>Ga0154020_10005629_pt1 | contig 14738 bp, 16 predicted proteins | sample Klosneuvirus_201_FD_109709 | JGI IMG/M metagenome (GOLD analysis project Ga0154020, IMG submission 109709) | Active sludge microbial communities from wastewater, Klosterneuburg, Austria - Klosneuvirus_20160825_MG | ecosystem: Engineered > WWTP > Aerobic digester > Activated sludge | place...
TAATTTCATGGTCTTTATCAGCAATTCTTTTTTCGATTCATCGCTTGAAGCATATACTAACTCTTGTTCATCTCCGTCTTGCATCTTACCCAAATAATCGTGCGATAAAACATTTGGAAAACCGCTTTTTGGGATAAACATTTTCTTTACCACCTCTGCGGTTTCAATCGTGCAATTTTTTCCAATTCTCTTTGCCAATTCAGTAGTATCACTAGGCAAAAAACCATCTAAATAAAATCGGTCTAACGCCCTTCGATAAGCACCTTCTTGCTCAAGATTCATTTCTTGAACTCTCGAACTACTCATAATGTCCTTAATGTTCCATACAATACGTTCACGTTTCTTGTTCATACGTCAATGTTTTTTAGGTTTATCACTTCTACTTATTTTACGTTTAAATTGTTTCTTCGGTGACGAGAAATAACATCATCAAGGCTTTTCATCGAATACGATATTTTTGGTAATGAAAACTTTTTTATTTCACCACTTGCCCTGTAACTGATTGCTTGATTATCTTTAAATTCTAATTTTTTTATTTTTATTTCCTTGCAGGTAAATCCACTTTTTAATAATAACTGTTTTACGTTTTGAGCCTCTGATTTTTTTACAAACAGTGCATCACACCAATAGAAGTAAATGTTCCCAATGGTCTTTCTCGAAATGCTTTCAACGGTTATGTCCGTATATGATGTTATGCTTTTCCATAGGTTACTCAAATATTCCAACCGCTCTCCATCTTGAACAATACTTCTCTTGCCGTTCTTATCCACTTTTACAATCCGTCTGTTACGATACAAACTGCCAATGGCAATCAAACCCGCTTCTTTCCTTCTTCTGCCATCTTCATCAAAAAAAGTTTGGCTTTCTTCATAAAGTTCGTTCGGTACAATGCCAAGTATCTTTCCCGCAGTCGGATAAGCATTGTCAATGTCAAGTTCTACCACATCAGTATGTATTCCGCTTGTGACAAAGAATTTAAAGTAAACATTGTGGTGACTTAATAACTTCAAATCGCATTTTATATCTTTCCCATTCTTCACAAAATAATTTCTAAACCTTTTTATAAATCCCAACTCTTTGCCCGTTAAACGTCCACCATTAGAGGTGAACATATATGAACCTAATTTAGATTTTATATAAACTGAATTGGATTGAAACGTAACTAAACAAGGACGAAGATTTTTTATCACATCGTCCATTTTTGTTCCTTTTATAAGTGTACTTGGGTGCATAGTTATTTAGATAAAAAGATACTTGTAGATTCCATAATCGCATATAGTATAGACTAAAGAAGGAGGTGAGTCTAATATATTTTTATTCTCATTGGTATATTGATAACTGTAAATAAACCATTCTCTAATAGATATTTTGATGCCCCCCATGTAAACCGCTTTGTATTCAAAAAATGCTTGGTCAATTTTCTCTCTTACTTCCCAATAAGGCTCTTTATACTGAACACAGTTTGCCCGTTCATCTTCTAACGGTTTTATCTTTCCCGATTGAAGGTATTCCCACAAATCCTTTGCAGTTCTTACTCCTTTCGGGTACTTGTACCGCTTATTTAGCTTACCATCTTTGGTTAGATACTTGGCAATCGAAGGTTTGTATTTACCATTCTTAAACTGCCATTCTTCTACCTTTCTTGGTTTGCCACTCTTTGCCTTACTACTCTTTGCTTTGGTACTTTTTGCAGAAGGACTTTTTTTCTTACTCTTTTTTGACGGATAAAATTTCTCATACAAATCACCAATGCTTCTTACGCCTTTTGGTAATTTCCTCCGCTTATCAAGACGACCACTTTGGGTTAAGTATTTGGAAGTCTTTTTCTTACGATTGACCGTGCCATTTTTATTCAGCCATAGTTTAGCTTTTGTCCGTTTCCTTTTTTGTGGAATGGACTTTGAAGCCGCTCTCTTTGGTTTTGCGGGAACGTTGTTCTTTTTTTTCTTTGACACGAGATATAGTACTTTTTTTTCGCATAATGAGTAGTATATTTTCCCCTACTGACTCAATTTGCATTTCACTTATTTCCCCCACTAACTATATTTTCACTTCACTTCACTCTGTTTTTTCAGTTCGTCACGAATGACTGCGGCACGTTCGTAATCTTCGTTCTTTATTGCTATGTTCAACTCATCGTCCAACGTCAATGGGTCTGAATTGGTTTCATTTAATTCTGCCAAATATTCTTTGTCGTCTTTCTCCATTTGCTTGATAACATTTAGTAAAACAATAAATATTCCCGCAACGAATAACCCCGCAAATTTTAATTCTTCGTGCATTGCTTTTTCGTTCTTCTTCATTTGTCTAATGCTTTTTTGATTAAATCTATTGTTGACCGATGTGCTAATTCGGGTGTTGGTACTCGTAACAACTTGTAACCCATGATTGCTGCTGAATTGTACTTAGATAAATCTTTTATATAACCGCTCCCTCTTGTATGTCTGCCATTTGTCCATATACCACCCTCTGTTTCCAAGATTAAGCATTCGTCAATCCAACAATAATCCGCTCTCCATTTTCGGTCGGGGCAAAATTGATATTCCTTCGTAGGAATCGGTATTCCTTCTTCTTTTAAAATCTGAAAGAACGCCAATTCATTTACGTTAGGCGGTTTGGGTACTTTCGGTTTTTTTACGCTCGGCATTCTTTTTTATTTTTAATACTACTTCTTTCATGAACTGTGTTCCCTTTTCTATTTTGGTAAGCAACTCCATGTTAAAAAAGTATTTTGGTTTTACTTCAATGATTTTTAACTGCAATGCTTCATCAAACGAAGGACTATACGACACGAAAATTCCTTTCATGCTCATATAGTCCACGTTTAATTTTTTTGCAACACACATCATGTTCATTTGAAGTTGACACCAATAATCATAGTGCGCTGCTTCAAAATCCGCTTCGTCTTGCAACAATAAATTTTCTAAGTGATTAACAGGATTTTCGGGACATTTGATTTCACCGACTAAACGATTATCCCAATCAGCCGAATCGGGTGAGCCACCGCTAAAATCGGTTAATGGCAAAAACAATTGATTTTCGCCACCGAAAAACTCCATTGTAGGATAAACTTTACCCAACTTTTCAAAGGCATAAGGTTCTTGGTCGTGACCGTATTTCAGCGCATAAATACCCTCTAGCGAACGAAACTGACCCGTTAGCATTTCCGCTACGTTTTCCATCAGATAGGAGCGGGTGGTTGCTGCCAACGCACCCGCTTCTTTATCTGCTTTTGATTTAGGGTCTGTAAAAAGTACGGAACATTTGGACGAAGTGATTTTGCCCAATCGTTGTAATTCCCACGAAGAATCTGCGATGTAGTTGCCTATCATAGTTAATCAATGATTGATGTTTGTTTGCCTACTACTTTTTTTTCTTCGGTTTTTGTTGGTTTAATATCTCCCGTGAGTTTTGCGAGATTTTCTTGCGCTACCTCTTTGGCTTGACCATCATTGAGTTTTGTGGAAACTACTTCTACCACTTCAATTGTTCCGTCCTCATTAGCAATTGTAATTGAACCCGCCATTGCTTTATCATCTACTTCAACCGCTCTTGCCAACGCACTATTATCTTGCTTTGGTAAGAACTTAAATAGCTTTTTGATAGCGGCTTTGAACTGCATTGAATTGTGAACATCAGTATTGTTATTGTACGGACTATACTGACTGTTACCCGCTTGAGAAAGACCTTTTATTTTTGTAAGAACATCTTTCGTTACACTTGCCCAAATTGGATTTTCCAACCCCTCCATATAACAAACGGCATAAGCCAATACTACTTCGCCTTTGCCGTTCTCTAATTTCTTTCTGTACTTTGCAATGTCATTATTTATATCTTCTTCTTGCAAACCCATACGTTGCAAAAATTGTGTTCTTGTCAACACCAACTGCATGATGTTCGTATCCATTCCCGTGTAAGCAATATGGTTGATTGTTCCAAAACTTGTTTCTTCGTAATACTCATTTTCATACACCGCCACTCCTTTGATTCCTTTCACCTTTGATGAACGCATTGCAATTTCAATCAATCCTTTGTAACCGATTTGAAACTGTGCCTCTTTTCCATAAGGAATAATGTAAGCAAATCCTTCGGGTGTATTGGGTTTCAATTTTAATTCGGCACTCAACAAGATAGCACCGAACAAACTTTTTGGGTCGCACTCCAATAACTTTGGCGACTTTTTTACGGCATTCATAATGGATACCATAAACTCTTTCGCACTCATTCCGTGTTTTTCACCTAGCAACGAAGCGACCGTTTTTTCATACTTGTTTAAGTTATCTGTAAATCCCGACAAGCGATTTGCCAATTGACTATTTTGACTAGCGTTTTGGTTCGGTGCAGTGTGCGCTAAAGTAGTGTTAGCGGGATTAGCGGCAACTGCTTTTTGTTCCTCTTTTGATTGTTGTTTTTCCATTTTGATGTGTATTAATTGATTTAAAATTTATCGTTTACAAGTAGTGCGTTAAGAATCCGTTTTTTTTCAACAACCTATATTTTTGGGGTTCGTGTATTTTTAAATCACGGTAATATTGAGCATCTAAACCTTTATTTTCATTGCGTAAATTTTTTATTTTTCTCTTTTCATAATCCCTCAATTCATCTTCGGTTTTTAAAAAATATAAAAAATCAATTTGCTGTAAATTAGCGTTAAGTTTTTCTATAAACACCTTTTTTTTCATATTATAAGTTTTATGCATTGTACTAAGAATTATGTAAAAGGTTACAATTATCTAAAATTATTTTTTAGACAAAGAGAGCCGCCCAAATGGACGGCTTCTCTGCACACACACAACATGGAAACAACTATGGTGATTGTTTCGTATATAAAACGGCTTGTACCACCATTCCCGCTAAAAATGAACCACCTACCCATAATAAGCGATTTTCTTTTTTAGGTTTTATCAAGAATGATTGAGCATTTACCGTGATAGTCTTTGGGTTCTCATTAGTAATTACTAATTCTATTGATTTTGGCTTAAATAAGCCGTTTCTGACATACTTCTGTTGAATTGTGAAGTAGTTAAAGGTTTGATGGTCAAGATAGGTCGTATCTTTTGTCGCTTTGATTGCATATTTCTCAAACCTATCTGAATAACTGCTCGAATAATTGGGATAAACAAATACCGTATCGCCCACCACCACATTAGTACCATGTGTTGTATCCACCGTTGTCGGTGTTCCATGATGTGTATTGGTTTGGTTTTCAAGCATAGTAATAGTAATTGTTTGTTTTGATACCTTATCAATTAAGGCATTTAACATCGAATCCTTTGTTTTCCCTAAATTTTTTAAATCGGTCAACTCCCCAACGATAACCAACTTTGAAGAAGTTTCCCTTCCCAAGTGGTCAGTCGTTTTTTCTAACGAATCATTGATACTCTGATTAATTTGACTCAAATTATTCGATTTTTGACACGAACGTATTTGGAGCAATATCAGAATAAGGACGATACAAGTCAAGAGGTAGTTGACCGATTTTAAGTTCATCTTGTAAGTCGATTAAAGCGATTTTTCAGAAATTGAGGTATTTCCATCGTATGATTTGTAAATCACGTTGATGAAAATGCTGATACCCGTTACCACCATTGTAATAGTAGATACGCTTACCGCACCAACCGCTCCCATGTGATTAGCCACTTGAATTACTGTCCCTGCAACAGCTACTACCCATGCAGATTTTCCCCATCCTTTTACCCACGTTCCATTCGATGAATACGTAGATAAAATTGCACTGATAGTAAAACTTACGATTCCAAGCCACATTTGTACTACGGGCGAAAATCCCGCCATAAAAGCACCGATGTAAGCCACTACTAGCGTTAATAGATTAAACGCATTTGCTTTTCCTTTCATTGTTTTTTGTTTTAGTTTTAGTTAATAATTGATTTGATTTGATAATTAAAATTTATTTTTTGCAGATAATTTTTTTATAATCAGGATTATTCTAAAATCCGAATTGTTCCCATTACAGATTTAACCGCACCATTTCTATCTCTCGTTACGGTTGCACTATATTCGGCATGACATCGAGTTTTAGTAATTGGATTATTGATGTGATAGTGGTCACGAACCACATCATTCACTTTTATTGAGTGAGAATAGTATTCTGCTTTCTTTTGTTTTTCATCATCATCCAAAAAGTTTGTCCAACTATAATTTAGCATTTCTTCTTTTTGCTTTGCGCCAAAAAGTTTACATAAAGCATCATTGACAAAAATACATTCGCCTTTACCATTATTGATAAAGGTCGGAATGGAACTTAATTCAATGGTTGCCATCTGTTCTGCACGTATGACGTTTAGACTATCTTTTATCGCACCTAAATCATCCTTTATCGTTACCGCACCGCCATTAATGGTTAGTTGATTGTGAATTTGAGTTGCCGTTTCGCTTAAAAACGACAAAGTTTTTGCCATTTCGTTTTGGTTATCTTGAAGCTTAGGGATAGCGGCTAACTTGTCAGTCACATCTGCTAATGTTTTTGATATTATAGCGTGATGCGTTTCAAGTTCAGAAATTCCTGTCAGTCTTTTAATGAAATTCATTAGCGGTTTTTTTAATACCTTGTATGCTCCATAAATTGCTCCAATGAGCGCAAAAACCACAAGTATATTATCAAGGTACGAACGAATATTGTATATCATATTTTATTCATTCCTTCTTGTGGGGGTAGAAGGTTTTTTTATTTTTTGGTTAGTAATTTATTTTTGTGCTTCAAATTGATTAGTGAAGGGAATTAAACAATTGATGCTTTACGCTTTTTTTTCAGTTACCGCATCAATTTTGTTTTTTTCTTTTCTTGCTTCTGATTGCGCTTTGATTTCTACACGCTTTTTTTCCATGTTGCATTGCGTTTCTATCATTCGATAGCTATTGGTCAAGATTAGTTTTGCCGTAGAGAAACTAGAATCATTGTTTTTGCCGTACTTGTCGATTAATATTTCGTAGTCAGCTTTTAGTTGTTGTAATAGAGTTGCCATTTTATTTATTTTGTGTTTTTAATATAAGGAGTTATTTAATAATTTTGAACGTTTGATATTTTTATCAAATTATTCTATTCCACAAGCATCTTTGATGTGGTCTTTCGCAGATTGTGAAATAAATTGTGCTACTGCTTCATCGTCAGGATTTGCGACATTTTCAGGCACAAATCCATTTGACAATGATTCTGCTGCATCGTTGTAAGATTGACCGTTGATAGCTGCATAGCCTTTCATGGCGTTGTTGCTGTACATTTCTCCCTGTAAAAGAGATAATACGTTTGAGTTGATTAGTGACATTTTGTTTGTTTATGATTGTTTTAATTATTTTTAATATTGTCCGTATTCAACGTATGTTTTACCTGCACCAATGTCCTTTAATATTGCATACGCATAAATAGTGTTTAAGCGTATATTTCCGAAAGCGGGATTGGTAGGTATAATCATAGTTGCTGCACTTGCTATTCTAACATCGTTTGCTCCTGTCTGATTGGTCATTTTGTATGACCAACTTGTAGGTGCATTTACTATTATCTCTACGGGACTTGTTCCTGCTGCTGCGTTTATACAATTGAATACGCCAATATAATCCTTGAGGCTAGTGTCAAATGTTATCTTAACCGTTCCTGCATCATAATCGGTTGCCATGTCAACATCAGCTTCCATGTTGCTCATGACATTTCCGATTGCTTGTTTATTGCTTTGACTAATTTTTATTGTCGCAGTTAAATTAAGGATTTGACAAGAACTGATGATGCAACTATTAGCAAATTCAACAATCGCATTTTTTAGGTAGTTATGAGTAAATCCGTCACAAGTATTAAAAGTGACAAAAGAATCATTAATTTCGCAATGCGTTATATCGTTATTTGTTCTGCCGCCAATCAGGTCAATATAAGAATGAAAAATATTGTTATAGCTAATGTCGCTATTCCATACAGTACCCGAATTACTAAATATTGTACTCTGATTGTTAATTTCATTGTTATCAAATGAATTAATAGTATCGGTATCAAAATAGACCGAACTATTATTGCAAATTTTATTGTATTGAAATCCAATCCATGTTACCATATTGGCAAAAGTAACAATAGAGGCATTGTCAATAAATATTTGCTGCATTGGATTATTAAAATTTATTGCCGATGAATTGGTAACAGTAAATGAACTACTATTATCAATATTGATATAAAGGATGCTATTCTTAATATCGTTTACATCTGAAATTATAAATTGACTTGTATTATTCAACGTTACATTTGTAAAAATGTTTGCATGCGTAAAATTCGTTAATTGAATATTTGAACTATTGTTAATGACATTCATCGAAAATGCTTGTGCCATAATCGTATTCACAAAATATACGAATGAATTATTGTCCAAGTTGTTAAAGCTAATTTCTGATAAATCAGAAGCGTCGTCAGCATTAATTTGAGAGCCGTGATTGACAGTGTTATGACTAAAAACGCCAACTTTGTTTAAAAACAGTGCGCCATCATAAAGCTGATTTAAAGTAAACGTATTGATATTTGCAGATGCTCCAATGGTAATAATTGACATATTGATTTCATTATAAACAATGTTAGCTATTGTACCTACTGATTTAGTTGGGCAACTATACGTTGAATTACAAAAACTGTTATTATGGAAAAGGTTGGTTGCAATACCACCCAAATCAATAGCGCAATTATTTGTTATTATGTTTTCGTAAAACAAATAGATTGTCGAACCCCTAAAGTCTAGTACAGACTCCACTTTAATTGTGTTGCGATAAATACTTCCCGTAGCAATAAGAGTAGCTGTGGCATCAATTAATAACGAACTGTTTGTATCTATACTGTTTTGAGATATTTCGAAATCTATTTGATTTGTACCATTAATGTTAAAAATAGCATTGTCCAATACAGAATTAGAAGTTATGTTACCCATTGAAACAAGATTCGCTGAAAACGTGTCGCAATTTATAACTTGGTTATTCGTAAATACAGGTATGTTAGCTACTTTTACTTCAAACAAAGTAATAGGATTGGATATATAATTGTTAGTAAATGCCTGTATGTTACTTCCACCGCTAAAATCCAATACAATATCTGTATCTAAAAATGTATTATAATCAAAGTTTGCGAACGAGAATCCTCCTGTACAATTTAGATTCGCTACATTGGTAAACTTGTTATTGCTTAGTGAGCCGTTAGAAGCAGCAGTAAAATCAGCCGAACTATTTATGAATGTATTTGCCATTACATCGGTAAATGTTCCCGAAATGAGTTTAAATATTCCGTTGGATAAATTGTTTTGATTCAACCCACCACTTAATACAGCAAGTTGACAAAGAATGTCAGAGCCGTTGGTCAGCGTATTGTTAACGATACCCGATGCAATGTCAACAAAACCCGCATTGTTATCACGAATTTTGCTTTCACCTGTCAACGTATTTCCTTCAATAATTGCCAATGAGCAACCGTTCTTAAAACGAATGCGACTTAAACCATCAAGCGAGTTATACAAAATTCCATTTGTAACGTTTACAACGTCCTGTAAGTTAATATCGCTTCCGCCAAGAATAGTATTGTTATAAATGGTATTACCCATCGTAACGTTTCCATACACCACTAAATTTCCCGTATCTTGATAACCACCCGCTACCGTGTTTGCTTTGATTTCAATAAATGCTCCCGAACCTGCGGTATTTCCAAACACCATTGTTCCTCTGTGGGCGGTATTGGCTTCGATTTTACCTGTACATACTGCTCTCACAAAAGACAATGTTCCAACGTTAATCACATTGGCAAGTACTTGATTAATTGTACAAGTGTATAATATAATGTCGCCATAGGTAACATTGTTTCCAACGATACCATTTGTAATTGTGATGCCACCAAATCCACCATCGTTAATTGAAGCGTTACTGCTTAAATTATTTTTAGATATGGATGGTATAGCATTCACTCCTGTAAGAGATATGAAACTATCTGCGTCTAAATTATTTTCAGAAATAGCACACGTTGCATCAATAAATCCTGTTAGGTCAATATAGCTACTTGAAGATAAATTGTTTTTTGTTATACTATCAAGCGATGTTGTCACTCCGCCACCAATTGATGCTCCTGACGAAAGATTATTTCCCTCGATACTTGAAACAAGTGTTGCAAAAGAAAGGCTGATAGTTGAATTGCCTTTTAAAGTATTATACACAATCGACCCACCGATGGTAGCATTTTGTGCTAACAAAAAAGAGGCAGATGAAATAGAATTATTATACGCACTATTTAAAGTTGTATTGTCTAATGATAATGTACCCTGTCCCGAAACAATGTTTCCCGAAATAGCGGTAAAAGTTGCCGCACTTGCAGTCAAAACACTATTTTCTGAAATATTATTATACGTAAAAAAATCCATTGTAGCGTTACTTAAATCTACAACTGAATTATCAATAACGTTATAATTAAATTCTGTAATGGCAGCACCCGTTAAAAATATACTAGACGAACCTGTAATTTTATTGTTCGTCCAATCGGGATTGTTCCACAAAAATTCAAAAATGTTTAGTTCTCCAACTACTTCGTTGTTATAAAGCGGGTCGTAAACACGTTGAAGCAAACCTAAATTAAGATTATATTCTACATCGGTAAATAATAGGTTTTGGTAAATACCCTGACCTTGCGTAGCAATAGTGCTAGTACTTTCGGCAAGTACTACTACTTGCCAATCAGGAGTTACATCGGTAATTTGATACATTGTACCTTGTACCATTGCCAAACCCGCCTGTAATGCTTGTAAGGCAGCTTCCGTAACTAATTCATAGCAACAGCCGCCACCGCCACCACCACCACTTGCGCCACCGCCATACCAAGTTCTATTTAATCTGTTATTTATTTGTTTCATCGAATATTTTTATTTAAAGTATAATTACAGTTGGCAATGTTGCTAAACTTTTGTAATCAAAATAAGTAAATCCCGTAACGTTAAGACTTGCTTTGTTAGGAAATGAATCAACGTTCCACATATTTGTCCAATACGGTTCTGCTGCAACCAAAGGAGTAGGTGCGGGTGCTGCAATAGTCGCATTATATAAGAATGTGTGCATATAAGCAGCTTCGGCACTAAATAATGGAGTGAAATCTACCACTTTTGCAGCCAAAGCACCTGCATTCGCTAAGTTAAATAGTTGGTCAACCCTAAAAGGACTAAACATTTCATTTGGCGTTGACCGATATAAGGTGCATTCAAATTCATCTATATCCGCTATCATGCTAGTCGCCTCTGTTAACCCCCAATTATTATATGGATTAGCAATGTATGCCGAAACTTTCCAACCATTCAAACCGATATTGGTCTTTAAATTAAAAGCCATGTCTGTCCATTGCTTAAAAGCCATATTGACAATGTAGGAGTTCATGTTACTTCCGCTATTGGAATAGGTAAATTCCCGCAAGTCATTTCTATTGTAAACTTGAATGATTGTCATACCAACCGTTGCCGTAATCTTATACAAAAAGTTAGTCACGGGGTTTGCGTTCATAACCGCCAATAAATTTGCAGCAATGCTAACATCTGTGTCGCCACCTACTGCTGTATAAGAGTATGATTTTGGAGGAAATGTGCCACTTGTAATATCAATCGTGTACGTATATCCGACAACGGCATTTGTAATATCAAAGTCAACACGCATCCCGAACCAAAATTCGTTCTCCATGTTAAATTCATTAAACTGCTGATTAGCGGGTTTGCCGACATTATAAGCAAGAGCGTTGTTGAATCCGTTTTCTGAACTCATGATTGCTGCAACATCGGTTATTCCGTAGGTAGTTCTTGCCTTTTGAATAAATAGAGGTAAATCAGGATTGGTTAATACAGAAGAACGCAAACCATACAATTGTATAACATCGCATCCAATAGATTGAGCATAGGCTAGACGAATATTTTCCTGTGCTGCGTTTCCTAGATAAACATTTACGTCATTTAATTTAATTTTTCTCATTGATTACCATTTTGTGTTTGCGTTAATTTACATTACTATTTCGGGTTCATAAGTTATTCCCGCACTTGCAGATGCCGTTACGGGAACTGCAATATCAATTACTCTTATTTGAATGACATTTTTTACAAAGTCGCCACTAAACAAACTCTTTACATATTTAGAAGTTGACGCAGGTATCAAAGCATAGATAGCAAGTATTACAACATTTGGGGTATCGCCAACTTGACATAAATATGAATAGGTAATACCGTCTAATGTAATAGAATATGTAACCCCCGCAGTATTTCCCCCTTTATAAAACGACTTGAACATCGTATTGTAAACAAATAAATTTAAGCCTACAATATCAATCAATGCTCCATTGGTATAAGGTGCTACAAATCCGTAAGCCGCATAGTCGGATAACCATAATGCCGTAGTTGCGGCAATACCGTTAGCAGAATAATATCCATGCTCATAATCGGGTTCGGTTGAGTTAATCCATTGACAAACTTGTTTAGCTTTTACGGATGGATTTGCCGCTAAAGCATCAGCCAACCAAAAAAACTGTGATTCAATACTTCTGTCAGGATTTGGTGCAGGGGTATAGTTAGTACTTTCGTAAACATCAATGCACTCTATCATTCGAGCCGCTTCGGGCGCACCCCAACGTTCATCAGGGGGCGTGTAGTTTTGAACGTAGGCAGAGGTGTGCCATGCAGAACCCGTTTCCCAATTAGTTCCACTTGCTAAAACTACGTCAATTTTTAATTGCTCCATCGTAAGCAGCCAATCTTCTGTCGTGCTTTGAATAACGGAGGTACTAATGTTTGCTGACGTAGAAGATGTAAATGTTACATAAACGCTATCAGCATATAATTGAAAGGTTTCTGCATCTATGACACTTTTTGTCCATGTAGCACCTCCCGATGGACTTGTAGGTATCAAGGCATACAATGCAGCCGAAACGGTTGCTCTTGTATCTGCACCCGTGCTTAAATAAGAGTAATTGACTCCATTTATTGTGATTCGATATGTAAATCCGCTAACAACAGGGTCGTCAATTGTGTATCTATATCTTTGACCAAACCAAAATTCATCTTCATAGTTGAAGTCATTAAATTGTTGGTTGGCTACGGGATAGGCAGCGTTGTAAGCAAACATTTCTGCAAAACCATTGGCTGACGACCTAATCCCGCCAACATATTTTATTCCCGAAGCACGGCAACGAACAATAAAATCTCTTAGCGCATCAGTATCAGTAGTACTACCCCAATTTATGTTTCCAAGACCATAAAACTGAACCGAATTTGCGTTCCAAGATAAAACCCAATCTATACGCCTTTGTTCTTCGGTAGCATTACCCAAGAAAGTATTAATATTATTGAGTTTTATGCTCCGCTTCGCAAATGGCGTTGTAGGCACTCTTGGCGTAAATCCGTTATTTGATAGTAGCATTGACATATTATGCGCTTGGCGATTGCCACCCTCCTATTTGAAATAATCGTGAGTAATCATTTAATCCACTTCTCAACACTAATGTATCATCCTTAGTGCCGTCATAAGGTACAGTAGCAGCAGTTTGTAAATACAAATTGCCACCTACACCCGCAGTACTGACATCGTAAACGTCAACGGTATTTGTATCCGCAGGTATGATGCAAAAAATATGGTCGGTTGGAAAGTTGTTAATTATTTTCAAGTCCCATGCAGCAGGTACAGCACCATTACCGATTCTTACAACACCTGCAAATTTATAGTTTGCCATGTCCATTACACCCGCACCGTCAGGGTCTAAGAATACTTCGTAAGTACTATCTAAGTCCTCTAAGCTTGAATTGGTAGCGTTGTAGGTAGTGGCTTGAACAGTTTTTCCTTGCCCGACCTTGCATCGTGTAAAAGTACAGCCTCCCGATAAATTGAGTGTGCCACCGTCAAGAACGATACAGCTTGTCATTGTAGCATCGTCAAACAAAACAGTTGCATTGAGTAACGTGCAACTTGTTAGTGTGCCGCCAAAGAATCCACCTGTTAAAGTACCTCCATTGATACTACATTTATCAATTGTCACACCTAATATTACAGCTAATGAACTATCTATTGAAGCATTGATAATTTGAGAGTCTGAAATTACAATAGCAGAACCACCACCAACTACAAATGTTGAGTTGATAAGCGTTGAGTTGGTGCAATTGGTTAATTCAGTAGAATCAAATGTACAATCTTGAATAGTGGTATTGCTCATGTTTGGAACATTCGCAAAATTTAATATGTCAATAGCGTTTGTAATTGGAGCAATGTTGTTCCATACGCTTTGCGTAACACGCAAATTATAGAATGGAAAGTAAAGTTCAGTAACGAACGTGTTTGCAACATCGTATTGAATGAATGCTTTTACGGGCGATGCGGTATTAGCATTTTTAAAATACCCAAATCCTTGCGGGTCAAATAAATTCGCTTTTTCAGCAAACATATAAATTTGAACATCGCCACCATACGCATCAGGAATATAGTACATACGACCTGCAATAAGCGACCCCGCTCCAACGATTGCAGCTTTTGCAGCAACATCGGAAATAGTAATGGGTGCAATACTTACATCATACGTTTCATCCCCTGCGGGGTTTAATATTGTGAATGTAACGCTATCGTCAGCACTTGACATTTTGCCCGAAAGGTAGTCTGTTACCAAATCCGCAGCACTTACTTTTACTTTTATATCCATACCACCTCCACCACCGCCACCGCCACCTCCACCTGTGAAAGCACGGAACGATTTTAACATTGGGTTATAA
>Ga0154020_10005631_pt1 | contig 14735 bp, 15 predicted proteins | sample Klosneuvirus_201_FD_109709 | JGI IMG/M metagenome (GOLD analysis project Ga0154020, IMG submission 109709) | Active sludge microbial communities from wastewater, Klosterneuburg, Austria - Klosneuvirus_20160825_MG | ecosystem: Engineered > WWTP > Aerobic digester > Activated sludge | place...
ACTACTAGTCTTGGCGAGTGTTCTCATCTCATCTTGGCGAATGTTCTCTTCGCGGCAATCGATTCAGGAATGCCATCCTCCAATCCTCGAAGTCGCAACTGTTCGATCGGAACGCCCAAGGTTCAGTGAACGGAGCGGTCCCCCGATGTCCTCGGCCTCCTTCCTCCACACTCGACGGCGGGCTCGCACACGCGCCAAAATCGCTGGGTCGTGCCTTCGGGTCAGTCTTCTCTGCTAGGAGTCCGAATCTTTCGGCTCCTTAGCGTCTGTGAATTCCCTTCGAGGGCATCCTCCTTCACCATGACGGTGCAGGTGAAGGCCGGTCTGTGGACCTACGGCCAAGGAGATCCCATCAAGCTAAGCTCTTGTCGCCTTGATGGCACGATCCAGAACACCGTGTGCTCCCTGAACCTTGTCATGACGTACGTTCTGGAGCCGAACAAGGAAGCGCTCGACGCGCTCTTCAGGTTCCCCCTCTATGATCTCGGCACCGTCACGGCCTTTGAGGCGTTCGTCAACATGAAGACGCTCGTCAAGGCTCGCGTGAGGCCGAAAGGTGAGGTGGAGGAGGACCTGAAGACGGCGGGCCTGCCGGGCTGGTACAACGAGGAGATGCTCGACCTGAACGCGACAGACCTCCTCGTTTGCCGTCTGGGCAAGTTGCAGCCCAGCTCGAATGTGCGTGTGAAGATTAGCTTCACATCGTCGCTGACGCTGGTGAACGATATGCTGTCGCTCGTGCTGCCGCCGACGATCGTCCAGAAGACCTACGCCGCCGAGGGCGCCGCGCCCCAAGAGTTCCCTTTGCAGGTCGACATTGCCGTCTCTATGTTTGATTCGGTCAAGCGCATCATCTCCCCCTTGTACCCGCTCATGTTCGTCTCCACTCCGAATCGCAATGGCTTCGAGGGCAAGATTGTGCCCGAGGCCAAGAGCCCGAACCCCAAGGCGCCACTGCCGACGGTCAATGATTACGACATCGTGATCTCGTTCGAGCTCGCCTCTCCTTTCAAGTCCTCGTTGCCGCGCGCTTTCATCGAGCAGGCTGCTGCCCGTACGCGCCATCGTCGCTGCTTATTTAATCTATTAATATTTTCGCTTCAGAATGTTTCTTCTCGCTTGAGCGCTGCCCTCACTCTTGTTCTTCTAGCTCGCCCTGGCATGGCTGGACCGAACACTACGGTGGTCCAATTTGTCTGGAAGCCCGAGTTCGACCTTCCTGCCGTCATCCGCATCGATGATGGTGACGAAGACGACGAGGAGGGTGATCCCGAGCCCCGCGATATTCTCTTCGTGGTCGACAAGGCCCAGCGCGATGCGCCCTCTCTTAAGGACGTCCGCCACGCCGTGACCAAGGCGATCAACGAGGTCAACGGCAACCACCAAGTTCACTTCAACGTGATCGTTTTGTCAAAGAAGCGCGAGGTTCTCTTCGAGAAGTCCGCCATTGCCGATGAGGGTGCGCTGAGGTCTGTGGCTCAGGTCTGTCTTTCCGTCCTAATGGTCTTGCTTTCTCTTAGCTCACGTCAAGCAGGCGCTCGAGTTTGTGAGCTCTGATCGCTTCCAGAAGGCCTACGAGGCTACTTCTGAGGTCTTGAAGACCTCCCTCATGTTCATTAATGAGCTCGACGTCGTGTCCGAGGAGATCCCTCGTGCCATCTTGCTCTTCTCGTCGGGTACGTCCGAGCCTTGCGCAATTTTTCCTGGCTTTTGTTTAACCATCGTCTCTTGTGCAGGTCAATTGCTGAAATCGAGCGACTTCCTTGGATTTGTCGATAAAGATCTTGTTGATTTCACCCTCTATCCGATTGGCTTGGGCAACGCTACCAATCCTTACATCGTGCGTTCCCCCTCCCGTTATGATTGACATGAGCTGTCTCTCATCCCTCTTTCCTTTTAGTTGCGTTCTTTGGCTAACCTCACTGGTGGCTCCACGGAGCTGGTTTATAAACCCCGAGTCCTCAACACTGAGTACGACTTGCATCTTCTGTCATCCTTGCTTGTGCTTACTTTTTTGCACAGTGACGAGTATGAGAAGCTGATTGATGTGGCCATTGTGCGCCAGCTCAACCGCATCGAGCAGCCTGTCCTCACCAAGATTGACGTTGACTGGGGCTCCCTCAGTCACCACCATCTCGTGAGGACCCCGCAAAAGATTGAGTCGTTTTACTCCGGAGGTCGGCTTCATTATTATTCCCCTGACGCAACAGTCGACGTAACTCATTCTATGTAGATCTCATCGTTGTCTACGCTTCGCTCCCCGCGGATAAGTTGCACAACATCACCACCACGGTGACCCTCAAGATCTACTCTCCCGAGCTTGGCCATCACAGCTTCCCGCTCGCATTTGACACTAGCAAGCAAGTTGTCAAGGACCTTGGCTTACTTCGCCTTGGCGAGGCCATCGAGCGCCTTGATGAGCTTGAGGGCGAGATTGAGGATCTTGCTGGTGAGCAGGCGGCTGCCAAGAAAAAGGAGGCTCTACGTGCGACTCCCTATTGTTCTTGCGTTGAAAGTGCCTTGGTATCTGATTCTACCGATGTAGTGCTGGCATCGAATATGGGCATCGCCACGTCTGACACGTCATTCTGGGCCAACGAAAAGATGGACAAGACGGACAAGACGCCAGAGGAGAAGAACATTGTCATCACGCTTGCTTCCGTGACCGACTTGGACGAGCGCGACCGACCCGTGACTGTGCGCCGCTACGACATCAAATACTTGCTGCAGTTCCAAGAGCACTACACCGATCGTCCGCGCATCGATACTCCGTGGGAGAAGCTCGTCATCTCTCGCACTGCGCCCGAACTCACTAACACTCCCGACAAGAAGGGTGCTGGTGGTGGAGGAGTCCGCTCTCTTTATTTTTCATGTGGCCTAGTCGCGCCCTCTGATAGTATTGTTGTTTAGAAAAACCGCCGCAAGGCTAAGGGTGCTCACACTGGTGGTAACCACGTGCGCACCAAGAAGCTTGAGGTCAAGACGCAGTGGGCCAATGCCGAGGAGGTTTCGCAGTTTGATCAGCTCTTGCGCGAAATCAACTCGACGCTGAACAAGCTCACTCGCGACAACTTCTCCAGGCTTACTGAGAAGCTCGTCGCCATGAAGGAGCAGATGACTGGCTACCCTGCACTCCAAGGCGTCGTTGAGCTCGTCTTTGAGAAGGCTTGCCAGGCGCCTCACTTCGCTGAGCTCTTCTCGGACCTATGCGTCGTCATGCAGAACGAGTATCCTAAGTTCAAGGCCACCGAGGAGGGCACCAAGGACATGGACTTCCGTCGCCTCTTGCTCACTCGGTGTCAAATCGAGTTCGAGAAGATCCAGGACCAGCCCTCCCTCCCCGACACGCTTTCGGAGGAGGAGCGTGGCGAGGCGCTCTTCAAGCGGAGAGCGCGCATGGCCGGTAACATCACCTTCGTTGGTGAGCTCTTCAAGAAGCGTCTTCTCGGCATCAAGATTGTGCACTACGTGATTGAGATGCTCCTGGAGCCCAAGGCGCAAGGTGTGCCCGAGAACCAGGACCTTGAGCTCATCTGCAAGTTCCTCCCCACCGTGGGCGACGCGCTCGACAACTTCAAGGAGGAGGACAAGGTCAAGAACGACGAGTACTTTGAACGTATCGTGCAGCTCTCCGAGAACGAGGTCATCGAGCTCCGCTTGCGCTACCTGCTCAAGGGCGTCCTCGAGCGCCGTGCCAATGGCTGGATCGGCCGCAAGGACCGCGAGGGCCCTAAGACAATTGAGGAGATCCACCGCGACGCGCAGGCCAAGAAGGAGAAGAAGAACGCCGACATGTCGCGCATGGAGCGCGAGCAGAAGGCGCCCCAAGTTAGCGAGGACGGTTTCCGCACTCAGGGTGGCAAGGGCTCCAATAAGCCCAAGGAGCCTCCGCTCTCACCCAAGGGCTCGCGCGGCGGCAAGTCCCCTGAAAAGTCTGGCCGTGGCGGCAAGAAGGGAGGCGACCTTTCCAAGTCGGGAGGCAACAAGGCCGGCAGCGGACTCAGCCAGTCGATGACCATCACCAAGGATGAGAAGGAGAAGGTGAGTGAGCGCGGTGGTCGTGGTGGCCGTGGTGGCGATCGCGGCGGTCGTGGTGGCAAGGAGGGCGGTCGTGGTGGAAAGGACTCCATGTCCTCCTCCGGTGGCAATCCTGGTGGGTTCAGTGATCGCGGAGGTCGCGGCGGCAAGGATCGCGGTGGCCGTGGCGGCGATCGCGGTGGTCGCGGTGGCGGCTCCGGTCGTGGCGGCGGCTTGAGCTCCTCAGGCGCTCCCCCTCCCCCGTGGAAGAACAAAGGCGCTGGCTCGGGCACTGTTTCCCCTGGCGCTGGTCGTGGTCGCTCGCTTGCGGCCTCCCAGGAGCTCAACAAGGAGTCGGCCAAGGGTTTCACCTCGGCGAACGTGTTTGATGCCCTGCTGGCTGCTGCCGAGGACGACTCGAACGACACTGACGACTCCAAGGCCGACCTTACCTCGAGCATGGACATCAAGCCCTCGCAAGAGAGCGAGGAGCCTGAGACTGCCGACAACACCGAGGAGGAGGAAGATGAGGACGAGGAGGAGATTGCTGAGGAGAAGCCTGTCGTGGCCTCGACGCCGAGCATTGTCGTGACCCCTTCGCGCCACCCTCTCAGCGGCGACGAGCTTAAGCGCAAGATCAAGGGCACCATTGAGGAGTACCGCGACAGCGAGGAGACCGAGGAGGCTGCCGATCTCATCCGCGCCCAGAGCGATGAGGTTGTAGCTGAGCTCGTCAAGGCCATTGTCTTGGCGGCTATTGAGGGCAAGGACCGCGACCGCGCCATCTTCCCCAAGCTGCTCGCTGCGCTTGTGGACGTGCACAAGGTTGTCGAAGAGAAGCAGCTCCACCTCGCCATTACGAACATCGCTGACGTCATGGACGACGTGGCGATTGACTCGCCCAACGCTCCCAAGGTGCTCGCTTCCTTCTTGCTGGCTCCCATCAAGCACAAGGTGCTCAAGTTCGCGGATCTCCCCGCACTTCTCGCCAAGTGCTCGAGCGCTCAGAACGCCGCCAAGATCGCCATGTTCACCCTTCTCGCCCTCCCTGCTGAGCTGGTGCGCCTTGTTTTCTTTCTCCCACTTCTCTCTCGGCACTCTTGGCCCTTTCAGCCCTGGTCGATGATCTTTTCAGATTTGATCGACCAGGTCCTTACTGGGCCATAAATCGTTGTTCCATCTTACCTCGTCTAGCTCCCTCTCTGAGTTAGACGATTTATATGTAACGCACATCTTTCTCATTTTCTCGGATCGCTGACTTGTCTTTCTTCCTTCTTCAGGGTGCCGAGGAGGCCAAGGTGGCAGCTAAGAGTGTCGACTTCAACCTGTTCTTTGATGCTCAGGCACGAACGCCTGATAACGTTGACCGCTTCCTTGGTCGCTATGTACCTCCCCTTTCCTGGCTCACCTCTCTTGGTTTTTGTTGACGCGAGCTGACCTCTTGTATTTGTCTAGTCGGACCTGAGGGCGCTGCTGTCATAGTCGCACCGCCTTGGTAACGATATGTGTCGTTTGACGCTTTGAAGCGCTCGCCATGGGTAGGGCCCGCTTTGCTAGCTTCGTAACATCTTTTTTCATCTCCACTTCATTGCTGCGTCGACGCGACCGTGAAGAGATAGTTGACTCTAACTGGACTCTGACGGCCTGGCCCGGCCGTCTCCTTCCCTCATTGATCGATTGTATAATTTGCAAAAGAGGTCATTTGTGTTGGGACTCGTCTCCTCTTCCTCAGCTGTCGCCCCCTCTCCTTGTCTCCCCCAAGCATGCCCTCTGTCAGCGATCACTCAGCGTCGACCATTCTCTTCCTCGAGCCATGGCGTCGCCGTTGGGCGCGCAGTCGCCGTCGCATGTGTTTGGCAATGGGTACGAGCTAAGCGATGGCGAGGTGACAGTCGTCGTGTCTCTGCAGCTCGTCGCCGCTTTCCTCTCCTTGTTGGCCAGCGCCGCCGTCATCGCCTCCATGGTGCCCTTCCCTTCTCCTCCTTCCCTCTCGCACTCGGTTGAGCCTGGACCTTCCGCCTCCGACGGCCAGCTGGCTCACATGACCGAATTAATATTATATACTATTATGATGTAGCAATATTAGAATGGATGAGGATTAGATTCGTCTTCCATCCCGTTTAATGTCGCCGAAGGGTCTTTAGCAACCTCGAAGAAACCTCGTCAACCTTTTTCCGTTCCCTCTCTTCGTTCCCTGTCACTGCGCCTGAGGGGAATATACATTATATATCAGTTATATATCTATTTCGCATACGCACATTGTTTATATTATGCATTCTGATGACCTTGTGTAGATTCTGATGCGCTCGCTGACGCTCATGTCGGCTCGGCTCGTCTTTGCCCTTGCCGTCTCCTCCTTCCTCTACTCCCTCTCCTATGCCCTCACCGTCTTCACCCTCGACCCCGAAGAGGAGTCTGGTATATTGCCCCTCTCCTACTCCTACTCCTACTCCTACTCCTCCCTCCCTCCCTCTCCCTCTCCCTCTCTCCCTCTTTCCCTTCCTCACACCTCAACCTCCTTACTCCTCTTCCTCCTCCGCCTTTTCCTCCTCTTCTTCTTCTTCCTTTTCCCTATCCCTCCTTCCTCTTCTGAGCGCGGTTGTAGGGTTCTGCTACTTCCAGGGCATGTTCAACAATTTTTTCGCGCTGGCCGTTTTCTTCTGGACCTCAGTTATCTCTTACAACTTATATTTTGGTGCGCCCTTTTTCCTCTGCAATTGCATGAGGCTCTGTCTATGCTCGTTAATATCGTTGTCGGCATCCAACCCGTGTTCATAATGGTCTTTGTGAAGTGATGGTACAAATGCGTGCGCCTGGTAAGAATGATGAGCGAATCTACCATGGTATTGTGTGGGGCCTTGCCCTCGTCCTCTCCATCATTCCCGTTTTCACTGGATCGTATGGCGCCAAGGGCCTCAAGAGCTACTGGTATCTCGATTCTTCTCACCGCCTCCCCCTCTTGATAGGTAATTGAGATGTGTCTGATTTTTCTTGTAAAGGTGTTGGATTGATCTTGACGGTCATGGCGGCACGATGCGCCTCATCAGTTTCTACATCCCTCTCTACGTCTGCATTGTCTTCGTTGGCGTCATGTACGCCCTTGTCGCCTGGAACATCCGCAAACAGGTCTCTGTACGATCTCGTCGATGTCGCTCTTTACTATTCGTGCTTATTGGAATGAATCGTAGAGCTATCTGTTCGTTGGCGCTGATAATGACGAAATGAAGTCGCGCGCCGATGTCTTGGTCTTCAAGCAACTGCAGTATCCCCTCGCCTTCTTGCTCATTTGGGTGTTCCCCACAATCAATCGCATTCACAATTGGGTCCTCCTCCTCTCTTCCTCCGAGTTATCGCATTCTCCTCTCATCTCTTGCTCGTGGTAGGTGTCGGAAGATGAGATCTTCTGGCTGTACTTGATGCAGGCCATCGCGGAGCCCTTGCTCGGCTTTGCTAATGGTGTCATCTATGGCAGCGCCTCCTACAGAGCCATATTCGTCAAACTCGGCTGGTTCTCTTTCCCTTGCTTTTCTTTGTTCTCCTTTTTAGCTTAGCGCCTCTCTTTGTGCTTCCCAGGATGCAGCCGGACGTTCTGCTGGCCATGCCAGTGCAGAGCGATGATGAAGACGTGATATGGCAAGACAGCGACAGCAAGCTCTCCTTAGAGATTGACAAGGACGATGACGACGAGGAGGTGAACTTTGCGGCGCCGTCCAAGGCGAGCTCCTATCAGAGCTTCACAGACAACACCAAGACGGCCAACAATCCTTACCAAACGTCTAACGACCGCAACCCCTTCCGCGACAGCTCGAGTGACGAGGGATTTTAAGACTTCTGCTAACTTCAACATAATATCATATATGTTATCGGCTCCTTTTTTCTGCACCAAGATTGATTCTTCTTGGCGAACCGTGGCCATTCAAGAATGCTGTCACAGTGTCACATGTGTTCGTATTCCTGCTCATTCCCTTTCGTAGCTATCTTTTGCCCTCCCCAGACTCGCTCACATCCGGGTCGTTACATTTCCTTGTTCTTGATGCAACGATGGCCAAGCGCTGCTATGACCATATCGATCGCGACTGGGCTCCCATGGTCTCTGATTGTACTGCCCTCCTCTGTACCACTCAGTCATTCGTACCGGGAGCACTCTGTATTAAACCAACTTTCGAATTGCCGAGAATATCACATTATGTGACATTTGGAAATATCTTGAATGGCATTGACGTCAACGCCCGTGGGCTGTCCCTCTCTCTTAGCATGCGCGTTAAAAAGGTATTCTTATATTGATCTAGATATTTGTGTATTATTAGTGGGACCAAGGGACGAAAAAGAAAGGGATAGCATGGCTGCCGAGGAGCCCCAATGGACTGGCTTCCCCTTCAACGAGCTCGTCGCGGACTGTGTAGATCTCATCCTCACCGACTTCCTGGACTTGCCGACTCTGATGTCGTACGGATACACTTGCAAGGCAGCTGTTTCTCAAGTAATGAAAGCACTATCGACAAGGCATGCACTTTATAAGCTTCAGAGGTTCCTCAACTATGTGGCTAAGCTCGGCTACATCGAGCTGCTCAAGTTCTTCATCATCGAAATCTCACCTTTCCGAGTTCGTGGCAGACCGCTACAGAATGAGTCGCACGACATGATTGAAGTGATTACAACTGCGGTCCAACGCGGCCATGTGGAGTTTGTCAGGAAGCTAATGGCGATCCGTGACGGCGCCTTTGTCGGATTCTTCTGTGGCGAACGAATGAGCTTGTCGGCCAGCTGCTTCTATGAACCACACTTTTTTCTACAACAAGCGATCGATTGTTGCAATAGCCCCGCCATGTACGATTTCTTCAGAGAAGTGAAAGCGCAATTGGATGTGAAGGAAATTTGCAAATCATGCATTGGTAAACACCAAGTCGAACTGCTGAGGCACGTATTCTCTCGGTTGGATGCTCGAACTTCATTCGATCTCCTGTGCGAAGTCCCCGAGTGGACAGTCTCTGCGGGAGTCATTGACATATTGGAGATATTTATGAAGGAGATGAAGATGATTCGAGTGGACGGGAATCGGTTTGTCGTCACCTTTGAGGGTCAGAATAGAGAAATTCCATTTGAAACGGCGTGGCTCAAAAAGAACCTCATGGAAGTTGTGACCTGTTTGGAGCGCTTTGGAATTCAGATAGCATTTTCGCATTGTATCGGATACTCTCTTCTTTACGACTCAAATCCCGATTTCCTCGTCTACCTGGAACAAAAAGGCATTGACTATCGCGACCTCGTCGGGCAGAATGACTTCAAATCGCTTTTCTACGGTGAACGGGTCCAGATCAACCATGGTCGACAAGTTACTTTCTATGACAGAGTCTTTCGCGATCGAGGAAACTTGGGAAAACTCACGAGAGATCTGACTGAAGGTCTGATCATATTCATTGGAGGTCTTGTATGGAAAGATCCTGCAGTTTTCCTGCCTCTGGTAAGGTCTATTTACGATCAGGCACCTCACCTCCATACACTTTTCCATCCTTTCTATGTGATGGTGAACAGTTCTAAGCAGCCTACAGAACAAGTCATGCGCTTTTTACTGGAATTTTCTTGGACATCTCAAATTGACTCGGACTACTTCTTTAAGAAAATTCGAGAATCAAACTCCATAAAACCATCAATTCGTCGTAATCTCATCTTCGATTTCATCGCGCTGAGGAGGCGAGATGAGAGTCACCTTAGTGGAGGCATCTTGTACCACTTAGTGCCCGCAAGTGTCTTTTCCTTGAAGGACCTCCACGAGATTCTCTTGGTGATGCCTCCTCTAACAAGTGGCGTTTCATTTTATTCTGTTTCCGCTTTCTTCGACCTGCATTGTCAATCAGCGAGGGAGATCGGTTCGTTCGCTGCCATTGTGGAGTGGATGAAAAGCCATCTCATGGAAGAGATGCGGTGGACTGATGCGATCGCTATGAAATATATCGCTAAGTGCCACGAGAAAGTTCTCCCACGCTTGTTCGACCTTGGCCTTCCGATGCCATCAAAGTCTGCACTGGCTGTTCTCTGCGCGAACAAAGTGAACGAACCGCGAAGACCATTTCCTTACCGCTCCGAGATGGCGATTAAAATAGAGGAACTCGCATTATTGGGAAGTATCCTCGAAAAACTTCGTGTGCTCAAGCAGCGTGGTGCTGACTTCTCAGAAAGCCTCCTTTGCGATGCATTTGATTTCACTGCTAGCGAGTCAGCAGTGGGTCTTGCCTCCTTGTTCCGCCATTCGGAGCAGGTCAAGTGCATCTTTGACTTCCTCATTGATGACTGCGGATGCCCTCTTCACTCCAACGTCCTACTCGCCGCCATTGAAATTGTCGGAAAGGAATCCATTTGTCTGGATGGGACCATCAAGACACTCGACTATCTTATTACCCGCCAATGCCCCTTCTCCAGAAAATGCATCAGAGCAGCAGTCTCGTGTGATTTATCTCGTGGGGACTCCTTCGTCGAGGACTTGCTAGTCTCCATCGTCCGTCGGAATACCTGTACTTAAAAATAAATGTGAAACGCTTTGAAGTCGGTTCCTATTCCTCATTTCTCCGGAATCATATCCCGGTGAGAACACCGGGGGAAAGATAGGTCGAGCCTTTAATAGTCGAGCTCGGCAAACGATGGGGTTCTCAGGAGGTCCTCCGAACAGACATAACTCGACCAATCTTATCACAATATAATAAATATATCCAGGAGAATATTTCCCTCAGGGTTTGCCGGAGAGGGCGAGGGGGAGGCGGCGAAAAGAATGATGATGTTTTCGCGGGGCCCGTTGTGGCTCTGCGGCTTCCTTCCCTCTTTCGACACACCAAAATCAAATAAACTATTAGAAGGTTTTTAATATAGTTCAAAACGATTGACAGGAGCGCGGATTCGTTCTGCTACGGCCAAGCACGGGGCTCGAGCTCGAGCGGAGTCAACCTGCTCGCTCCTCGCGCAACTATGCTGCCCTCAATCTAAGATTTATCGTCAATACGAAAGAATAAGAGAAAATTTTGGAGGAAAGGAGCTCAAAGAGTGTCGTCGTTGGAGAGAAATCGGAGTGAGTCTAGCGAAAAGACAATTACCTTTGGAGGCACGTGCTCGTTTCAAAGGTTTGTTGCCTTCATTGATCTCAAGTTTCCCCGACAGCTCCAAATCAATGAACGCCAAGACTCTTGCTCAGCTCTCCCTTCTCCCTCGCCCTTCTTCCCTTCATATAATCATTCTCTTCTCTTCTAAATCAGAAGCGATCATCCTCTCTTCCTTTGCGAAGCGACCCACCACACTCACCATCAATGTCTTTCTCTGAGAAGCCCCTCATTAAGCTCGTCGTCCTTGGCTCTGGCGGCGTCGGCAAGTCCGCGCTCACCGTCAACTTTGTCCAGCAGATCTTCCTCGATAAGTATGGTAAGAGCTCACCCATGTGAACCAGAACTGTCTCTTCTAATTGAGTGCTCATGGTCTGTATGAATGCAGATCCTACCATCGAGGACAGCTACCGCAAGCTCGTCGTGGTGGACGAGCAGCAACTCATGCTCGAGATCCTCGACACGGCCGGCACTGACCAGTTCACGGCCATGCGTGACCTCTACATGAAGACTGGCGACGGCTTCATGCTCGTCTACTCGACCATTGCCAAGACGACCTTCAACGATATCCCCGACATCTACGAGCGCATCATCCGCACCAAGGACGTTCAGTCTGGCGCTGACTTGCCCATGCTCTTGGTGGGCACCAAGATCGACCTCGCTGACCAGCGCATGGTCACCACAGAGGAGGGCCGCTCACTTGCTAGCAAGCTCGGTTGCGAGTTCCTCGAGGTGTCAAGCAAGGCGCGTGTCAATGTCGAGGAATCCTTCCAGCGCCTCACTCGCAGTGTCCTCGAGAAGCGCAACAAGCTCACCGATAAGAAGGGCAACAAGACCATGAAGAAGGCCAAGAAGACCAACTGTGCACTCATCTAAAGAGGTCTCAAGCACTCCATTGTGTTCATTGTAAATTCTATCCTATTCTATCTCTCGGATAAGAGAGGAAACTCGAATAAAACCATATGCGAGAAAGCATATGAATGAATCCAAATATTGTCTTTATTGAGCAATGGAATGAGGGCTGCAGGCGGAATGGGCACACAGCCTCATCAAGGAGGATAAAAGGAACTATAGCGAGTTCATGGATAGTCTTACATTAGGCATGGTGCCGTGGTCATCTTGTTCGATGATTTGATAGGAGGAGTCGTGGAGGGCAATGCTGCGCGAAGGTGAGCCGACTGTAGCGCCGTTGGCCGAGACATTGCTCGAGTTGGACGAGCGCCGCTTCGAGGAACTTTCCCGAGGAGGTGATTTCTACATGGCATGATAAGAGAGATCGAGAAGAAGGCTATCACGAAGAGAAAAAGTGGCTAAATACCGCATAAGAATAAGAGGAGGAAGATGAGGGTGAGCCCGCTTGAGCGTAATTGTTGCTGCTGCTGCGGCTTAACTCGCGACTGCCGCTCAAACCGGGACCGTTCGTCGAATTGAGGGAAAGGAAGCGTCGAAACGAGTCGAGCTCGCGCTGTTGACCCTCAATCACCACAGCTTGCCGCCGCACAGTCTGCTGCAGCTCCTCTATGCTCCGCTTGGTCGCCTCAAAGAACGGTCTAAAGGATTGGAAAGGACATTGGGCGCTTGGACTCGATATGCTGGGATTGATAGAGGAGGTGGAAGAGGAGATGGAGGAGGAGAGGTTGCCGTTAAGGTGCTTCTGCATCTCCGCCTTCTTGCCCTTGAACTGACAGCCAAACTCAATATTCGGGCAAGGGAGCATCAGCTCGGGGCACAATTTCTGCACAACAAATATCATTTAAGCAATCAATCTCAACGAAGAGGCAACGAAATTGAGGAGACGAACAGTGACGTGACTATCGCGGTCCTTAAGGAGGATGAACTGGCCACAGAGATTTGGACATTCAATCTCGGTGAACGGACATTCGGTCGAGTGCGCCGATTTGTCGCGAGTGAGAAACTCAGCATTGCACTTCTTGCAAACTGTCGTGCGGTAATCGCACACCATCAAGTGCGCCATCTTCTCCTATAGTAGGTCCAATGGGCAAAGGAGCACCAAATCGCCTCCGAAGACAAAAAATACCTTCCGGGTAACCACTTTGTCGCAACCTTTGAAAGGACAGCGGAGGCGAGCAAAGGGACACGAGGCGCTATGGAGGTCAGAGTTCTGCCATTCAACCACTTCCTTGCAGCCCTAAACGTTCAAGACGATGAACAACATGAGAGTGATGAGGTCAAAGAGATGAGCTGCACCTCCGGATCCTCGACCCACTGATCGTCATCATTGACTTTCATGCCCCATCGACAGCGTACTTGCAGTGAGTCAATCACCTGCAATACACTGAGCTCAGACAATGCAATGGCAAAAGAACGGCAAAGTGATGTCGACCTGAGTCAGTTGATGATTCGGTAAGAAATTATCCAATGTTGAGTTCTCTGGGAATGGTTTCCGACATAAGGGGCACGCCTGCAATCATCATGGTCAATAACATTCTCTCGTGCCAATGAAATCTCGAAAGCGTACAGCGTCAGGACGAGAGATTAACAGCTGAATGCAAGGCGAGCAGAAGGTGTGACCACAATCAGGTGTCACGCGGGCTTGCTTGAAGACTTCATTGCAGACTAGATAGGGAACAGAGTGAGTTGCAAGCCAAGGCAGGACAACATGAAGGTAAAGAGGTGAACCAGCGCAAACGGCCCAGTCGGCAACAGTTGGCAGCAGATCATCGAGAGGAACCTTTCGGTCCTCGACGGCGCATGATAGCATCGCCTAAAGAAAGGATTCGCTTGAGATAGGGAGGGAAGACAAAGCCGTGACTTCTTTGAAAGCGACGATAAGAAATCGCACATAGCGCTTTTCTTTGGAAGAGACCTTGAGGGCGAGTTTGGGGGGTTTCTCCTCTATCTTATCCAGTTTGTTGATATTGGTGTTACTACTTGAATCCAAATTATTGCTCTTGGTGAGATTCGCAGTGCCAGCAAGCTGATCAGAGGAGGAGGACGCGGAGGCCTTGGTACGGCGACTCGTCTCGATGGCTTCTGTCAGCGAGAAGGCTTGTGGCGCCGATTTGCTTCGAAAATCCTAAAAACGCAATTTCTTAGCGAGTAAATGGCCAACGAAGGAATTCGGAATTCTCCGACAACTCGGTGACAAATCAAACAAGAAGACCTTCTAATGATAGGAATCACTAATTTCATGATGAATTCGTGCATTTCTTCTTGATGATGCGCGCTCGTCATGAGCGTCGTCCTCGCCGTAGCGAAAGTCTTCGAGGCGATGACGAAAAGTCCCCAGGGTGCGCTCGCCGACCTCGACAGCGCGGAGCGAGGCGAGTAGATCGCGGCTCATGGGTTCTGGTGACGAAGACCTCCTCCGTGGGCGATCTAAGAAATGAAGATCAGCGAGGCGAATCGGATGGGATCAGAAAAACCCATCGGCAATTGCAGACGTCGTTGAGCAAGGAAAATCATGTCGAAGTTGATTCGATAAACGAAAGGACCCCGCAAATATTTAGGTGCTCGAATACAAATTGAAAGATAAAAAGATTAAATCTTATCAAGATCAAAGAATCAGAGCCAAACGGAGGAGCTGATTGAGGAAGGGCAAAAGGTCGACGAGCGCAAGACCTCGACGATTCGGAGCACGTGGCAATGGCTGGCCTTCGCAGCGGCCAAGCA
>Ga0154020_10005632_pt1 | contig 14733 bp, 10 predicted proteins | sample Klosneuvirus_201_FD_109709 | JGI IMG/M metagenome (GOLD analysis project Ga0154020, IMG submission 109709) | Active sludge microbial communities from wastewater, Klosterneuburg, Austria - Klosneuvirus_20160825_MG | ecosystem: Engineered > WWTP > Aerobic digester > Activated sludge | place...
CGAGAAGCGCGGCGGCCAGCAGCAGGAGTTGGAGTTTCGTTTTCATGGAGAGTTCTCCGTTTTCGTGGTTGCGATGGAGTTTCCGATTACAGCGACGGAGCGGAGACGCAGTTCGTGCGACCAAACTGCGTGCTGAAGATGGCGAGGTCCGCGCCGTCGACATCGCCGTCGCCGTCGAGATCCGCGACACAACCGGCTGCGCCCGCGCCGCCGACGTTCAGTGAGTAATGGTCGCTGAAGGATTGGTAGTAGAGGTGGCCGAAGCCGTCCGTGGTGCGTGCCCAGGCAGTGAGACGGAACTGATACGCGCAGCTGGTCCAGGGATTCAACGTGCCGGCCGCATGAGCGGGCGCGGTGTTGAAGATGGTGTTGTTCACGCCGTACCAATAGGGCGGGGTCGCGTCATGCACGCCGACATACTGGTCGCGCTTGATGAGGCCGGCGTATTGGTTGCGGCCGAAGAGGGCGTCGAGCTGGTAGTTGAGCAGGAAGCCGTTCGTATGCGACGCGGTGATGTCGAACTGGAGGTTCTGGGTGTTCGACGCGAGCGGAATGTAACCGCACTCAGGGATCTCCACGCCGTTCTGGTCGAGCACGCGGTTAATGGCCACCGTCACCTGCTGGTTGTTCACGGTGACGGTGATGCGGCTGAGATCATTCGGCGTCAGCGTGGCTTCAATCGGGAACGTGCTTCCGAAGAACGAAATGTACCAGTAGCCCTTGCCGATGATGTCGTAGCGACCGTCGGGCAACGCGCGGGTGTTCCACACGGCGAGCAGGTCGCGATGCGCCCAGTAACCTTCTTCGGTCCGGCGATAGAGGCCGTCTGCATTGGGGCCGACGTTTTCGAGCGTCGCGCTCACGCTGCCACCGGGATTGATGGTGTAACGAATCTTGGAGAGCGGGTCGTCGATCGGCTGGAAGTCGCCGACGGCGGGCGCCGTGTTGCCATTCCACTTCGCGTAGTAGAGGCGGTAGTGAGAGACGAAGTTGTCGCTGCTGCCGAAGAGACCGTTCAACCAGAGGCTGCCGCCGAACGGTGCGTCCTTGTATTGAGGAATGCCGAGCGCGCTGCCGACAGCGGGGGATACGTTCGCGAGACCGTTGCGTGCGCCGCTCTGGGTGATTTCCGAAGTCGGAATGTTGCCAATGCTGGTGAAGAGGAAGCCGCTGGTGACGGACGGTCCCACTCCGCCAAGCGCGCCGCTCGGTCCACCGAAGCAACCCATGTCGTTGCGGGAACCATCGCGATCGTTGAAGAACGGATTCGGGTCGCCAGCGTTGATGCAAGGCGACGTGATCGCGAGGTGATACGGCGGGGTGGAGAGGAGATCGAAGTCGGGATTGCGGGAGATGTCGCCGGGGCCGGGATTTGCGACGCCGCCAGATTGCGCGTCGTAGTTGCGCCAGGTGTTACCCCAGACGTCGTTGAAGGAATTCTTCGGCTTGGCATTGGACGAGGCGCTGAGGCCGGTGGTGTTGCGGGCGAGAATGTTGTTCTTGATGACCGGCTCCGCGCCGCCGTAGCACCAGACGCCCTGGTCGGTGTTGTCCGCAACGGTGTTGTTGATCACCTGCGCGCCCGACGAAGCAACCCAGGCGATGTATATGCCTGCGCCGTTGTTGCTCACGACGAGATTGTTTTGAATGAGCGGCGTGGCGCTGAGCGAGATGATGCCGTAGTCCACGGTGCCATCGGAGGCGTTGCCGTTCTTGTCGATGATGTTGTTGCGGATGATCGGGCTGCCGCCGTTGATGCGAACGCCTTCCTTGTGGCCGGTGATCCAGTTGTTGTTGAGGAGCAAGCTGCCGCCGTTGATGGCCACGCCCGCGTTCTCCATGCCACGGCTGGCACGGATGATTTTGAAGCCTTCGAAGCGCGAGTTGGTCACGTCATTCGCCGTCACGACATCCGCATTCACGATTAAACCGAGGATGCCGCCGAAGCCGCGCAAGGTGGTGTTTCCGTAGCCGGAGCCGACCACGTTCACGCCGCTGCGCAGGCGAAGGTTTTCCGTGTAGGTGCCGGGGTCAACCTGCACGGTGTCGCCGATGTTCGCGGCGTCGATGGCGGCTTGAATCGATTCACCGGGCGCGACGATGAGCGTGTCTTCGCCGGTCAGGATCAGGTTCACGCCATCACGACGATGCGAATCGATCGGCGGCGTCGTTCCTTCGGTTTCAATCACCGTAGGGCAGCCGCCAGTCCAGGCGTTGTGAACGCTGTAGTAAAGCGTGCCGGGTCCGGAAACCTTGGTGAGGATGAAACAGACGCGGCTGCCTTCGCGGATGCGGACGGAGGGATAGCTGAACGTCGCCGCATGGTCCGTCGAGGCTCCCATGTTCACGGTCACCTCATCGCGGCCGAGCACGATGCCGTCGTATGAATTGCTGAGAACCGTCAGACGGATGGTGTGACTGCCGGACGTGGACGACGAGAAGACAAGGCGGGCGGAAGTCAGGCTGTTGCCGGGATAACTCGGAACATAAAAGCCGCGGCTGATCAGGTCTCCCGTTGAAGAGTCATTCGTGCAGACAAGCAACGTTTCTGCGCGTCCGGCGGTGACGAGGAGGAACAAGGTGAGGAGAGCGAGGAGAATCCCGCTGGCGCCATCCTGGCGCCGGTTTTTCGAGCTGAATGCTTTCATAGTCTTTTGTGAGTTGTCGTTGTTTCCGGTCCGGAATCCGTTCGCCCTCACGGGCTGGCGCGATAACCGTCCACTCACAAAGAAGAAACCGGGGGAGGACTATTACAGAAGGCGGGTGGAACTTTCGGGCGAGACTGGCGATGGCATGACGAACGCCGATCAGCACGTCGCTCGGAAAAGCAAAACGCCGGCTCGAAGGCCGGCGTTTCGGTAAGCTGGGGGGAAATCGAGCGGTTGCTCAGTGATACTCCTGCACGGTTTTCACCGCGTAACCGTTCTTCTTCAATGCCGCGATGCCGAGGGCGGCGGCTTTCGCGCCACTCAGAGTCGTCATGATCGGCGTGCCGGTGTAGACCGCCGTGGTGCGAATCTTCACCTCGTCCGCGCGCGGCGTCTGGCCGGCGGGCGTGTTGATGACGAGCTGGATCTCGCGGTTCTTCAGCAGATCGAGCGCGTTCGGACGGCCCTCCGCGAGTTTGAAGATGCGTTCCACCTTCAGACCGGCCTTCTCGATGACGGAGGCCGTGCCGCCGGTGGCGATGAGGTCGAAACCGAGGTCGATGAACTGTTTCGCGACGGTCGGCACGTCTTTCTTGTGCGCGTCGCTCACGCTGATGAACACGCGGCCTTTGGTCGGGAGTGGGGAGTTCGCCGCCATCTGCGACTTCGCGTAGGCGATGCCGAGATCGGCGTCGAGACCCATGACTTCGCCGGTCGAACGCATCTCGGGCGACAGCAAAATGTCCTGGCCGTGGAAGCGGTTGAACGGAAACACCGACTCCTTTACCGCCCAATACTTCGTCCAGATCTCTTCGGTGAAGCCGAGTTCCTTGAGCGTCTTGCCGGCCATGACCTTCGCCGCCAGCTTCGCGAGCGGTCGGCCAATCGCCTTCGAGACGAACGGCACGGTGCGCGACGCGCGTGGGTTCACTTCGAGGACGTAAACGGTTTCGCCCTTCACGGCGTATTGCACGTTCATCAGGCCGATCACCTTCAGCTCACGCGCCATCGCGTGGGTGTATTCGCGGATGGTATCGATGGCCTTCTGCGAGAGCGTGTGCGGCGGCAACACCATCGCGGCGTCGCCCGAGTGAACGCCCGCGAACTCGATGTGCTCCAGCATGCCACCGATCACGATCGTGCCCTGCTTCGGATCGCTGAACTGGCCACAGTCCGTGATGCAATCCACGTCCACTTCCGTCGCGTCTTCGAGGAACTTGTCCACGAGCACGGGGCGGCCGGCAGAAATTTCCAGCGCGGCGTTGTGGTGGAAGTAATCGCGCAGCTCCTGCTCGGAGAAGACGATTTGCATCGCCCGCCCGCCGAGCACGAATGACGGACGCACGAGCACGGGGTAGGTCAGCCGCTTGGCGATGACGAGGGCTTCCTCGACGGTCGTGGCCGTGCCGTTGGGCGGCTGGGGAATTTGGAGCTTGTCCAGCATCGCCGCGAAGAGCTTGCGGTCTTCGGCGACTTCGATGCTCTGCGGTGAGGTGCCGATGATGTTCACGCCATTCTTCTGCAAGCCGAGCGCGAGATTCAACGGCGTCTGCCCGCCGAATTGCGCGATCGCACCCCAGCACTTCTCGCGTTCGTAAATGTGCAGCACGTCTTCGAGCGTCAACGGCTCGAAGAACAGCTTGTCACTCGTGTCGTAGTCGGTGGATACGGTTTCCGGGTTCGAGTTCACCATGATGGTCTCGAAGCCATCTTCCTTGAGTGCGAACGCGGCGTGAACGCAGCAGTAATCGAACTCGATGCCCTGACCGATACGATTCGGGCCGCCGCCGAGAATCATCACCTTCTTCGCCACGTTGCCCTTCACCTCGTCGTCGCCGCGATCGTAGGTGGAATAATAATATGGCGTGTAGGCTTCGAACTCCGCCGCGCAGGTGTCCACCAGCCGGTAGCTCGGGACAAGACCGATCTTCTTGCGCTCGGCGCGCACGGCGTCCTCAGTGGTGCCGGTCAGGTGGGCGATCTGGCGGTCGGAAAAGCCGAGCGCCTTGGCTTTGGCGAATTGTTCTGCGTTCATCGAGTTCAGTTCAAAACGAAATCCCGCAAAGGAAAACGTAACACCTCCGACCTGTCGAGAGGGAAAGTCCGCCAACCGCTTCGCGCGGCTCCTACACAGGCACTACTGCCGTCCAGCACGGGCCGAACTTGCCCTTGACCAACTCCTGCAGTCGCTGCGCGTCGGCTTCCGAGCGAGCGATGGCGAAGGTCGTCGAGCCGCTGCCGGACATCAGCGCCGCCGCCGCGCCGTTGGCCCGGAGGAATTCCTGGTAGAGTGCGAGCAGGGGATACTTGTCGAGCGCGGGGGCTTCGAGGGAGTTGTAGAACGCAGCGCCAGCCACCGTGAGATCCGCGCTGTCGAGCAGCGCGACCAGCTTCTCCGCACGGCCGCGCTCTCCGTTCAAGGCTGCTGGGAAGCGAGCCAGTTCTTTGTAGGCCCAAGCGGTGGCAATGCCGAATCCGGGGTGAATCAGCAGGAACGCCGCGCCGCGTAGCGCGGCGAAAGGCGCCAGTGACGTGACCTTTTCGCCGCGTCCGACCGCCAGCGCCGGCTTGTCTTGCAGGAAGAAGGGAATGTCTGAGCCGAGCGAAGCCGCGATGGCATCCAGTTGCGCGAGCGTGAGCGGGGAGCCGAAGAGTTCGTTCAAGGCCAGCAGCGTAGTTGCGGCATTGCCGCTGCCGCCGCCGAGTCCCGCCGCCATGGGAATCTGCTTCTCGAGATGAATCGCCACGCCATCCGCGATCTTTGCCTGCGCGAGAAACGCTGCGGCGGCGCGATAGACGAGATTGCTCGCATCCGTCGGAAGCGTTGGCTCAGTGCACGTCAGCGTGATGCCGGAGCCGCCGCGCGTGAAGGCCAGCCGGTCGCACAAGTTCACCGGCTGCATGATGGTTTCCAGCTCGTGAAAGCCATCCGGGCGCTTGCCGAGGATGTTCAGCAGCAGGTTGACCTTGCAGGGCGAATTCTTTTCCAGCGTGTGCGACATAAAGCAAAAGGCGCCGGCAAGTTAAGCCAGCGCCTTGCGCAAGTTGAGCGAAAAATTCGCGAAGGTCAGTTACTCGAAGACCGAGAAACGGTTACCGAAACCGATCGCACCACCGCTGAAGCCCAGCTGGTCGTCCGTGTCGAAGATGCCATTATCCGGGAAGCGCAGCGATTCGCTGGCGGGACGAGCGGGATTTTCCGGAAGTTCTAGGCCACCCCATGTCGGCTTGCGGGTCGCCACGGACGGATCGGGATAAAGCGGGCCTTTCTGGGCCATCACCGGGCGGTAGGGCGGAAGCGGGAAGGTGACGACTTCGTAGAGACCGATGCCGGTGCGGGCCATCGTGCGGGTGAAACCGCGTGCCCAGCCGGTCGTCGCGCCCTGCGTCGGGCCGTCCCAGAGGGTCGTCTGCTCAATGGAGCGACGCATCTCGCCACCGCGGACGATTTCGGTGATATTATTCATGCCGCGACCGAACTTTTGCTCGGGACCAGCGCAACCGGTAAGTGCCGCCACTGCGGCCAAGGCGAGGAGTGAAACAGCGATTCGCATAGAGTCAGTTAGATTGTTGGGGTGAGCCTAACCGCAAACGGATTCCTGTAAAGTGGGATTTCCTAGGGTGCGATTCTTCCTGTTCATCCATCGAACTGATTGTTCCGCCGTCGCAGCCGCGAAGCTCTGGCCGTCCCGCGTTCCAGCCGGTGAGAAAACCCCAGCAGACCTTGAAATCCCTCTGGAAATTGTAAGTGTGCCGCAGACGGTCACCGCTATGTTGCAGCCATGACGACAGAGCAAGTTCTCGGACTGGTTTTCGCACTGCTCCTGATGTGCATCGGGGTGGCGGGCAGCATTCTGCCTGGGTTGCCCAGCACGCCGCTGGTGTTCATCGGGGCTCTGGCGCACAAGCTCTACTTCGGTCCGGCAGGTGCGGCGTGGTGGGTCATCGGCGTGCTCGGAGTGTTCACGGTCATTTCCCTTGTGGTGGATTACGCGGCCAGCATGTATGGCGCGAAACGACTGGGAGCGACCTGGCGCGGCGCAGTGGGTGCGATCGTAGGCGGGCTGATCGGACTGTTTTTCAACCTGCCAGGCATCCTGCTCGGACCATTCATCGGCGCGGCGCTGTTCGAAATGGCGGGAGGACGCGAATGGAAAGAGGCGTCCAAGGCTGGCGTCGGCGCCACGCTTGGCCTGCTCGCGGGCGCCATTGGCAAGCTGGCCTGCTGCGTCGCCATGATGCTGTTGTTCACCGCGAATGTGATTTATAAGTCGTTGGGCTGAAGTTGTTCCGATGAGGCAAAGTCATTGCAATCGACCGATCCGAATAACGCTCGTCACCTTCGTGCTCCTGTCGACTCTGCTGGGAGTCACGATGGCGGTAGATGCGAGACTGCGTGCAGTTGCTCACTGGGGAGTCCTCTACTGTGCGGTGCTCACGCTCGCGAGCATCGGATTGGCACGCCTTGACCGTCATTCAATGTGGATTGTTGGTATTCCTTGTGTCGCGGCGCTCATACCGGGACTTATTGGCTTTGCATTAATTCTTCAAGAAAGCCAGGTCAACAAAGCGGAGATTTGGTTGCGTGCATCTGTTTACTCCTTCTACGGGCTGGCTCCTTGGGTAGGATACTGGAGTGCGCGAGGATGGTGGCTCTACAAGCAAGACTCTAGAAGCAAACACATGAGGCCATAGTTAACGAGAAATTCCATCCGATTGATGCTCTCCTCTTCATCTACCAAAACCTGCAGTTGGTTACCGGCGGCGTGGCAGAGCAGCCCAGTGCGGGCGCGGCTGGCGCAGCAGCGCTGGTGGATGCCGCAGCTCCCGGTCGGAATACGTCGATCGTAGTTCCGCTCGCTCTAACGACAGAACGCCGGCAGCACGCTGAAGTTGGCTTTCAACTTGGTTTCGCGGCGCCGCCGCGCTATCCATCGCTCATGACTGGAACGGAACAGAACATCCTGGATGCGCTGCTGGAGTTGGAGCGCGCCGTGTCGTCCATGGCGACGGCGAACCCCAAGCCGAACCTCGTCGCCATGTTTTCCCGCATCGATGAATTGACCCGCCAGCTGCCGCGCGACGCCGATCCGTCGCTGCTGCATTACCTGCACAAGAAGAGCTACGAAAAGGCCCGGCTCTTCCTGCAAGGTCGCGAAGTCGAAAACGCGCGCGGCAACTGCCACGGTCATCAGTAAGTTGACCGAGGTCACCAAATCTCCCGTGCTACTTCACGACACCATCGCGGCGATCGCGACTCCCCTCGGCGAAGGCGGACTGGCCGTGCTGCGGCTTTCCGGTGCCGATGCGTTGGCAGTGGCAGATAAATGCTTCGTGCCGGTCGGGAAATCCTCGGTGAAACCTTCAGCGGCGGACACCCACACGATTCACTACGGCCACATCGAACGCGCTGGCCGGGTGTTGGATGAAGTGCTGGTTGCCGTCATGCGCGCGCCGCGAACCTTTACGCGCGAACACGTCGTCGAAATCTCGTGTCACGGCGGTTTGCTCGTCGCGAAAACGATTCTCGATCTGCTGCTCGAAAACGGCGCGCGCCTGGCGGAACCGGGCGAGTTCACCAAACGCGCCTTTCTCAACGGCCGCATTGATCTCGCGCAGGCCGAGGCGGTGGCGGATTTGATTCATGCGCGCACCGAGCTGGCGTTGTCCGCGGCGAATGAACAGCTCGCCGGCAAACTGTCGCAACGGATTGAGCAGTTGCGGGATGATTTGGTGAAGACGCTGGCGCACATCGAGGCGCACATCGATTTCCCGGACGAAGACATCGCGCCGGACACCAAGGACCAGCTGCTGAAACGGCTCGCGCGCGCGGTGGAGTTCATGGACACGCTGCTCCGGACGGCGAACGAAGGACAGATTCTCCGGCGCGGCGTGCGCGCGGCAATCATCGGCCGGCCGAACGCGGGCAAGTCGAGTTTGCTGAATCAACTGCTCGGGCACGACCGCGCCATCGTCTCGGCTACGCCCGGCACAACGCGAGATACCATCGAAGAGACGGCGAACATTCGCGGACTGCCAGTGGTGTTCATCGACACGGCGGGTTTGCGCGATGCGGGCGATGAGATTGAGGCGGAAGGCATCCGGCGCAGCCGTGAATCGCTGGCGAAGGCGGAGTTAATCTTACACGTGCTGGATGGCAGCGAGCCGCTGACGCCCTCCGACGAACTGCTGCTGCGCGAGTTCGCAGACAAGAAGCGGATTCTCGTGCGTAACAAATCGGATCAGGCCGGGCAGCTGAAGATTCCGGATGAGTTCGGCGTAATGCCGGTCGCAGTGAGTTGCGTGACGGGCGCGGGTCTGGAGTCACTGAAGGACGCGATCAAGGAATGCCTTTGGTCCGGCGAGATTCGCGCGGAGATGTTGCAGGTGATGATCAACGCACGACATCAGGAGGCGCTGAAGCGCGCGCGGGAATCGGTGCTACGGACGTTGGATGCGCTGCGGACAGGACTGACGCTGGAGCTGCCGGCGATGGAACTGCGCATTGCGGCGAACGCGGTGGGTGAGATCGTCGGTAAGACGTCGACGGAGGATCTGCTGGATTCGATCTTCAGCCAGTTTTGTATTGGGAAGTAGATTTCCCATCCTTCCTGGCGGCGAACTGCTTAGTTTATCCAAGATCGAATCAGGAAAACGCTCCCAACCGCGAGTGCGACGGCAATCAGCCCAATCACTGAAGTCGCTTCGGGAGTCAGGTAGATCCGGCTGCCGCGCCGATGAAAGGAACCTCCCCATCTCAACTTGCTCCGCGGCGTATCGGCCGTGATGCGGTCACACGCTACGCTGCCCAGTGTGACAATGGTTACGACGACTCGCCCGATATAATACGCGACAACATGGAAAACGACCTCCAATATTGGTCGGAGCAGCAGTTCACCTATGACGCTTCCGGGCATGTTTACACTCAGTCAGCCAATAACGGGAAGAACGAACAGCCAGCAGCTATTCTTCTGAATCGTCGTCCGTATCTCGATGACGTGCGATGCGGCGAATAGGAGGGACAGCAACCGATTCAGCGTCACGATTAACAATCTCAGCCTCACGCAACTGCGGCTTACGAAGCAGCCGTCGGACGAGAAAGGTCGCGAACGCCGCAATCGAAGCAACGACTATCAGTGTGCCGGGTATGTCCATGCACCTCGAAATCGGAGGTCAGGCAATAGCAGCCGCCGTCTCTTTCCCCGTCATCCAGTTCCAAACCGCCTTGAGCCCCTTCACCACGCCGACGTCTTGCACGCCGCTGAGCAGGTAAACTGAGCTCAGCTCTTCTTCATGCGAACGGAAGCGCGGCGGCAGCGTAACGGTTGTTGTAGTGTCGTCGCCTTCGATCTTGATGATCTCGGAGTAAAACAGTCCCTTGCCGACGGCGTATTGACCGGCCGGAAGGGTCACGGAGCGCTTCGGGAGGAACAGCCACGGGCGGTAGGTCAGGGTCAGTTCACCCTCCGGACCGCGGGCGAGTTTTCCGTAAGTGCGAATCGGGGCCTTGTCGATCTCGCGCGCGGTGAACGCCCAGTTCGCCGCCGGGTCGACCTTGAAACGGCTGCTGCGGAACGAAACCAGGTCCCAGGTGAACACGGTGCCGAAGGTCATCATGCGGAACGCCCAGCCCGCGAAGAACCAGCACACGGCAACGATGATGAGCGACCAGATGGCGCCGACATACGGGTCGATGAACGCCGTTCCGGCGACGGTGGAAAGCATGAAGGCGCGGAAGGATTTCAGGGCGGCGTCCACGGTGGTAAACGGGCTGATAATGATCAGCACGTTGATGACGTGGGAAACCATCCAGACGACGACAAACGCCGCGATGGCGAACGGGATGGTGAGGACGTTGAGCAGCGCGGAGACGTTGACGATGGCCAGACCGGCGTCGCCGTAGAGCGCGCTGTCATCGCCACCCAGCGAGCCAAAGATCGCGGCGATGAGCGGGACAAACGCACCGGCGGCGACGAGGCCGCTGACTTTGTTCTCGATCGCTTCCGCGACGTCGAACGGCTTCTTCACGGCGGTGGGAAGCACAGTTCCGAACGTGTCTTTCACAAACGCGACCGCCACGAGCAGGAGTGCCGGAACCCAGAACCACGGTTGCGCGTACCACGCGAGCTTGGCGCGGTTCTCTGGAGCGGTCTTGAAATACTTCCATGCGCCCACGCCGCTCACTCCGAGCAACGGGGAGATGGCCACGCCGGTGATGGTGGAGATCGCCTGGGCAGCTTCGAGTCCGGGTGTGGCTTTGCTGGATGACTTGCTCGAAGACTTGCCGCTCTCCGCCGCGCTCGCGACGCCACCGCAGAGGAGGGAAAAACAGAGCATGAGGGCAAGCCACGGCCGAAACTGCGTTTTCATAGTGCCGCTAAATTACGCCGATGCACGGGGGTGTGAAGTGAGAAAACTCCGGAAATTTATAGCTGACCGAAGGTTTTGGCAGAACAAGGCACGAAACCCTGCGCGGCAGCGACTTACAGAGGTCAGGTCGCCGACAACTCAAGCTGAGCGCGGAGCCACCCCGGCTTGTTCGTGGTAATTCCATCCACGCCGGCCGCGATCAGCTCCGTCGCTTTCTCCGGGGAGTCGACGGTCCAAATGTAGAGCTTGTGGCCGGCTTGATGGACCTTCGCAGCGAACCCGGCATCGACCGGCCCTTTGCCACTGACATCAAGTCCGTCGAGTCCCGCATCCGCGACCTGCTCGATGAGACGCTCCGCCCTCGGCGACCAACCGCGAAGTGTGCGCTTGAACTCGACGATCCAGCAGACCTCCAGTTCGGGCACCGCCTGTTTCAACTGCCTCATTGTCGGAAGCGAGAAACCGATCGGAATGACCTGATTCGCCTTCAGCTTGGAGCGGCGAAAGTCTTCCGCGAATCCCTCGACGCATTCGGCGCTACATTTTATCTCTACGAACATCCGCTTGCCGCGCGGAATCGTGGCGAAGGCTTCAGCGAGCGTCGGGATCGTCTCGCCTTTGAACTTCGGGCTCTTCCAACTCCCCACGTCGAGTGCCTTCAGTTCCGAGACAGTCTGCGAAGAAACCTTCCGTCGAACGCCGGCGGTCTTGCGTGTGTTGTCGTCGTGGATGACTACGATGTAGCCATCCTTCGAGAAGTGAACGTCGATCTCCACCGCATCGGCACCCTGCGCCCACCCGAGGTTTATGGAAGCGAGCGTGTTCTCCGGCGCATCGAACGACGCGCCGCGATGCGCGATGATTTCAGTTCGCGGCGGCATGATTGAGCAGCTTCCAGACGCGCAGCGCCTCGCTTGCTCCCCACGCCTGCGCGTCGCAACCACGCTGCGTGTGCGGCGCATCGCCATCCGTGATCTCCGGGAGCTGGCCAAGACAACCCTCGTTCAACAGGCGCTCCATGCTGGCGAGATAGTGCTTCGCAGCGGCCACCGATGCGGGACTGAAATTCCACGCGACAGCGAGCGCTTCGCAGAAGATCGGGAACGTCCATGTCCACGCGGTGCCGTTGTGATACGCCGGCTTGCGGCGTGTATCTTCGTCGCCTTCGTAGCGACCCCAGTAAGGTTCCGCGGGATTGTTCAGCAGCTGACCGTGTTGCGCGTGAACCGGGAGATGCGGCGTGACGGGCAAGGGCGCGAGCGAACGCAGCGCCCCAGGCACCACGAGGTAATGCAAAGCGGCATCGGCGCAGCGTTGCGCGCGGTCACCCGTGATCAATCCGAGCGCGACGGCGATCAGACAGTTTGAACGCAGGGCGTTGTCGACAGTCGCATGCGCAGCCGATTGGCCGTGGCGTGCGATGAGCAGATCCGAGAGATACCCGCGATCCTCGAGCCAGAAGAATTTGAGGAACGACGTTTCAGCACGCTGCGCCAGCGCCGACCACGACTCGCCGCTGGACGGTGCGTTGATGCGATCCAGCTGACGGAGCAGCCGAATCCACAGCGCCTGAATCTCGACTGGATAACCTTCGCGTGGCGTGCCGGCGGGATAGTTGGTGTCCATCCACGTGAAATGGCTCGGGCTCCAAATCAGGCCGGACTCGGCGTCCATGCGAATGCCGTTGGGCGTGCCGTCGCGATAACCCGTCGCAATCGCCCGCAGGATGTCCGCGATCTTGCGACCCCGCGAATCGACCGTCGTCGCGTAAAGCGAACCATCGCGGGCGGCAAGTTCCTCGCAGACGACGCCGTACCACAGCGGCGCGTCGCTGGTGTCACGATTCGAGGCGTCCTCGCCGTGAATGATGTTCGGCAACGTCCCGCGGTCTTCGAACCGCCCAAACACAGTGAGCAGTTGCTTCACTTCGTCCGTCATGCCCGCGGCGAGCAGACCGCGCGCGGCGATGAGCGAATCGCGGCCCCAATCGAGGAACCATGGGTAGCCGGCGATGACGGTTTTGCCGTCGGCGCGTTGCACCACGAAGGCCTGCACGGCCAGCGCGAGCTGACGGGCAAAAGTGTCGTGCTGCGAAACCTTCGCCTTGGACAGGGCTCCTTCCGTGAGCGCGCGGCGTTTAATGACGAAGCTGGAAACCTCGGCCGCCGTCGGATCGATGGCTTCGGAAGTTGCGGTGAGCGTGACCGGTTTTCCTTTGGCCAGCGGCAGGTCAAACCAACCAGGACTGAACGCATCGCCGTGACCGGCCTGGCCGCGAGTGGCTTCAATCGGGTGAGCGACACCGAGGCTCCATTCCGGCTGCGGATGAAACGTGCCACTGTCGGCGAAGACTCGCAGATGGCGGTCGAGCGACGGCGCGAACTCGAAGCCTGCCCGGTTCGCCAACGGTCGTGTGTGCGCCTGGAAATGGTGTTCCGAGCCGGCATTGTGATGCGTCTCGCTGTGGAAATTCCGATCCTCGATGTCGACGCGAATCGTGAGGGAAACGTGACAGTCCGGCGTGAGATCGTGGCCGAAGGGAACGGCAGATTCCGGGCGCTCGAAATGAAGCACGGTGGAGTTCTGCCCATCGAGCATGTCGGCGGTCAGAACGATCTCCACAGCGCGATCATTCCCGGCACTGGCCACAAACCGCCAGCGCGCGGGCGGGCCCGGCGTAAACTCGATTAAATTATGCGCATCGAGCGGCGTGATGAACCCGTCGGCATTCACCCATGCTCGCACGCGCTTGGCGAATACATGGCGGTCCACCGGAACGGTCGGATGCAAATTCGCGCCGAGCAGACAGTCGTACTTGGATTGAACGCGGCCGAGATCCACGCCGAGACGAGCCATGCCGCCACGGTTGTTCGTGAGCAGGACGATGGCTTGAGACAGATCGGCGGCGTTGGAAGTTTTGGTCACGGTCTCGCCCACCACGCGGAGTTGGGCGGTCACGTGCGGCTGACCCGTCGCGTAGCGTTCGAGATTTAACTCCGCATCGCCCGCGGCCTGGCCAGGAATGAACGCGGCGATATGGCATTCGCCAACGCGAATCGAGGACACATGTTGCGCGGGAGCACCATCAGCGGTCTTCAACGCAGCGCGGAATGGTGCATCGTCTTTGATCAACAGCCAGTGCTCGCGTGGCACCACGGTGATGCGGCGAGCGGAGGGCAAATCCCAGGTGACCACGGGCGGAAAGTGGCTTTGATCGCGCGCCTTCTGCAACGCGCCAAGGACATCCTCTTTGACAAGGCTGTGATCGAGATTGCTGACGGCGGTGAGGAAATCGCGCGGACCCGCTTCAACGAGCGCCGCCATCTTCTGCCAGTCGAACGGGCTGATGTCGCGCACGGCAATGCGCCGGCTGATCATCGTAATGGCCCACGCGGATTGCGCGTGAGCTTCGCGATAGCGGTCGCCGCTCAGGCCCTTGGGCACGAGCGCGGGGGCGAGGCAGAAGCATTCCCCGCCTTGCAGGAGAAACTCGACCTTGTGATCGGGCGTTTCCTTGATGACCGGCGCGGATTGGCCCAGCAGATCAATCTTCGGCGAGCCGAGCGCTTCGTAGACTTTGCGTTCAATAAAGACGGCGCGTGGCGTGTTGAGGTCGGTGTTGACGAGCACGAGCACGCGGTCGAGCGCTTCGCCGGAGATGCGGCTGATGGCGTAAACATAGTCATCCTCAGAGCTCAGGCGCGTGAGCGTGGCG
>Ga0154020_10005634_pt1 | contig 14729 bp, 11 predicted proteins | sample Klosneuvirus_201_FD_109709 | JGI IMG/M metagenome (GOLD analysis project Ga0154020, IMG submission 109709) | Active sludge microbial communities from wastewater, Klosterneuburg, Austria - Klosneuvirus_20160825_MG | ecosystem: Engineered > WWTP > Aerobic digester > Activated sludge | place...
AGCTTCAGCGACAGGTGCACGACGCCGAAGCCGGGGCCACGGATGAGGTCGACATCGACCTCGCCGTCCTCCAGCTTGAGCAGGACGCGCAGGAAGGTCGCCTCGAGCATGCCCTTGTCGTGATCGACGAGGCGGCCGTTGATCTTCATGACGATGTCGCCTTCGCGGAGCCCCAGGCTGGTCAGGATGGTGCTGGGGCCGAGGTGCACCATCAGCCCAGTCTTCCCGCTGGGCATGGCGAACGGCTCCAGGTGGCCGAGCGCGGCGCCGTGGAACAGGTGGTCGCGCATGAAGCGGAGGTGCAGGTTCTTCGGCAGCGTGAAGCTGCCGGGGGCGAGCTGGCGGACCTGGAGGGCGACATCGTCGGCGAGCTGGGCCTGCTCGAAGCTGAGCTGGGCGGCGTCGGGGGGCGCGGCGTCGGGGATGCTGGGCGGGCCGGCGTCGATGACGGCGCTGCTGGCGGCGCGCGTGGGGGCGGTCGACGCGGCGGGTTTGCGCGGGGACTTCTTGCAGCTGGCCAGTGCGAGGCCGAGGAGGGCGACCGCGACGGCGACGACCAGCGCGCGCCGGGCCATCAGAACAGGGTGCCCTGCCCCGAAGGCGGGCGCGCGATGCCGAGGTGCTCGTAGGCCAGGCGGGTGGCGACGCGGCCGCGCGGGGTGCGCGCCAGGAAGCCCTCCTGGAGCAGGAAGGGCTCGACCACGTCCTCCAGGGTGTCGCGCTCCTCGGCGATGGAGGCGGCCAGGGCCTCGATGCCGACCGGGCCGCCGTCGAAGCGATCGATGATGGCGCGCAGCAGGGCGCGGTCGGTGGCGTCGAGGCCGCGGGCGTCGACGTCGAGGCGACCCAGCGCATAGTCGGCGATGGCGCGGTCGATGACGGGCGGGCGGCCATCCTTGCGCTCGGCGGCCGCAATCGCCGCCGCCGGCCCCATGCCGACCTCGGCGAAGTCGCGCACGCGGCGCAGCATGCGGTTGGCGATGCGCGGGGTGCCGCGGGCGCGGCGGCCGATCTCGTAGGCACCGTCGGCGGTGATCTCGACCCCGAGCAGGCGCGCCGAGCGGCGCACGATCTGGGTCAGGTCGTCGGCGCCGTAGTAGCCCAGCTGTGCCACGAAGCCGAAGCGGTTGTGCAGCGGCGCGGTGAGCAGGCCGGTGCGCGTGGTGGCGCCGAGCAGGGTGAAGCGCGCCAGCGGCATGGTCACCGCGCGCGCGTGCGGACCCTCGCCGATGAAGAGGTCGAGCTTGTAGTCCTCCATCGCGGGGTAGAGGTTCTCCTCGATCACGGGCGACAGGCGGTGGATCTCGTCGATGAAGAGGACGTCGCGATCACCGAGGCCGGTGAGGATGCCGGCCAGCACGCCCTTGTGCTCGATGGCGGGGCCGCTGGTGACGACCAGGCGGACGCCGAGCTCGGTGGCGATGACGTGGGCCATGGTGGTCTTGCCCAGGCCGGGGGGGCCGGCGAACAGCATGTGATCGAGCGCCTCGCCGCGCTTGAGGGCGGCCTTGACGAAGACCTGCAGGTTGTCGGTCAGCGCCTTCTGCCCGACATACTCGGCGAACGAGCGCGGACGCAGCGCGGCGTCGACCTCGTCGCCGGGGCGCGCTTCGGTGCGCACGACCTCGCGCACCGGCAGACCGGGACCGGTGTCGGTGCCGGTGTCGGGTGCGTCCGGGGCGCGGGCGGGGCCTTCGTCGTGGGTCTTGCGTGCCATCGTCGGGGGTCCTTACTTGCGTAGCATGCGCAGGGCGGCGCGCAGACGCTCCTCGAGGCGAACCTCGGGGCCGAGCTCGAGCGCGGCCACCGCGGCCTCGGCCTCGGCGGCGCGGAAGCCGAGGTTGCACAGCGCGCTGACGACCTCGAGGTCGGGCCCCGCCAAGGTGTGCTGCGTGGGCGCGGCCGGGCTGCCGGTGCTGGCGCTGCTGGCGCCGCCTGCGCCATGGGTGGCCAGCAGCAGCTGACACTTGTCGCGCAGCTCCAGCACCAGGCGATCAGCGGTCTTGCGCCCGACGCCGCGGATGCGCACCAGCGCGGGCACGTCGCCGCGCGCGATGGCGCCGGCGAGCTCGACGGCCGGCGCCCCCGAGAGCACCCCCATGGCGGTCGACGGCCCCACGCTGGAGACCGAGATGAGCAGATCGAACAGCTCGCGCTCGAGCGCCGTGGCGAAGCCGTACAGCGAGAAGATGCCCTCGCCCACGTGGGTGAACACCCGCAGCGTCACCGGCGCCGGCGGCTCGGGCAGCGTGGCCAGGGTGGGCGTCGACACCGCGACGTCATAGCCGACGCCGGCACAGTCGACGATGACCCGCCCTGCCCCGCGCTCGAGCAGCGTGCCGGCCAGCCGCGCGATCACGGCCGCCTCCCCAGCCGCGCGGTCGTCCGCGTCCGCGCCCGCGCGGCCGCCCTCGTGGCCGCCCTCGTGCTCGTGCTCGTGCTCGTGCTCGTGCTCGTGTTCGGCCCTGTGCTCGCGGCGCGCGAGCCAATCTGCTCGATCGGCGTCCGCGGCACCTGCCCGTGTGCGTGCTCCTGCACCCGCTCGCGGGCCGCGCGCGCCTGGCTGGCATGCGCGTGCGTGATCGCGATGGCCAGCGCGTCCGCGGCGTCGACCCGCGGCACCCCGCGCAGTCCGAGCAGCGCACGCACCATGTACTGCACCTGCTCCTTGGTCGCGTTGCCGCGCCCGACCACGGCCTGCTTCACCGTCGCGGGCGGATACTCGTGCACTTCCAGCCCCGCCGCCCCGGCACACGCCAGCGCGACCCCGCGCGCCTGGCCCAGCTTCAGCGCGGCGCGCGGATTCTCGCGGATGAAGACATCCTCGATGGCGACCACCCCGGGGCGCAGCTCGCGAATGATGAGGTCCAGCTGCTCGCGGATCTCGCACAGCCGCGTCGCCACCGGCGCATCAACGTCCAGCTCCAGCACCCCACACTCGACATAACCCAGCGCCACTCCGCGCAGCTCGACCACCGCATAGCCAGTGATGCGGCTGCCGGGGTCGATACCGAGGATGCGCACGCCCCGACGCTACCGCAGGTACTGTACAGATGTCACGTTTTTGCGCGTTCACCGCGCGCACAGGGCCGAAACGCTGCTGTTTCAGCCAGCCAGCGCCGCCTCGTCCAGCTCGGCGTTCGACGACACGTTCTGCACGTCGTCCTGGTCCTCCAGCAGCGACACCAGCTTGGCCATCGCCGCTGCGTCCTTGCCCTCGAGCTTGATGGTGGTGTCGGCCTGCAGCCCGACCTCGCCGCCCACCACCGCGATGCCCGCCTTGGTGATGGCGTCCTTGACCGCGGTGTAGCTCGCGGCGTCGGTGACCACCTCGTAGCCCTCGTCCGACACCGTGACGTCCTCGGCGCCGGCCTCGAGCGCCAGCTCCATCAGCTTGTCCTCGTCGGCCGCAGCGCGCTCGATGAGGACATGGCCGCGCTTCTTGAACAGGTAAGCCACCGCCCCGGCCGCCGCCAGCTTGCCGTGGTTGCGCTCCAGGAGATTTCGGATCTCGCTGGCGCAGCGGTTCTTGTTGTCGGTCATGACCTCGACCAGCATGGCCGCGCCACCGGGGCCATAAACCTCGTACACCAGCTCGTCATAGTGCACGTCGCCGCCCTCGCCAGTGCCCTTCTTGACGGCGCGGTCGACGGTGTCGTTGGGCATGTTGGCCGCACGGCCCTTGTCGATGGCGGTGCGCAGGCGCGGGTTGCTGGCGATATCGCCGCCACCCATGCGTGCAGCGACCGTGATCTCGCGGATGATCTTGGTCCAGACCTTCGACCGCTTGGCGTCCGTCGCGGCCTTCTTGTGCTTGATGGTGCTCCACTTGTTATGGCCGGACATGGGGTCTGCCTACCATGGGGGCGATTTCCCTTCAACGCGGCTATATTGCGCGAGCCGTGAAGAACCTCGTCGCCAAGACCCTCCCGCTGAGCCTCCTCACGCTGCTGGTCGCGTGCGGAAAGCCCGCCGGCAAACCCTCGCGCCCGACCCCCACGCCGCAGACGTCGGCGTCGCCGCAGGCGTCGGAGTCGCCCACGCCAGCCCCCGGCGCCGCGCGCTCGCTGCGCGTGACCGATCCGACCACGCTGCCGCCGGGCCCCGCCGCCAGCGGGATCATGGGCGACTACCTGCTCGAGAACGAGCACCTGACCGCGGTGGTCAGCGACCTCGGTCGCGGCGAGGGCTTCGCGCTGTCGGGCGGCAACCTCATCGATCTGGCCCCGCGCGGCGGCATCGATCAGCTCGGCCAGGTCTTCACCTGGTTCGACGCCGAGTTCCCACACCAGGCCGTGTACACCGAGATCTCGCCCGCGATGGACGGCGCCACCGCGCTGATCCGCGTGCGCGGCCGCGACGATCGCAACCTGGTCGACGTCGTCACCGAGTACCGCCTGGCGCCGAGCGCACGTGCCCTCGAGCTGCGCACCACGGTGACCGCCGCCGCCGCACAGCCCGCCTTCGAGCTGGGCGACGTCCTGCAGTGGGGCATGTCGCAGCACTTCCTGCCCGGCATCGGCTTCGTCTTCAAGGGCACCACCACCCTGCCCTGGGTCGCGGGGATCTCCGACACCACGGTGTACGGCTACAGCGCCGCCGAGCGCGGCGCCCTGGGCGGGCTGCACGGCTCCAGCTGGTCCGACGTGGTGGTCGCCACGCCCGACCTGGCGCCCGGCACCGCGGTGACCTACCGCCGCTTCATGGGCGCGGCCGTCGGCGGTGACGTGGCCTCGGCACAGCGCCTGCTGGCCAGCCTGCGCGGCGAGAAGCTGCCCGCCACGCGCGGCCGGGTGCTGGAGACCGGCTCTGGCCGCGGCGTGGCCGGCGCGCGCGTCGTGGTCACCGACGACGCCGGCATCGTGACCTCCACCGTCCTGACCGACTACACCGGCGCCTTCGTGGCCCCAGTCGCGGCCGGCCACTTCGTCGCCAGCGCCCCCGAGCGCGGCTCGTCCGCGATGGTCGTCGCCAGCGCCTCCGTCGAACTCGCCCTGCCGCAGCCGGGCAGCGTGCGCTATGCCATCACCGAGGCCGGCGCACCGACGCCGTGCAAGCTCAGCATCGCCGGGATCGCGCCCACGCCAGATCCCGACCTGGGCCCGATCTACCGCGCCGCCGGCGCGCGCACCGTGGTGCTGTCGGCCACCGGCGCCGGCACCCTGGCGCTGCCGCCGGGGCGCTACGCGCTGACCGCCTCGCGGGGGATCGAGTACGACCTGGTGCACGCCGAGCTGCAGGTCGATGCCGGCGGCGAGGCCAGCTTCACCGGCGCGCTGACCCGGGTGGTCGACACCACCGGCTACATCTCCGCCGATCTGCACCAGCACGCGCAGCCGTCCAGCGACTCCGCCGTCAACCTCGATGACCGCGTGCTGTCGGATCTGGCCGAGGGCGTCGAGCTGATGGTCGGCTCCGATCACAACGCCATCACCGACTACGCCCCCGTGATCACTCGCATGGGGGCCGGCGCGCGCCTGGCCTGGATCCCCGGTGACGAGGCCACCACCCACTCGTCGGGCCACTTCAACGCCTTCCCGATGGCGCCCGATCCGACCCTGCCGCGGGGCGGCGCACCGCCCGCCGAGAACCGCGACCCGCGCGACATCGTGCGCGACCTGCGCGCCTATGGTGGTGGCGGCGATCGAGTGGTCCAGATCAACCACCCGCGCGCCGGCGACGTCGGCTACTTCGACATCCTCAAGCTCGACCCCGCGCAGCCCGACCTGCCCGCGGCGATGATCGACGACTTCGACGCCCTCGAGGTCATGAACGGCAAGCGCGCCGCCGACACCGCACGCACGCTGCCCGACTGGTTCATGCTGCTCGGCCGCGGTCGCCGCGTCACCGCCACCGGCAACAGCGACAGCCACACCATCTTCGGCCAGGAGGTCGGCTATCCCCGCAACTTCATCCGCGTCGAGCGCGACGACCCGCAGGCCGTCAGCGCCCCCGAGGTGGTGCGCTCGCTGCGTGAGGGGCGCGACGTCGTGGTCACCAATGGCCCCTTCATCCGCGTCACCCGTGCCGGCGCCCCGGTGCTGGGCAGCACCGTGACGGGCAAGAAGGCCAGTCTCACCGTCGAGGTGCTGGCCGCCCCGTGGGTCGATGTGACCTCGCTGGAGACCTGGCGCGACGGCAAGAAGATCGCCACCGCCGCCATCCCTGCCGGCACCGCCGTGCTGCGCCTGAAGACCGCGGTGACCCTGGCCGCCGCCGCCAAGCCCAGCTTCATCGTGTTCGTGGCCCGCGGCACCCGCCCGCTCAGCCCGGTGGCCGGCACCGGCCCCGACACCCCGACCCCGATGGCCATCACCAATCCGGTGTGGCTGGCGCGCAAGTAGCGCCGCGCACGTCCGGCAGTGCCACACGGCAGGTATACTCGGGCGGTGATGAGCAGCCTCATGCAGCGCTGGTTGCTGGCGCCGGCCGCGCTGGGCGTGCTGGTGCTGCTGGCGACCGGGTGCGGCGATGACGATGACGTCATCGACAGCGCGATCCCCGACGCCGCGCGCAGTGATGCCGAGATGATCGTCGATGGCGGCACCCGCGCACCGCGCGCCGACTTCGCGGTCAGCGGCTGTCAGGGCATCTCGATGGCCGACGGCGGCGTGGCCGGACAGTGCCTGGTGACCGCGCCTGCCACGCTGGCCTTCGTCTCGCTGGACGAGGGCCAGGCGTCGACCTTCGTGTGGAGCTTCGGCGATGCCACGCCGTCGAGCTCGTCGCGCATGCCGACGCACACCTATCGCTATCCTGGTGTCTACACCGTCGGCCTGGTGGTCGGCGGCGCCGGTGGCACCGACTCGGTGACCAAGCCAGGGCTGGTCGCGGTCGGACCGGCCACGCTCGGCGAGGGCTGCGCCGAGGACGCCCAGTGCAAGTCCGGCCTGCGCTGCGCGTGCGCGGGTGACGCCGCCTGTCCGCTGGCGCTGCGCGGTGGCGTGTGCACGCGGACCTGCAGCGACGATGCAGTCTGCGAGGGCGGCATGTGTGCCGACCTCAGCACCGGCGCGCGCGGCACCCCGGCACAATGGCAGCAGCGCTGGTGTGTGCCCCGCTGCGGCCCCGGTGACAGCTGCCCGGGAGCGCTGACCTGTCGCGAGCTGCCGCGCGCGGGTGCGCCCGCCAGCGAGCCGGGCTGGCGCCGCGCCTGCTTCGCCGCCTTCCCGCGCGACGTCGGGGCCTCGTGTGCGACCCCGTCGGGGGCCCTCGACCCGGGGGCCTGCCTGGGCGGCCAGTGTGCCGCCCTGGGCGCGCGTGGCACCTGCTCGGGGCTGTGCAGCGACGACGGCGACTGTCCGAGCTATGCCTCGTGCTTCGCGCTCAGCCGGGCGCCGGCCATCGGCCTGTGCATCGCGGACTGCACGCTGGACCGGCCCTGCACCGGCGACCCGCTGCTGGCGTGCAGCCTGCCTGCGCCCGAGGGTGACCTCGGCCTGCTGCAGCTGCCTGACGGTGGCCTGCCGACGACGACCCAGGTGTGCTCGCCGCGGCGCTGCATGAACGACACCGAGTGCGGCAGCGGCGGCGACTGTGTCGCGCTGGGCAGCGCCAGCTTCTGCACTTTCCCCTAGGGCCGGTCGCCTCATGGCTCGACCGAGTTCTCGCCACCGGGGGTCGACCGGCTGTCACGATTGCCGGCCACGTTGAGCGGCACGTCGCAGCCGGCGACCTCGACGCGCTCCACCGAGCGGCCGTTCCACGCCGCCGCCGAGGTGTCGAGCCAGGCCCCGAAGGTCGACACGACACGTCCGTCGGGAGCGCGCAGCTCGAGCGCCTCGCCGGCGTTGCCGAGGCCGCTCTTGCCCAGCGCGGTGTCGGCGATGCGCACGAGGCGCGCCCGCGCATCGGGCGGCGGGTCGGGCCCGACGCCCTCGCGAAAGCCGGCCGGCACCACCAGGGCACGCACCCCCGCGGGCAGCGTCGCCGCGGGCAGCACGTCCACGCTGGCAGCGGTGGCCAGCACGAAGCCCTCCAGCTCGAGGGCGCTGCTGCCCAGGTTGGCCAGCTCGACCCACTCCTGGGTCGGCTCGGCGCCGGCGGGGTTGGCCAGCACCTCGGTCAGGACCAGGCGCGGCAGCGCGGGCGCTGGGTCGAGCACCGCGGCCAGGCGCGCCTCGTTGCCGGCCAGGTCGCGCGCCGCGACCTCGACCGTCAGCGCGCGCGACGCCGCGCCTGTCGGCAGCGGCAGCCCGAGCAGCAGTCGCCGGGCCCCAGGTTGCGCATAGGTCGGCAGGCCGCTGCTGCCGACCAGGTGCGCCTCCGCCAGCACTGGCTCGTCGCTGGCGAGGTCGGCGACCACGCAACCGTCGGCGACATGCAGCCGCAGCGCCGCCAGGCTGGGCCTGGCGGTGTCCACGCTCGCTGCGGTGGTGAAGCTCTGGCCGCCCAGCGTGATCACGGCCTGCGCGGGCAGCGCATACGACAGCAGCAGCGCGACGCACGAGGGCGCCGCCCCGCAGCGACCCGGGACTTCGACGGCACGGGTGACGATCGGCCCCTCGGGTCCGAACAGCACGGCGTCGCCACCGACAGTGACACCAGCGCCAGCGCCGCCGCCATCCCCGGCCCCAGCCCCAGCCCCACCGCCGCCGGGATCGATGAGCACCCGATCCAGATTCGGGGGCACTCCGCTGGTGCCCCCTGCTGGCCACACCAGTCGCGCCGTCGTGGGCGGCCTCTCGCCGCTGCGCGCATCGACCGCCGCGGCCGCATCGCCGGCCCCTCCAGCATCGCCGCGCCCGCGCACGATGTCCTCGACCTCGCGCACCTCGCAGGCCGCCACCAACCCTGACCCCAGCCCCGCCAGCAGCAGCGCCAGCATGCGCAGACCTTGCCTCCCTGACAGGACCTCTGTAGACATGTGCCTCATGCCCCGCCAGCACTGCACTCGCCGGGCCGGACAGCAGGGCGCCGTGATCTCGCCGAGCTGGCTCGCCTGCCCCGATGTCCGGCCGTCCGGCCCACCGGACGCACACCGGACAACCGGACAGCCATGAGCGCTGGACCCACGCTCGTCCTGGCCTCCGCATCACCACGGCGTCGCGAGCTGCTGACGCGCGTTGGCATCCCCATCGAGGTGGTGCCCGCCGAGATCGACGAGTCCGAGCGCGGCGAACCCGGCGGCGACTACGCCTCGCGGCTGGCCCGCGAGAAGGCGCTGCGCGTCGCGCAGACCTCGCACCCGGATCGCTGGATCCTGGGCGCCGACACCGTGGTCATCATCGATGGCGATCTGCTCGGCAAGCCGCTCGACGGCGTCGATGCCGCCGTCATGATGGGACGCCTGGCGGGGCGCACCCACCTGGTGCTGACCGCGACCTGTCTGGTGGCGCCGGGCGGACATCCCGTGCGCGAGCGCATCGTGCGCTCCGAGGTCGAGTTTCGCCCGCTGACCATCCGCGAGATCTCGGCCTATGTCGCCAGCAACGAGTGGCAGGGCAAGGCCGGCGGCTATGCCATCCAGGGCATCGCCAGCGGCCTGGTGCGGGCCGTGCGCGGCTCGTACACCAGCGTGGTCGGGCTGCCGCTCGCCGAGGTGCTGGAGGATCTGGCGTTGCACGCCGCCGATGGCGCTCCGGTGGCAGACTTCCGTCATGGCCAGCCCGCCTGACAGCTTCGAGCACGTCGCGCGCGGCCTCGACGCCGTGCGCGAGCGCATCGCCCGCGCCGCCCGCGCGGCCGGACGCGCGCCCGACTCGGTGCGCCTCATCGCGGTCAGCAAGACCATGCCGGGCGCCGCCATCCGCGCCGCCCACGCCGCCGGACAGCGCGATTTCGGCGAGAACTACGCCCAGGAGCTGGCCGGCAAGCTGACCGAGCTCGCCGACCTCGCCGACACGGCCTGGCACTTCATCGGCAACCTGCAGCGCAACAAGGCCAAGCTGGTGGTCGGACGCGCCTGCATCCACACCCTCGATGGCACCGCGCTGGCCGACGAGCTGGAGCGCCGCGCCGTCGCCGCCGGGATCGCCCGCGTCGACACCCTGGTCGAGGTCAACCTGGGCGGCGAGGCGCAGAAGTCGGGCGTTGCACCCGCGGCGCTGCCGGCCCTGCTCGACGCCCTGGCCGGTCGCCAGCAACTGCGCGTCGGCGGCCTCATGTGCATCCCGCCCGCGAGCGCCGATCCCGAGGCCAGTCGCCCGCACTTTCAAGCCCTTGCACGCCTGCGTGACGAGCTGTCGCGGGTCCCCCGCGCGGGCATCGACCTCGGTCACCTTTCCATGGGAATGAGCGTCGACCTGGAGGCAGCAATCGCCGAGGGCGCCACGCTGGTTCGCGTGGGCACCGCCATCTTCGGCGAGCGCAGACCTCGTCACTGACCGAGACTGGAGGCAAGTCGTGCAGATCCGTCGCGCCAGCCAGCGTGGCCACGCCGATCATGGCTGGCTGAGCAGCTTCCACACCTTCTCCTTCGCCGACTACTACGACGCCGAGCACATGGGATTCCGTGCCCTGCGCGTCATCAATGACGACCGTGTCGCGCCCGGACGCGGCTTCGGGACCCATCCGCACAGCGACATGGAGATCATCTCGTACGTGCTCGAGGGCGCGCTCGAGCACAAGGACAGCATGGGCACCGGCTCGGTCATCCGTCCCGGCGACGTCCAGCGCATGAGCGCGGGCACCGGCGTCCGCCACAGCGAGCACAATGCGTCGCCGACCGAACCCGTACATTTCCTGCAGATCTGGCTCTTGCCCGAGCGCCGCGGCCTGAAGCCGAGCTATGAGCAGCGCTCGTTCCCGACCGCCGAACGCCAGGGCAAGCTGCGCGTGGTCGCCGCCCGCGACGCCCGCGACGGCGCCATCACCGTGCACCAGGACGTCGTCCTGCTGGCCGGCCTGCTGGCCCCCGGTGAGCGCACCAGCTACACCCTGGCGCCCGGCCGCCATGGCTGGCTGCACGTCGCGCGTGGCAGCGTGAAGATCGACGGCGAGCAGCTCGGCGCCGGCGACGCCGCCGCCTTCAGCACCGCGGGCAAGCTCTACCTCGAGGGCCTCGAGGACGCCGAGGTGCTGCTGTTCGACCTGGCCTAGGCAACCCTGTTCCGGACCCGCGCGAGAAACGCGCGGTGGGGGGAGGCTCGCTGGGCTCTGCCCAGCGAGGGGGGACGGGAACGTCCCCCCTGGTGAGACGGGAACGTCCCCCTGGTGATCAGATCCGCTCGAGGATGGTGCGACGGCGGTCCTCGTACTCGGCCGCCGTGATGAGGCCGCGGTCGCGCAGCTCGGTCAGCACCTGCAGGCGGCTGGCGACGTCGGACGCCGCGGGGGGCGGCGGCGCGGCCGCGGGGGGCGGCGGGCCGGGTGCGTGCTGCTGGTAGGGCGGCGGCGGATAGTGCACCGGCTGCGGGGAAAACGGCGTGCCCGGCGCCGGATAGTGCGGCTGGTAGGGCGCCTCCTGGTAGCCCAGCGCCGGCGGCGGCGCGCCCAAGGCGGCCATGGTCGCCTGCTGCGCCAGCGCGGCCGCGCGCGCGACCGCGGCGCGCTTGCGCTGCTCGTTGCTGCTGCGCCACCAGCTGTCCAGCACCGGCATCGCGCCGACCGCGATCCACACCGAGTAGCACACCCCGAGGAGACCCATCTTCCAGGCCAGCGTCGCCATGGCCCGATCGCCGTCGACCACCGCGGCGCCGCCGAACACGAAGGCCAGCGGCACATAGGTCGCCAGCACGACGGCCAGCCAGGCTGCGATGCGCCCCGCGCTGTCGCGCTCGCGCTCGGGGCCGCGAAAGACCACGCCGACCGAGACCGCCAGCAGCGCCGGCAGCAGCGCCCAGGCGTGCGCCAGCGTGCGCGCGGTTCCGCCGGTCATGCCATTGACGATGAGCTCCAGCGGCTGCCCCCGCTTGCCCGCGATCTCGCGCGGCAGCAGGTAGGCGAAACCGATGAAGATGATGCCGATGACCGCCAGGGTACGCGCCACGGCGCTGTTCGAGCGCGTCGCGCGCGCCACCGTGGCCGCCAGCAGGCAGCACACGCCGAGCGCCACCGGGGCCGACAGCTCGATGTCACCGGGGAAGAACTCGGGCGCCGCCAGCGACAGCGACAGCGTGCCGGCGAGGCCGGCGACCAGCAGCAGCACACCGCGGCCGGCGGCCGTCAGCGTGGGCAGGAAGCCCGACACCAGCAAGGCCAGCGACGCCACCAGCGGCAGCAGCACCTGCGCCGCCAGCCCCTCCGCGAACAGGGCCATCGGCATCACGACACCCTCTTCGGGGCCGTAGGCCCAGGGTGTCAGGAACAGCATCAGGCCGATCAGGCCGGTCGCGATGCTGACCACGCGGGGGATGTGATCGTCGGCGGCGCTGGCCGCGGTCCAGCCCAGCAGGCCGGGCGCCAGCTCGGGGGCGTCGGGCTCGGGCGCGGGCTCCGGGGCGCCCGCAGCCGCGGGCGGTGGTGGGGCGGCCGCGGACTCGGGGCGCGCTGCCTCGGGCGCAGGCGCCGGTGCGGTCGTCGGCGTCGGCGCGCGCGGGGCCAGCGGGGCGACCCGGGGATCGAAGTAGGCACCGCGGCCAGCAGGTTCGGGCTCGGGCTCGCTGCTGGGCGGCGCCGCCTCGGGGTTGAGGACCAGGCCGGTGGGGGCCTCCTCGTCGAGCGCGCGCGGGCGCCCGCCGCGTGGCGCCGGGGGCAGTGAGGGCGCGGCCGATGACGTCGGGGGCGAGAACAGGCGGCGGCGACGGTGATCGAGCTCGTCGAGACCGCTGCCGTCCGTGGTCGGGGTCTCGGGCGTGGGCTCGGCGGCCCCGGGGCGAGTGAAGGAGAAGGCGACCGGGGCACGCGGCTCCTGCGCCGGCGGCGGCGGACCGCCGGGGGCCAGCTGCGTGCTGGCTCCGAACGTGAGCGGCGCCGCGGCTGGCGCCGGTGCAGCAGCGGGCGCTGGTGCGGAGGCCGCCACCGGTGCAGATGTGCTGGTCGCCGAGAACGTCGGCGCTGGCGACGACACCGTGTCGGCGCCCAGCGTCAACGGTTGCGGGATGTACGCCCCCGGCGGCGCCCAGCGGTCGGCCCCGGTGGACACGGGCGCGGACGCCTCCCGGGCCACAGGCGCCGAGGCGTCACGCGCGGCGGGCGGGGCCGGCGACCCCGGCGCGACCGGCGCCGACCCGGCCTCGGCGGCCCCGGCGACGACACCGCCCGACAGCCCCGCGGCGACCTGCAGCGCGCTGCCCGGTGCATCTGCGTCGCGCACGCGCGCTCCACAGTGCTTGCAGCGGCTGGCGAGCCTGAGGATTGGCTCGCCGCACGCGCTACACGGCTTGCTGTCCGGGCGCTCGGCCATGGTTTCTCAAGGATACGCGAGCAATGACGGCCGAACCCGGGGATCGGTCTTCATTGTCCGAGGGTTCATCGCCCCAGCTGCTGGCGACGATGGTTGTACTCTTCACGCGAGATGGCGCCGCGCGCCAGGGCGGCGTCGAGCTCGGCGACCTGCGGATCATACCCGGGGGGCGGCGCGTAGCCCTGCGGCGGCGGCGGCGCGTAGCCCTGCGGCGGCGGCGGCGCATAGCCCTGCGGAGGCGGCGGCGCGTAGCCCTGCGGAGGCGGCGGCGCATAGCCCTGCGGCGGCGGCGGCGCATAGCCCTGCGGAGGCGGCGGCGCGAACCCCTGCGGCGGCGGTCCATAGCCCTGCGGCGGCGGATACCCCGCCGGCGCCTGTGCCTGACCACTCGAGAACAGGCCGAGTACCCCTGGGAGCAACGCCGGCAAGGTCATCACACACAACAGCATCAGTCCGGCGCCCATTCCCACCATGTGCAGCACGGTCAGGAAGTTCTTCCCGCCGAAGTACTTGGTGAAGATGATGCCGAGCAGCAGGCCGTTGAAAGGCAGCGCGACCAGCGCGACCGCGGCCAGCGGCTTCTGCAGCCCCTCCAGCTGCGGCACGGTGCCCGCCGGCGCCAGCGCGACACCCGCGCTGAGCAGCGCGAGGAACATCACGAACGTGAGCAGGCTGCAGATGATGACCAGGCCACCGGCGTCGAACGCCTTGAAGTAGTACGACAGCGGAAAGATGTCGCCGGTCGACCCGGTCGGGATGAGGTGGCCGAGGAGCAAGCTGCCCACGCCGACACCGATCACGATGCGCGCCTGCGGAGACTGCGAGATGCGCATGAACAGACCGACCGCGATCAGCGCAGTGCCCGCCGAGGCCAGCGGCATCTCGAACGGCGTGAAGTGCACCAGAGGGCTGACCGTGACGCCCAGGAACGCCAGCGCACCTGCGACCTTCAGCCTGAGATCCGGCTTGATGTTGGGCACCACCGCCAGCGCGACCAGCCCGAGGCCGATGAGCAGCTGCAGGATCATCGCGATGCCGCTGAGGCCGAAGGCCTCCATCGCCATGCTCTGACGCTCACCCGCGAACGCGGTCCACGACCACACCGAGAAGCCCGGCACACCACCCCAGGGGATGAACCACAGCACCACGATGGCGGCGCCCGCGAACAGGCAGATCTTCTTGAGCAGCTCGCCATCATTGAGACGTGACAGCTGGAACCCGAACAGCTCGCCGCTCAGCGCCCCCGGCCCTGACGGCGCCGCAGCGGGCGCTCCGAACCCTGGCGCTGGCGGCGCGTATCCCGGCGGCCCCGGGGGCGGCGGCGCGAACCCAGGTGGTGGCCCCGGCGGCACGAATCCCGGCGGTGGCCCATAGGGCGACGGCGCTCCAGACGGCGGCCCGTACGACTGCGGCGGCGGCCCCGGCGGCGCTCCCGGCGGCGGTC
>Ga0154020_10005635_pt1 | contig 14728 bp, 7 predicted proteins | sample Klosneuvirus_201_FD_109709 | JGI IMG/M metagenome (GOLD analysis project Ga0154020, IMG submission 109709) | Active sludge microbial communities from wastewater, Klosterneuburg, Austria - Klosneuvirus_20160825_MG | ecosystem: Engineered > WWTP > Aerobic digester > Activated sludge | place...
CAACGCTCCGGGTCAGACAAATTATCTCGTGCTGGCGGAGAACAACGACCCGGCGCTGGGGGCGGCCCCCGTCACGCTGCACGTCATCCGCGTCGAAGGCGGGCCGTTCCGCGGCGACCTGAAGGTGTTGTTCCCGGACAATGTTTTCGACGAACGCCTCACGCTCCGGCACAGCTCGGATTTCGGTGGTGATCCCGATCGGCTCCAGTTCGAGTGGTGGTATCATCCGGATGAAGCGAACTTCAATCCGGCCGCGCTCCCTGCTGTGAATCCGGCAACCGGCGAAGTCACCGACTCGCGCGGATGGCGCGTCTACAAGCCGTCGGCTGCCGGACTGAACTCCATCACGCTGGGCGACGGCGCGGAGACGAGTCTGTTCACACTGATCGATAACTGGTTCGTCGTCCGGTATCGGGGCTACAACGTCGCGGGCACGACCAACTGGAGCGACTGGGTGGGTGACCCGTCCAGCACGGCGCAAACTCGCGCCGCGTTCGCTCCCGGTTGGGTGAAGCGAGTGGTGGAAGGCATCAATCCCTTCGAGGCGCGCACGACCAACTTCCACGACAACGCCAGCGTGACCTACGCGAGCATGTTGATTCAGGCAGGTGAGCGCTACGAGGGAGACATTGCCTTGAATCCGGACGGCGGAAACTTGAACGGCGTCGGCCTCATCGAGGCTTACTCGACCGTGCTCAACCGCGGCAAACGTCTCAGCATTGAAGGACTGCCGCCCGTCGACAACGATCCGGCGAACAACGCGCTGCTGCTCGCCGCGTCGCGGTTGTCCGATCTCTACATGCTGCTCGGCAACGAGGCCTTCTCCGACGCGCAGGATCCCACGATCGGATTCTTCTCGGACTCTCTCGAGTTCGGCACGGTGGGAACCTCCATCTTTGCCTTCCAGAACCAGCTCGACTCATTGCTCGAAGAAGAACTGGCCTTGTTGCGCGGTCGCGATGACAGCGCGTCGGGCGTGGGAGCGAAGCCGGTTTACAATCGTCTGCTCTGGAACTTCACCGGGGCGGAAGGCGAGATTGCCTACGAACGCGTTTACAACGTCGGCGATGTGAATCTCGACGGCCTGATCAATGAGAACGACGCGCGCATTCTCTTCCCGCAAGGTCACGGCGATGCGTGGGGTCACTACCTCACCGCCGCGAAGACTTACTACGACCTGTTGCGCCACCCGCGCTTCACCTGGATTCCGCGCTCAGAGAACGTGCTCGTGGCGGGAGTCGCCGTGCAAGTCGATTTCCTCGACGAACGGAAGTTCGCCACGGTGGCCGCCGCGAAAGCCAAGGCGGGTGCCGAGATCGTGGATCTCACTCATCGCTCAAAGTACGTGGATAATCCCGAAGGCCAGTATCAGGGCTACAAGGACACGGATTCTGATCGGGCCTGGGGCGTCACGGAATGGGCACGTCGGGCGGGACAAGGTGCCTACTTCGACTGGCTGACGGCCAATGCGATTCTGCCCAGCGCGGATCCGAACCCCAGTCACGTCGGCATCCAGAAGATTGATCGGCAGACCGTGCTGGAGATCGACGAGATCATCAGCCAGCACCGCGAGATTCAAACGCAGCTCGACAAGGTAGACAAGGGACTGAACCCGCTCGGTCTGGCGAAGGGCGTGGTGCCGTTCGATATCGATCCCGCGTTCCTCGTCATCGGGTCTGGCATCCAGGGCCGCGCTCATTTCCAACAGATCTACGAGCGCGCGGTGAACACGTTGAACAATACGGTCAACTTGTGGGATCGTGCGAATGGCCTGACCGAGGCTCTGCGTCGCCAGCAGGACACCATCGATGAGTTCACTGCGAACGTTGCGGATCAAGAACGCGACTTGAAGAGCCGGCTGATCGAGATCTTCGGCTACCCGTACGACGGCGACATCGGAGCCGGCAAGACGTATCCCAGCGGCTACGATGGCCCTGACATTTACCATTACCAATACGTGGGAGCGACGGAGTTGACCGGTAGCCAGCCGAACCCCCGCGGACTCACGAACGTCATCGGTTATTTTAAGCCGTTCCAGGATGGTGACTCCGCGCCGTCGTTTTACTTCGGCGGCGACCTGTTCACCACCAACATCGCCACCGGACCGTTCCTTGCCGTAAACTATCCGCTCGCATCGGGCGGGTGGGCGTTTACCGCGCCGTCGGAATTTGGATCGCGTCGCGCGCCTGGAGAAATACAACTCGCGCTGTCGGACCTGCTGCAGGAGGAGACACGTCTCAAGCAGGCGCTCAAAAATTACGACGACCTCATCAAGCAGATTGAGGAAGCGTCCCAACTGCTCGGCAGCCGCCTGGCTCTGAGCAACCGGACCATCAACCTGCTCACTGGCAACCAGTCCGAGTTGGTCAGGCTCAACGCCAAGATATTGTCCGCGCAGGATGCGCAACTGGGATTGCGGCGTTCTGCGGACATTGTCAGCCGCGTTGCCGATGCGGTGGTTCAGGGAATTCCACAAGACTTGCAGGACTTTCTCTTTCCAGTGGATGAGATAGCCCGCGCTGTCATCGGGTATGGTTCCATTGCTGCGGCGGAGGCGCTCGAAGGCAGCGCGGACATTGTCGAAGGGCAGCAGAATCGTTTCGAGCAATCCAAGGAACAAACGCAGCTCCAGACTGATATCGATGTCGAAGTGGCGTCGCAGGATTTTGAAGTGAAACAAATGTCCGCCGAACTGCGGCAACTCCTGCGCTCCGAGGCGCCGATGCGGTTGGAGACCATGAACCAGGCGGAGCTCGTGCGGCAGTCGTTCGCACGTTATAAGGCCGCGCTCGCCGCAGGGCAGCGCTTGCTGACCGAGCGCACCATCTTCCGCCAGCGGACCGCGGGGCAGTCCCAACAGAATCGCTACAAAGACATCGCCTTCCGCATTTTCCGGAACGAAGCCTTGCAGAAGTATCGCGCGCAGTTCGACCTCGCCGCGCGCTATGTCTACCTCGTGGCCAGCGCCTACGATTACGAGCTAAACTTCCTCGGCACCGATAACCGCGCGGGACGCGACTTCTTCACCGACATCATCCGCCAGCGCAGCATCGGGCAGGTCGCGGATGGATCGCCAGTCACCGGCCGAAGCGGTCTCTCGGATCCTCTGGCGCGATTGAAGCAAAACTTCGACGTGCTCGCGCCGCGGTTCGGGTTGAACAATCCGCAGCTCGAGCAGTCACGGTTCTCGTTGCGACGCGAACTCTTCCGCATTCGCGATCGCGTGGTTCCCGATCTCGGCGCGGACGGCATTGCCAACACTCCCGAAGAACTCGCAGCCGAAGCGGAAGCGGAAGCAGCCAACGCCGTCTCGGATGACAAGTGGCGGAAGCTCCTCGCGACAGCCGTCGTGGCGGATCTCTGGGAAGTACCGGAATTCCGCCGCTACTGTCGACCCTTCGCTCCCGAGCCCGCCGGACCGCAGCCCGGTATCGTGCTGCGATTCCCCACTACGGTGACGTTCGGTCTGAACTTCTTCGGGCGTCCGCTCGGCGGCGGCGACACGGCGTATGATCCCAGCCTCTTCTCCACGAAGATCAACGCGGCTGGCATTTGGTTCAGCGATTACAACGGCTCGGGTCTGGCCACCGCACCGCGCGTCTACTTGTTCCCGACCGGCATGGACGTGCTTCGCTCGCCCACCGGCAACACGCTCGCCACCCGTGAATGGCGCGTGGTGGATCAGGCGATTCCTGCTCCGTTCCCCATCGGGGCGAATGACCTAGATGATCCGACCTGGATTCCGGTGAACGATTCGCTCGCGGAAAGTTTCGCGCAGATTCGACGCTTCTCCAGCTTCCGCGCGTATCATGACAGCGGCGTTTACGACGACACGGAGACCACCAAGTCCAGCCGTCTCGTCGGCCGCAGCGTCTGGAACACCGACTGGGTGCTGATCATCCCCGGCGGCACATTGCTGAACAATCCGGAGCAGGGTCTGGAACAGTTCATCGAATCCGTGAGCGACATCCTCATCTCGCTCCAGAGCTATTCCTACACGGGTGATTGATCGCGACGCACCTTCACGAACATGACGATTCAACGATGGTCGACTACTGAACTTATGAAGACGAATCAACGGCAGCACCTGACTTCGGCGAGCACCGGCGTGAAACAACTCCTCGGCCTGGCCCTCGTGTCAGGCGTGCTGACCACCGCGGTTCACGCGGAACTTCCAGCGCCGGACAACATCCTCTACGGCACCATCGTTCTCGGCAGCCAGCCGGTGACGGCCGCGGACACCAACGTCATCGTAGAAGCACGTCGCTCGATCGACGGCCCCACGATCGCCACTTACCGAATGGGTAGCGATGCCGCGATGGGCGGATTCTACCGGCTCAATCTCAAGCTGGAGGAACTCACTCCTGTCGCCGAGTCGGATTCTTCCGTCGCCGGCGAATCGCTCGTGCTTGTTATTCGCAATCAGAACGGTGTGCAGATGCAGCTGCCGTATCAGATTCCGGAGCGCGGCCACGCCCAGCGCCTCGACTTCGGGACGACCGTCTCCGACAGCGACAACGACGGCTTGCCGGACGCGTATGAGTTTTCGGTTTTCGGGAACTTGAATCCGACCGGCACAGGCGATAACGACAACGACGGCGTGAAGAACAAGGACGAGTATATCGCCGGAACGAATCCCAACGATCGCAACGGATTCTTCCATCTCAGCATCACGCGTTCAGGACCGGTGAACAAACTGGTCTCTTTCTTCGCCGTTACCGCGGCGGGCGCGGGCTACGCGGGATACGACCGTATCTACACGCTTGAATCGACCACAAATCTCGCGATCGGCAACTGGCGCGGCGTGCCGAACTACACCAACGTGCTCGGCAATAACGCCACGATCACCTACGTCGCCAATGAACCAGACGCCCAGACTTTCTACCGTTGCCGTCTCCAACTGCGGAGCCGGTAGCAAATTAGCGGTGGTTTTGTTCGGGCATCCACAGGTGTCATTGAGCAGTCGCCGGTGATCGAGATTGATCCGGCATTTGGGAGTTTCAATCAGGGAGCTGGGAAACCTGAGAGGTCGGTCGCTTAAGTCCCCATGGCCGATGATTGGCCGTTCATGGCTACTGGCTGGTCGGGAAATCGATAGGAGGATGGTATCCTGGGCGAAAGTTTTCCCGTTCTCCGGCGTGTTCCAAGTCTCGACTGCAGATGGCACAGCGATCGCTTGCGAGTCACGGATGGCATCCGCACATAAAACCGGACGGTAACATAGCGACATGAAAATCATCTTCATCCATCGGTGGCTGCGTCCTGATGACGGGCTGAAGGCGCGTGTTCAGACGCGGCTTGCCCAGCTGGCTTCCGTCCTCCGTATTGAAGTCGCCGAGGTGGCCTTGGAGAGGAATCAGTCGAGTAGCCCTGCCTATGTGGCGCGGGTCCATCTGGCAGTTCCCGGACCAGACATTCATCTGGAGGAGCGGGACCACACCATCGAAGCCACCGTTGGCAAACTCCTCGACCGTCTGTCCCGGCTCGCCAGGGATCGGAAGCGCCGTCTGCTGGCGCGCCGTCGTCTGGAGCCCGAACCGGTCTAAAGATTGCGCAACCGGTGGAAGGCAGTGGGATCCCTCCGGCAAATGTTTGCCTCGTCGCTTTCTCTGCTCAAGGCCTGAGGTAAAGGAACATTGAGCGCGGTGGAATGTAGTGCCAAGTGTCGTCGAAAAATATTGAGCCTTGGGGCGATGGCTCAACATGGTAGCCGCCATATACCACCATTTCAGAGCCCGTCCAAACGGCGGCGTGCTGGGCGCGCGCGGGAGGCGCGTTGGTGCCCAGCAAGGTGTCGAGCCAGCCGTCGGTCAGCGGATTGTAGATGCCGCCATCGCGAAGGTAGGATTCCCCGGCGGCCCCGCCCCAGACGATCATGCGCGTGCCGTCCCAGACGGCGGTGTGTTCCGCGCGCGGCAATGGCGCGCCGCTGGTGGTGATGGCCGACCAAGTGTTCGCAGCGCGGTTGTAACGGCCGCCCGTGTTCAGGTTCGTCGTCAGGTCGGTGCCGCCCCAAATCAACATTTCGTCGCCGGTCCAAAGGGCGCGATGCGCGGTGCGAGCGCCGGGCGCGTTGGTAGTTTGCAGGCTGACCCAGGTGTTGTTGGCTGGGTTGTAACGTGCGCCAGTCGAGAGCGGGAATTGTGAAGCGACGCTTCCGCCCACACCGCCCCAGACGAGCATTTCAGTGCCAGTCCAGACGCCAGGTGCTCCGCTGCGCGCGGAGGGTGCGCCAGTGGTCGAGGTCGCGGTCCAGGTGTTGTTCGCCGGGTTGTAGCGCGCGCCGGTGTTGGCAAACGCGCCATCGAGTCCGCCCCACACCACCATCTGCGTGCCGGTCCAGACGGCGGCGTGACCGTTGCGCGCAGTCGGCGCTCCGTTGGTCGTCATCGCCGTCCACAGGCCGGTCGCCGGATTGTAGCGTGCGCCCGTGTTGAGGAAGTTCGGTCCGACGCCGCCCCACACGATCATCTCCGTACCAGTCCAAACTGCACTGTGCGTGGTGCGGCCACTGGGCGCGCCGTTGATGGTGATCGGCGTCCATGCATTGAGCGATGGCACGTAGCGCCCGCCCGTGTTCAGGTGTCGCTCGCCGTCGAAGCCGCCCCAAACGAGCACTTCGCTTCCGGTCCAGATGGCTGTGTGACCTCGACGCACGCTGGGTTCGCCGGACGGCGCGGTGGGAGTCCACACATCGCTGGTGGCATTGTAGCTGCCGCCAAGGTCGCGCATGAATTCGTTGAACCCGCCCCAAATGATCATCTCGCTGCCGCTCCAGACCGTCGTGTGATCTTCGCGCCCTACAGGCCGCGCGACGGAAGTCATGTTGCTCCACGCGTTGACCGCCGGAAAATAGCGCGCTCCGGAATCGAACAGGTTCGTGCCATCGCCGCCACTCCAGATGATCATGCGATTGCCCGTCCACACCGCGTCGTGCCCAACGCGGGCGGCGGGCGCGGCGGTGGCGGAGATGGGTGCCCAGGTGTTCGCGGCGGGATTGTAGCGCGCGCCGTTGTTGAAGTTGGAGCGAACGATATTGATGCTCCCCTCAGCATACTGTCCGCCCCAGATGATCATCTCCGTCCCCGACCACGCGGCGGAATGGCCGAAGCGCCGGACCGGAGCGCCGGCGGTGGAGATGGGCGTCCAAGTATTCGCGGCGAGACTGTATCTGAAGCCGTCCTGGTAGTTCGTCTGCGTGGTGACAATGCTGCCGAGCGAATCGCGCCCGCCCCAAATAATCATGTCCGAGCCGGTGAAGACCGCTGAGTAATCCACCCGCACCGACGGCGTGCCGCTGCTGGAGATAAAGGTCCAACTGTTGCTGGCCAGATTGTAACGTGCGCCGTCGTTGCGCGGCGAAGTGGTCGAACCAAAGAGGCCGGAACCGATTGTCGTGCCGCCCCAAACGATCATCTCGGTCCCGGTCCAAAACACCGAGTGATTCTGCCGTGAACCGCCGCCCGCGGTGATGGCTGTCCAAGTGTCCGTGATCGGATTGTAACGGGCGCCGGTGTTGGTTACGTTGTTCGCGAAAAAGCTGGCCGCATAACCTCCCCACACGATCATCTCCGAACCTGTCCACACCGCTCGATGGCCGGTGCGGGGGGACGGTGCGTTGGTGGTGCTGACCGGCGTCCAGGTGCCGACAGCGGGATTGTACCGCGCGCCCGTGTTCAACAAAGCGCCGCTCGTGTTCTCGCCGCCCCAGATGATCATCTCGGTACCCGTCCAGACAGCGGAATGTCCGCGCCGTGCCAATTGCGGCGGCAATCTCGTTGGCCCTGCTGCGCGCGCCTGCCATGCTTCGTCGATCAAACTGACGCGGCCGATTTTCTGATAGCCCGCATTGATGAGTTCCGCCGCGCTGAACTGTTCGCTCAACACCACACCTCCTCCGCCCACTGCTGCCTGACCGCCTGCCTGCAAATTCGCCGCCGCTGCGCCAGCCGCGAGTTTGTTCGCCGAGATGGCGCCGTTGGGGACCGTGCCTGCTGTCCCCGCGTAGATTGCGTATGGCGTGGGTGAAATTGCCTGCCGTGGCGCCAACGTCGTGAACTCGCCCGCGCTGCTGCCGGGCCGCACACCGATCTCCAGCCAGCGATCCGGGCCGGGGAACCGGTTGCCGAAATCCAGCGTCACGGTGAAGAGCCCGTTGCTCACGGCGGTGGCAAGGTTCGTCAGCGCGCTACCCTGTGCCGCTCCTGCGCTCGCCGCGTCATACAACGCAAAGCGCAAGTCGTAGGTGCCGTTGGCGGGATTGGCACCGTCGTTGAGCAGGCCCTGATAGGTGAAGGCCGTGCCTTGGGCGGAAAGGTTCGGGCACCAAGGCAAAAGAATCGTCCCGAGAGCAATGAGCAGAAGTGTCAGGAAGCGCTTCATAAATTCTAGGGGAGCGAAATGGATCGCGGTTCGGGCTGGGCTGTCCGGACTACGGTTTGACGAGCCGGTAGGCTTTGACCGGCAGCGTGGCGGGCACGGTGACTGGATTGCTGGCGCCGCTGGGCGAGTTCACCCAGTTGGTCGTGGCGAGATTGGCGTTCTCCTGCAGCACAAAGCCCGGAGTGTTCGGCGTCCACGAAATGCGGGCCTGCCCGGCGCCGAGCGCTTCAATGACCAAGGTGGGTGTGCCGGCCGTCTGCACGACGATGGGCAGTGCCCAGAAGCCGCCGGTCAGCGCGTACGGTCCGTTGGTTAATGGTCCACCTGCATCGTGCTGGCCGATGGTGCCGCTGAGCGCATACACCCCGCCGGTGCTGGTGCCGCCGCCTCCGGCTACCTTGAACCAGTCGATGGCGTAATTCTGCGCGTGAACGGTGAGAGCGGTCGCACCTAGCAGCACCGCCGTTAAATGAGTTTTCATGGTCTGATTGGATCTGACTTATTCCTTTACCAGTTTCCGCAGTAGTTTTTCGAGCATTTCTACACGGTCCTTGAGCGCCGTATTTTCGCGTTCGGCCGCTTCGACCTTTTGATTTAGTCCCTGGATCGCAGCGAGGGCGACACCGTCGGCATCGACGGTCGCGATGTGTTTGTCGTCCGTGCCCAGGCCGAAGGCAGCGTGGAAGTCCTGCGCCATCGGACCGACATGCGGCGTCGCCGTATCGCCGATGAAGTTCCAGCGGCTGATTGTCAGCCCGGCGACCTTCTTCAACACTTCCTGCGGGATCACCGGATCGAAGTTCTCCTTCGCATTGCGATCACTCGGCGGATTGAAGCTCTGGGCAAACATCGCTCCACTCGAGGTTAACTCCGCCAGCTTCGATTCCCCCAGATAGAACTCCAGATTCGGGGCGGCGGCAGGCTGCACTGCAAACATCCATTTGGAATTTGTTCCGACTCCCATCTGCAAGCGGGCGTAATCATTGGCGGTCTGAGTGAGCAGCAGTTGAGCCTGCGGAAACGTGGCTCTGCTGGCCACATGCAATGAGGCTTGCGGTGCCACTGTGCCGATTCCTACTCCGCCAGCAGCACGGATCAGGAATTGATTGGGGGCAGTGCTGTCGAAGTAATTCCCGATGGAACCATCCGACCAGACAAATGTGTTATCGTGAGCAGCGCTGGCACTTGCTCCTATCGCGACGCTGGCGACTCCGCGCGCCTCTGATTGGTAACCCATCGCCGTGGAGTAATTCCCACCGGCGAGAGTGTCTCGCCCCATGGCGGTCGAAGACACGCCGCTGGCGGTAGTGCTGCGTCCCATCGCGGTTGAGGATTCGCCGCTTGCCGCCGCGAAGGCTCCCATTGCGGTGGAATTGTCTCCGCTCGCGGTAGTCAAACCTCCTAGTGCTGTGGAGCTGGAACCGGATGCAGTGGTGTGATACCCCATGGCTGTGGCAGCGAGGGCGCTGGCGACACTACTCTCACCCATTGCAGTTGAATTTATTCCTCGAGCAGTTGCGGCTCCACCAAGAGCCGTTGAACCGTTTCCACTGGCGGTGCAACCGTCGCCCGCGGCAAGGCTGCCGACTCCAGTAGCGGTCGACTTAAATCCTATTGCGGTAGAGTAAAAACCGCTCGCGGAATTGCCGGCGCCTCCCAGCACTGTGGCATAATTGCCTCCGACCCAATTCGGTAATGAATTGGCTCCCCCACCACCGATAAAGCCCCCCACCACGCCGTTGCTGATGATGTTGCCGGAATAGCCGCCCACCATGCTCCCGTTCACGCGCACGATCCCGTTGCCGGATAGCGAGGAGGCCGAGTTGGCGTGGCCCGCATACGGCGCTCCGGAGAGATTCTGGAGCGGACTGAGCGCGGCAAAACCGTTCACGCCGTTGTTGAACCAGAGCCGCAGTTGCAGATTCGGTTGCTGGAATAGCGCTGCGCCCAATGCGGTCATGTTCGCCACCGTAGTGTCGCCGAGTCCCACGGTGAACAATCCGTCGCGGACCGTCGCACTCACGGCGGTGGTCGGTTCGATTCCGGAAGTGCTCGTCCCGTCGTGGCTCCAATACGTCGTGTAAACAATCGCTGCCGGTGGCGGCGCGATCGTCACCGTCGGGGTGGAGGTGTAGCCGCTGCCGGCGTTGATGGGAGTAATCGCTGTGACCACTCCGCCCGAGATCGTGGCACTGGCCGTGGCGCCCGCGCCGCCACCGCCGGTAACGGTGACTTGCGGCGGCGTAACGTATCCGCTCCCGCCGTTATTGAGTGTGTAACCGGTGATGAACCCGCTGCTGCGGCCCGCTGTTGCGATGGCTGTCGCAGCAGTGTTGGTGCTGGTGACCAGCGCGAACTTGAACTGCCCGTTGCCGGTGAAGTTCGTGCCATTGGAAGTCACACGGCCCTGGTAGTTGACCACCGTGTTTTGCGCGTGACCGGTCATGCAGGCTGCCGCCAGTAGCGCAGTCAAAGCGCTCAGTTTTAGTTTTGTGTTCATGGAGGGTAGGGAGAGATGTATTGATTAAGGTTTGGGTTCGGAAAGTTTCGTGAGCATTTCTTTGATCTGCGCCAGCTCCCGCTTCAGCTCGGCGTTTTCGGTTTCAAGCTTCCGGCGAAGCGATGCTTCGCGCTCCACCTTCTGATTCAGTCCCTGAATCGCCGCGAGTGCCACGCCATCGGCATCGACGGTGGCGATGTGTTTATCGTCGGTGCCGAGGCCGAAGGCGGCGTGGAAGTCTTGGGCCATCGGACCAACATGCGGCGTGGCGGAATCGCCGATAAAGTTCCAGCGGCTGATCGTCAGCCCGGCGACCTTCTCCAACACTTCCTGCGGGCTCACCGGATCAAAGTTCTCCTTCGCGTTGCGATCGCTCGTCGGATTGAAACTCTGGGCAAACATCGCTCCAGCCGGGGTCAACTCCGCCAACTTGCTCGCCGCCAGATAGAACTCCAGGCTGGGCGCGGCGTTGGTGGTCACTGCGAACATCCATTTGGCATTGTTGCCCACGCCCATCTGAAATCGTGCGTAGTCGTTGGCCGTCTGGGTCAGCAGGAGTTGGGCTTTCGGCCACGTGGCACTGCTGGCCACCTGCAATGTGGCTTGTGGTGTGGCTGTGCCGATGCCCACTCCACCAGCCGCCCGGATTAGGAATTGATTGTCGCCGGTCGAGGCAAAAGGAAATCCCGTAGCATCTGACCAGACGAAAGAGCCTTGATGGGCCGCCGTGGCCTGGTAACCGGCGGCCAGACTGACATTGCCGCTGGCCGTGGAGTCATAGCCAAGGGCGAGGGAATAATTGCCCGACGCATCCGCACTGTAGCCCAGGGCCTGCGCCGCGAAGCCCGAGGCGCTCGAGACGGCACCTGCAGCAAGGTTGCCAATTACGTTTACATTGCCCGAAAGGCGCGTCGTTCCGGCGACCGACAGGGCGGCCCCGTTTGGATTGTTGGTGTTGATGCCCACGCCGCCAGAGGCATGGATCAGGAATTGGTTCAGTGCAGAGCTGGTGAAGATCCCTGCCGAACCATCTGACCAGACAAAGGTGTTATCGTGAGCAGCGTCGGCGTTGGCCCCCATCGCGACGCTGGTGGTTCCGCCAGCGGCTGATTGAAAGCCCATTGCCGTGGAATAATCGCCGCTGGCAACAGTTGCATATCCCATCGCTGTGGAGACAGCGCCGCTGGCTGTGGTACCGGTCCCCATAGCAGTGGTGGTGTCGCCGCTGGCTACGGTGCTAATTCCGAGTGCCGTGGAGCCAAGGCCACTGGCGGTAGTTACATATCCAATCGCTGTGGAGAAAGTGCCGATGGCGGCAGCTCTTTTTCCCATCGCTGTAGAGAAATCGCCGCCGGCGTAACTCCGGTCTCCCATCGCCATGGAGTTTGAGCCGCCAGCGATGTTACCGAATCCTCCGAGCACCGAAGCGTAGTTGCCACCAACTCGATTTGGGAATTGAGAGTTGCCTCCTCCGCCGATGAATCCGCCAACCACTTCATTACTAATAACATTGCCTGCGTTTCCTCCCACCACATTCGGACTGTTGGTATTGGGCTCCAACCTCAATGCGCGCTGCCCGTTGACCTTGAACTCCAGCGGCTGGTTGTCCGCCGTGCCGAGGAATGCCCCGGTTGCCGGATTGGCGCCGGTGTTACCATTGGTTTTCCAAAAGCCTGCGCCGCTCACGCCACCGAGCGTCGCCGCGTTCACATTGGTCACACCAGCACCATTGCCGCTGAACGAGCCGGAAACCACCGCGCCATTGGTCACTACTCCAGTTGGTAATTGCGAGGCGGCAAGGACGCCCGAGATGTTTCCCGCCGTCACCGCATATGGCGTTGGCGTCAGCGGTTGCCGTGGGGTCAACAGGGTGTAGCTCCCCCCGCCATTGGTCCGGACGTAGAGTTCCAGCCAGCGGCTGTAGCCGGGGAATTGATTGCCAAAATCCACTTCGACTGTGAACAGGCCATTGCTGACCGGCACGTCGACCTTGGTCAGAATCAAACCTTGGGTTGTTCCCCCTGTGGCATCGTCGTAGAGAGCAAAGCGGAAATCATAGCTGCCGTTGGCGATGTTTGCGCCATGATTCAACCGGCCTTGATACGTGAACGCCGTGCCTTGCGCGAAGGCGTTGGGGACTCCGGCGATGAGGCTGGCAACCAGCAGGGACTTGAGTAACAGGGTGGGTTTCATGAGGCTTTGGCAGGGCAGACCGCGCGTCGGGGACTGGCGGCGCATCGCTATGGGTTCGGGGCTCGAAAATGACACGGCAGGGGAACGAGCGAGATCGGCGTGATCTTACAAAACCGCGAAAAAAGATTTTTTGTAAGATTTCCCGCCCCCGATTCGTTATCCTCCCGTGCAAAAGATGCCTGAGCCCCGACATTCGCCTGACCGCGAGGACACTCTCGCCACGCGCGCCAGTCTGCTGGGGCGATTGAAGAACTGGGACGATTCACGGAGCTGGCAGGAGTTCACCGAGACCTATTCCCGTCTCATCCGCGCGGTGGCCATAAAGTCAGGTCTCACGGAGGCCGAGGCGAAGGACGTGGAGCAGGAGACGTTGCTGTCCGTGGCTAAAACCATTCATGAGTTCGAGTCGAACCCGGATCGGGGATCCTTCAAGAGCTGGCTGCTTAATCTCACGCGCTGGCGAGTTGCCGATCAGTTCCGCCGCCGCGCTCCGGCCGGAACCGTGAAATCATCCGCAGCCGACGGGACCAACACCCGCACGCCGACGATTGAGCGGGTGCCGGGTCAGCCGAGCTTTGATGACGCCTGGGAGTCCGAGTGGAAGCGCAACATCCTGGAAGTCGCCATGGAGCGCATCAGCCGCGAGGTGAAGCCGAAGCATCTCCAGATCTTCGACCTCTACACGCGCCGGCACATGGCCGCCGGCGATGTGGCCCGCGAACTCGGGGTGACGCGGGTCCAAGTTTACATCGTGCACCATCGGCTCACCAAGTTGTTGAAGCAGGAAGTCGAGCAGCTCTCCAAGGCACTGGAATGACCACCGGGCTTTCCCGGATGCGGCTTCTTGGCAGCGCGCGATCTGGATATTCCTTCGCGGACATAATCCGATAACGTTGGGTGTCGATGCCGCCGGCGCCACCGCCTATTCCGGACTACGCACTGTTGAGGTGCGTGGGACGCGGCGCGTACGGCGAGGTCTGGCTGGCGCGCAGCGTGACGGGCGTTTACCGGGCGGTGAAGATCGTCCGCCGCTCCAGCTTCGAGGATGAACGTCCCTTCGACCGTGAGTTCGCCGGCATTCAACGCTTTGAGCCGGTTTCTGCCGGGCAGGATTCGCAAGTCGGCCTCCTACATGTGGGCCGCAACGACGCGGAAGGTTTCTTCTACTACGTCATGGAGCTGGCCGACGACATCGAGACCGGCGAGGAAATTTTTCCCGAGCGCTATGTGCCCAAGACGTTGAAGGAACTGCGCACCCGGCAACGTCGCCTGCCCGCCGCCGAATGCCTGTCCATCAGCCTCGCGCTGACCCGGGCGCTGGCGCATCTGCACGAGAATGGGCTCGTCCATCGCGACATCAAGCCGTCGAACATCGTGTTCGTTCACGGCGTGCCCAAGCTGGCGGACATCGGGCTCGTTTCGGCCATCGACACGTCGCATTCGTTCGTCGGAACGGAAGGCTTCGTGCCGCCGGAAGGGCCGGGCACTGCGGCGGCGGACATCTTCAGCCTTGGTAAGGTGCTCTACGAAATCAGCACCGGCCGCGACCGCCACGATTTCCCGAATCTGCCCGAGGACTTGATGACGCTGCCGGACCGGCGGGACTTGCTGGAGCTGAACGAAATTACCCTGAGGGCGTGCGACAACAAGCTG
>Ga0154020_10005637_pt1 | contig 14727 bp, 15 predicted proteins | sample Klosneuvirus_201_FD_109709 | JGI IMG/M metagenome (GOLD analysis project Ga0154020, IMG submission 109709) | Active sludge microbial communities from wastewater, Klosterneuburg, Austria - Klosneuvirus_20160825_MG | ecosystem: Engineered > WWTP > Aerobic digester > Activated sludge | place...
CACCCTGGCCGCGCTGTTCGAGGCGCCGGCGCCGCTGTTCCCGCATGGCCTGGGTGACGGCCTGGGCACCCTGGGGGTGGCGCTCGACGATCGCATCCTGCCCACCGCCGATCACCCGCTGGCGCGCGCCTATCCGCACGTGCTGCGCGCGCTCGCGGTCGACAAGGTCGTGCTCTATGTCGCCCACATGGGCGAGCCGCCCGATGTCGCGGTGGCCTGCGCGCAGCCGACGCCGATCGCCTTCGGCGCGCGCCTGACCGCGGCCACGGTGCCCATCGGCGAGGTCCGCTTCGCGCTCGGCCGCGGCCTGGAGCTGGCGCGCCCCGAGCACGTCATCCTGGCCGGCACCGCGCCGACCCAGGTGGTGCAGCTGTTCGACGGTTTGGCGCTGGCGCTGGATCCGCGCGGCCCGGTCAAGCAGCCGCCCAGCAAGGAGCTCGAGGTCGAGGCCGCCCGCCTGCGCAAGGCGCTGCCGCCCAAGGCCAAGGTCAAGCTGGAGCAGCTGTGGAACCGGCCCGACGGGCCGACCCTGGACGCCCGGGTGCTGGCGCCGCTGGTGCAGCGCGTGGCCGATCGCGCCGGCGTCCTGATGTCCGACGACACCGGCGCCGCCCTGCGCGCCGCGCAGCGCCGCCTGGCGCCCGAGCGCGACGGCGACGCCAAGGTCGACCTGGCCAAGGCCTGCGTGCTGACCATCGAGCTCAAGGAGCTCCTGTCGTGGGCGGTCTCGGCGCGCCACTTCGAGGCCCGCGAGCTGCTGGGCATCGACAAGCGCAAGGGCCCCGGGTAGATTCGCGGTCGCATGTATCTCGGACGCGTCCTCGGCACAGTGGTCGCCACCCGCAAGGTCGACGGGCTGGAGGGCCGCCGCTTGCTGGTGGTCGAGCCGCTCGATCACAAGCACGTGCGCACCGGCGAGCCCCAGGTCGCGGTCGACACCGTGGGCGCCGGCCCCGGCGACGTGGTCAGCCTGGTCGGCTCGCGCGAGGCCGCGCTGGCGCTGTCGCCGTCGTTCGTCCCGGTCGACGCCGCCATCATCGGCATCGTCGACAGCGTGAACACATGAGGCTGTGTCGCGTGCTCGGCAACGTGGTGGCCACCGCGCACCACCCGTCGTACGACGGCCACAAGCTGATGGTGGTCGAGCCCATCGACGAAAGCGATGCCGCGACGGCGCCGTCGTTCCTGGCCATCGACACCGTGCAGGCCGGCCCCGGCGACCGCGTGCTGGTGCTCACCGAGGGCACCGGGGTGCGTCAGATCCTGGGCTTCCAGAAGACCGACGACATCCCGATTCGCTCGTTGATCGTGGGCGTGGTCGACGCCGTCGACAGCACCGGCGCATGAGCAGCCTGGGCGCCGAGCGCGCGCTGCGCGCCGAGCTGGTGGAGATCTCGCACCGGCTGCACCGCAAGGGCTGGGTCGCCAACCACGACGGCAACCTCAGCGTGCGCACCGGCGCGGGCCGCTTCCTGGCCACGCCGACGGCGTTCTCGAAGGCCACCGTCGAGGTCGATGACATCCTGACCGTGGATGGCGCCGGCAAGGTGCTGGCCGGCAAGCACCGCGTGTTCTCGGAGTGGAACCTGCACGCGACCTGCTACGCGCGCCCCGACGTGATGGCCGTGGTGCACGCGCACCCGCAGATGGCGACTGGCTTCTCGATCTCGGGCGCGCGCTTCCTCGAGAAGCCCTTCATCGCCGAGGCCGTGGTGTCGCTGGGCCCGGGCATCCCGACGGTGCCGTTCGCGATGCCGGGCGCCGCCGCCGCCGCCGCGCTGGCGCCCTTCTGGGCCGAGCACGACGCCGTCCTGCTGGGCAACCACGGCGTCATCACCGTGGGCGCCGACCTCGAGCAGGCCTACCTGCGCATGGAGCTGGTCGAGCACCTGGCCAACATCGCCTACTTCGCGCACCACACCGGGGGCATCAAGCCGCTGCCCGAGAGTGCGCTGGCGCCGCTGCTGGAGGCGCGCAAGAAGGCCGGCCTCGGCCCCGCCGCCCGCGCCCCGGGCAACCCCGCCGTGCTGGCGACCGCGAACACCCCAGCACCTGCACCCAGCGCCGCCGGTCGTCCCGACGCCGCCGCCCTGGCCCAGATCATCCGCGACGAGCTGACCAAGGCGCTACAGAAGTAGCGCCCGACGCCGCGAGCTACCGCGGCGTGCCCTGGCCGTCGCCGCGCGGCCGCTGCCGGCGCTCCTTGGACAGCCACACGATCCGCGACCGCCGCTCCGACCAGAAGGTCAAGAGCTCATCGCGCGAGGGCACCTCGAGCGAGCGCTGATCGTGCAGCGGCGCCGCATGATTCCGGCACAACATCACCGGCTCGCGGCCTCCGTCGGCCTCCAGCGGATAGCTCGACAGCAGCACTGGATCGCGCTGCCCGCACACCTGGCACTGCGCATCACCGGGAATGGTCACATCGAAGACAGCTTCCATCCCTCGATGCTCGACCCGCAATTTCCCGCGGGCAACTTTTCGGCGACCTCTAGTGGTCCCTGATGAACAGCAGGTACTGGTCTTCGAGGTCGTCGACTTCCATCTTGCCGCCGCACTTGGGGCACTTCACGTCGGGCAGCTTGGCGTTGTTGCGCTTGACCTCGGCGACCTGGAACAGCTGGTTCGACTCGACGTCGCACTTCTCGCAGGTCATCGGCGCGTAGAACGACACCACCTTGCCCTTGCCCAGGAAGCCCGCGACCATGTTGATCTGGTCGATGACCGGGGGCGGACACTCGATGAACTCGAGGTGCGTCGACTCCGGCACCTTGCGGATGGCGTCGATCCACGAGCGCACGCCGAACGAGTTGATGCGGCGCACGCCCTTCAGGCTGACGTGGACGCGGCCCGTGAGCTTGGTCAGGAACGTCAGATCGGGATGCTCGTCGATGACGCCGTGCAGGCGAATGAGGCCGCCGCCGGCCAGATCGAGGCCGTCGACGCGGAACGCAGGCAGGGGCTCAGCCACGGCGGGCCTCGTCGGCGATGAAGATGTGGAACGACTTGGGCAGCTGCCGGAACTGTTTCATGCTCAGCCTGAGATCGATGAGAGTGATGACCTCGGTGCGCTTGCCGGGGTCGATGTTGACGACGAACTTCGACAGCGAGCTGAAGATGCGATACAGGCCGAGGCCGGCGCCGCCCGAGGCGTCGCTCAGCTGGGCCTCGCTCTTGACCAGGCACCGGTTGAGGTAGGTCACGATGGTGTCCTGGGTCAGCGCGCCGAAGGGATCGTTCTGCGACATGCCGATGTAGTTGCCGTCGCAGGCGAACTCCAGCTTGCCGACCTCGTGGTCCTCCAGCACCACGGTCTCGCGGCGCGACAGCTTGGCGTACTTGGCGTTGCCCTCGGCGTCGCGCGGGGCGTTGTAGATCGCGTTGGTGACCAGCTCGTCGACCACGGTCTCGATGTTCTCGACCACGCGCTCGCTGCAGCCCAGGCGCTCGGCGTAGGCCGAGACCTCGCGCACATAGTCGGCCTTGAGCCGCGAGTCGCGCACCTCGATGCGGTACGGCGCCACCCCCCACTGCATGTACTTCTCGAGGCCGAACAGGTCGCGGCGCAGGATCTTCTCCGCGGTGACGATCAGCTCCTCGGGCTCCAGCGGGTCGTCGTTCTTGGCGATGAGGTTGCGCACATAGCGGTGCTCCGCCAGCAGCGGCAGGTAGTCCTCGGTGCGCGCGGTGGCATGCAGGACCAGCCGGGTCTTGGGGAAGCGCGAGCGGAACTTGTTGAACATCTCGCGCCACAGCGGGTTCTGCCGCATGGGCGGATCGAAGTTGATCATGTTGAGGTCGTAACCGTCGACCTCGAGGCGCTCGAGGAGGACACCCTCGTCGCCCGCCACATCGACCTCCGAACCGGTCGCCAGCAGCGCACGCTCGGCGGCGCGCTGGGCTTTCGGATCGGGGTCATAGAAGAGGATCCGCGCGCCTTTCATCGAATCCCAGATTACCATCACGGCGAGCCACCCGGAGCATGACTTTGCGCCTGCGCCTGCGCGTCACCTATCACCGCCCTGCCGACCTGGTCAGCGACCACGAGCAGCAGTTCAAGCATGGCGGCCTGTTCGTGCGCACCCACGTCGACAGCGCCGAGCGCGGCGCGCCTGTGGAGCTGGATCTGGTGGTGCCCGGCGGCCAGGTCCTGCCGGTGGATGCGACCGTGCTGCAGGTGTTGCCGGGCGGGGTCGCGCTGGAGTTCAAGGCGGCCAGCGTGCCGGGGCTGGCGGATGCGGTGGCCGAGGCGCGGGCGGCCGGGGCGGCGGCCGGGCCTGCGCCGCTGCACGAGTGGCTGGATGCGCCGGAGATCGAGGGCGGCTTCCAGCTGGTCGAGAGCGAGGCCGAGAGCGAGGCCGAGAGCGAGGCCGAGAGCGAGGCCGAGAGCGAGGCCGAGAACGAGGCTGAGAGCGAGGCCGCGACCGCGCGAGGCAGCACCGCGCCGGCGCGCGTCGCCGGCGCCAACAACACCAAGAAGATGCACCTGGCGATGCACGGCTCCAAGGACGAGCGCGCCGCCATCCTGCGCGACCTCAACAAGCAGCTGCACCCGCTGGTGCTGCGCAACCCCAACCTGCAGCTCGACGAGGTCGTCGCCATGGCCAAGATGACCACGGTGTCGCCCGAGGTCTTGAAGGGGATCGCCGACCGCCGCGAGTGGTCGCAGCGCCCCGAGATCGCGCTGGCCCTGGTGCGCAACCCCAAGACGCCGACGCTGATGGCCGTCAAGCTGCTGGCCTGGGTCTCCAACGCCGAGCTGCGCCAGCTCGCCAAGGACTCCCGCACCAGGCCCCAGGTCCAGCAGGCCGCACGCAAGAAGCTGCTCGCCCCCTAGCAACCCCACCGTCACAGCAAGGCAACGAGAGGAGCATCACTCATGGATCCCGCAGGCAAGGTCGCCCTGGTCAGCGGCGGCGCATCAGGTCTCGGCGCCGCCACCGTGCGTGCGCTGGTCGCCCGTGGCGCGCGCGTCGCCATCCTCGATCGCGCCCGTGACACCGGCGAGGCGCTGGCCCGCGAGCTCGGCGCCGCGCACACGCTGTACGTGCCCACCGACGTCACCGACGACGCCGGCATGGTGGCCGCGGTGGCCGCCGCGCGCAGCGCCTTCGGCGCGGTGCACATCGCCGTCGGCTGCGCCGGCATCGGCTTCGCCGGCAAGGTGGTCAGCCAGGGCGCGCCGATGCCGCTCGGCAACTTCGCCATGACGGTGCAGATCAACCTGGTCGGCATGTTCAACTTCGTGCGCTGCGCGGCCGCGGTGATGGCCGAGAACCCGCCCGATGACGGCGGCGAGCGCGGCGTCATCGTGATGACCGCGTCGATCGCCGCCTTCGACGGCCAGATCGGCCAGGCCGCCTACACCGCGTCCAAGGCCGGCGTGGCCGGCATGACGCTGCCCATCGCGCGCGAGCTGGCGCGCCACGGCATCCGCATCAACACCATCGCGCCCGGCACCTTCGACACCCCGATGCTGGCGCAGCTGCCCGAGCCGGCCCGCGTCGCGCTGGGCCAGATGGTGCCGTTCCCGAACCGCCTGGGCCGCCCCGCCGAGTTCGCCGCGCTGGCGCTGCACATGGTCGACAACGCCATGCTCAACGGCGAGACGGTGCGCCTCGACGGTGCGCTGCGCATGGCGCCCAAGTGACGCCCGCGCAGCCGCGGCAGAACTTCGCCACCGGGACCCCGTGGGAGCCCATCGTGGGCTATTCGCGCGTGGTGCGCATCGGACCGCATGTCCACGTCTCGGGCACCACCGCGACCGCGGCCGACGGCAGCCTGGTCGGTCGCGGTGACGCCGCCGCGCAGGCGCGCCAGACCCTGGCCAACCTGGTCGCCGCGCTGGCCCGCGCCGGCGCGACCCCGGCCGACGTGGTGCGCACGCGGATCTATGTCATCGACATCGCGCGCGACTGGGAGGCCATCGGCCGTGCCCACGGCGCGCTGTTCGCGGAGGTCCGCCCCGCGACCTCGATGGTCGAGGTGCGCCGGCTGATCGATCCCGAGATGCTGGTGGAGATCGAGGCGGACGCCTACATCACATAGGCGTCCGACCCGGGGCGCGGCTCAATTGAACTGGATGTAGACCTGGTAGGCGGCGATGACGGCGTCGTCGCCGTACTCGAACACGTGCGCGAACACCGTGGTCATGGCCGGCACGCTGTAGGTGACCTTGGAGCAGTTGCCATCGGCGCTGTCGTCGTCGCTGGCCAGGCTGGCGCCGGCCATGTCGCGGATGTGCAGGTAGGTGTCCATCGACCCGCACTGCATGGGCCCCAGCGTGGTCACGGTGACCGAGCGCGCTGCTCCGGTGGTGTTGCGGATGGCGAAGACGTCCTCGTCGCCCACCGGCATGAGCTTGGCATCGAACACGCGGTCGGCCGTGATCGGCGTGCCGGCCATGGCGCTGGAGAAGTCATTGCCGGTGGTGCTGCCACCGCCCATCGACACCGCGCCGTCGTCGTTGGGCTCGGTCTCCAGGACCGACGGCAGGGTGCAGGTGGCCTGGCAGCCGTCGCCGTCGGTGGTGTTGCCGTCGTCGCACATCTCGATCGACTCGCGCACGTTGTTGCCGCACTGCGCGACCACGCGCACGCGCAGGTGGTAGGCCGTCGCGGTGGAGGTCGTCGAGTACAGCCGCACGCGCACGTAGTAGTCACCGCGCGCCAGGCCACGCGCCAGGGTGTTGGTGGTCGGGTCGATCAGCGAGCAGCCATTGAAGCCGTCGTCATCGGACGTGATGACCGTGGTGCCGTCCGGCCCGCGCAGCTCGACCACGGTGTCCAGGGTGGCGCACTTGCCAGGCCCCATCTCGTCGAAGGTCTCGATCAGCACGTCGGAGCGCGCGTCGATGTGGAACATCCAGAAGTCCTCGTCGGCCGCCGGCATGAAGGCGCCGCGGGCCAGCTTGTCGGGGTTGCCGAGCGAGGTCGCGGTCGCGAAGGCATTGTTCGGCTCGACCTCGTTGACGACCTCGTACTGGCAGGTCGCGCTGCAGCCGTCGCCGGCGCCCATGTTGCCGTCGTCGCACTGCTCGGTGTCCTCGAGGCGGCGGTTGCCGCACACCGGGACGAAGCGGCACGACGCGCTGCAGCCGGCGCCGCCGTCGCACTGCTCGCCGCCCTCGCGCACGTTGTTGCCGCACTGGGTCAGCGCGGTGATCTGTAGCCGGTAGCCCGGGATGACCGTCGAACCCGAGTAGTGCATGACCTTGACGAAGTAGGTGCCCGCGACCAGCCCGGCGGCGCCGGCGTCGGGGAACGCACCGGACGGATCGATCAGCGAGCAGTTGCCCACGCCATCGTCGTCATCCGACGCCAGCACGGTGGTGCCGTTCGGGCCGTAGAGCTCGATCTCGGTGTCGGCCGAGGTGCAGTTGGGCGCGCCGGTGCCGTCGAAGGTCTCGAGGCGGATGTCGCCGCCGCTGGCCAGCACGAACGAGTAGTAGTCGCCGTCGCTGCCCGGGTTGATGGCGCCGTGGACCTGGTTGTTGATGCTGACCAGCGGGGTCGCGGTGCCGAAGGCGTCGTTGGGCTCGAGCTCGAAGATGTGGCCCGCCTCGGCGGCGCAGGTGGCGTTGCAGCCGTCGCCCGCCATGGTGTTGCCGTCGTCGCAGCTCTCGCCCGGGGTCTGCACCTCGCCGTCGCCGCAGCGCGGCTCCTTGCGGCAGGCCATCGAGCAGCCGTCGCCATCGGTGCGGTTGCCGTCGTCGCAGTTCTCGGTCGGCGCGTCGACCACCATGTCGCCGCAGCGCGGCTCGCGCACGCAGCGATCCGAGCAGCCGTCGTTCGACACCATGTTGCCGTCGTCGCAGGTCTCGTTGTTGGGGCTGCCGGTGTCGCGCACCATGTCACCGCAGCGCGGCAGCTTGCAGTCGAGGCGGCAAGCGTTGGCGGCGGTGCTGGAGTTGGCGGCGCCGGAGTCGCACTCCTCCATGCCAGCGCGGATGTTGCCGTCACCGCAGCGCGGGTTGCGGCAGGTGTTGAGGCAGTCGTCGGTGTTCGACGTGTTCATGTCGTCGCAGTCTTCGCCGGTGTCGACCGCGCCGTTGCCGCACAGGCTCATGCCCTCGCGCTGGCACGACGCCGAGCAGCCGTCGCCGCCCGCGCTGTTGCCGTCGTCGCAGACCTCGCCGGGGTCGACCGCGCCGTTGCCGCAAAGACTGCGCTCCATCAGGCAGCGCGCCGAGCAGCCGTCACCGCCGGTGGTGTTGCCGTCGTCGCAGATCTCGCCCGACTCCAGCTTGCCGTTGCCGCATGCCGGCGTGCCGCCGGGGTCGTCACTCGAAGCCGCACATCCCGCCGCCGCGAAGCCCAACCCCACCACGATCACCGTCGCCCAGTACCTGAAATTGCGAGCCATGAAGATCACCTCGGTCGTGCCAGTTGTTACCAGGCGCGCGTCTTAGCACAACCACATGTCGGGCCGCGAGCGACCTTTGATGCGTGTGCATTTGCCAAAAGACTTCGTATACTTGGGTTCATGAAGCGTCGTCGGTGGCTGGTTCTCGGTGTGGTTGCCTGCGTACTGATCGTCGGATTTCGGTGGTGGCGCGCGCGGACGTCCCCAGGGCGCGCCGGCGCCTCCGCCAGTGCCGCCAAGGCCGAGGATCCCCGGCTGATCCTGGAGCGGCCCTGGATCGATCACATCCCCGAGAAGGCGACCGAGCACATGCATGCCTTCCTGATGATCGACCGCGAGTCGCTGGGCATCTTCCAGAAGGGTTCGCAGTACCAGATCTTCCTCGAGCTGTTCCGCCACAAGCGCAGCGGCACCACCGCCAAGCCCGAGGTCGGCTTCAGGTTCCCGCAGACCGGCAAGCAGGCCAAGGTGAAGTATCGCATCTGGTCTTGCGACGACCTCGACGGCTTCGACCTGTGTCTGGAGCTGTCCAAGAATCCGTGGGGCGGGCCGACGCGCTACCACTCGGCGCGCGAGTGGGAAGGCAGTGGCGCGCTGCGCGACGTGCAGGCCCGGCTGCTCGACGCGACCCGCTGAGCCGGACCGGACGAATTCTCTGCTCTGCCAGGCAGAGCAGAGAATTTGCCCCCACACCTACATCACCCTACCATCACAAGATGATGAAGAAACCTGCGCAGAAAGAGCGGCGCCAGCGGCGCGCCACCGACATGAGCAATGCCATCACCTACCAGCTCGATGCCTGCGCCCGCGAGGCCGGACTGGAGGCCATGCTGGTGTCGGACGAGAACGGCCTGTGCCTGGCTGCGACCGGCGCCCGTGACGCCTGCGAGGAGCTGGCCGCCGAGCTGCCCATCATCGGCCGCAAGACGCGCGAGTTCGAGGGCGTCCTGCTCGCCGCCGGCGGCGGTCGGCGGGTCACCGTGCAGCGCTTCCACATCGGCCCCGACGAGCTGTACGTGTGCGCGGTCGGTGGTGACCAGCGTCGCATCCCGGCGCAGATGGCGCGCTCGATCAGCGGCCTGTCTCGCATCTTGACCACGTAGAGCACATGCGTTGAAGTCCCCAGGCCCGCATGCGTCCTTGTTGCGTGGCCGTCCTCCGGGAGAACCGATGCGAGCGCTCGTGAGAGTCACCCTGCTGGCCGTGGTCGTGAGCCTGGGGCTCGGCCTGGGCCTGACCGCCTGCCGCCTGAACCCGATGGAGCGCCCCACCGTGAAGGTGACCGGGGTGACGGTGGGTTCGATCAGCTTCACCGGCGTGGATGGCGTGGTCGACCTGTCGATCTACAACCCCAACGCGGTCGGCCTGCCGCTGGAGGCGATGGCCTGGCGCCTGACGGTGTCGGGGCAGTCCGCGGTCACCGGCCGCGCCGAGCTGGCCGACACCATCCCGGCCAGGCAGAACGCCAGCGTCCGGGCGCGCATCCACATCGGCGCCGGCGCGGCCCCTGCCCTGGCCTCGGCCATCGCGGGCGGCGCGGTGACCTACCACCTCGACGCCACCTTCACCTTCCGCACCCAGATCGGCGCGCTCTCGGTCGAGACCTCGACCGACGGCACCCTCCGACGCTAGCCGCTGATCTTTCGGGTTTGCGCGGCGGCGCGGTAAGATGCGCGCCATGTCTGCTCGCCTTGGCCTGCCCTCACACCTGCGCGCGGTCGCGCTGCTCGCCGTGCTGTCGCTGACCACCACCACCGGCTGCTCGTGGCTGTTCGTGCCCAAGCCCATCGAGCCCGACTACGAGGCGGTGGACGCCGAGGAGCCCGACTGTGTGCGCAGCATCGCCTACCCCGCCATCGACGGCCTGACCTCGCTGGGCGCCGCCATCCTGGGCCTGGTCTTCGTGGTCAGCGACGCCAGCAACAAGGACTCGTCGAACATCGGCACCACCGCGGGCGTGCCGCTGCTGGTGGCGTCGATCCCGTACGGCCTGTCGTCGTGGACGGGCTTTGCGCGGGTCAACAAGTGCAAGCGCTACCACCGCGTGTTCGCCCGCCGCGAGCGCGCCCGCGAGGACTGGGAGAAGCGTCGCGAGGCCGCCGCCGGCGACGAGGGCGGCATGTGCCTGTCCTCGGGCGACGACTGGACGTGCCATCCGGGCCTGGACTGCGTGAACTACCACTGCGTCAAGGCCAAGCCCGGCAGCGTGCCCAAGAAGAAGCCTCCAGCGCCCGCGCCGGCCCCGAGCCCGACGACGACGCCCGCCGCACCCGCGCCGAGCCCATCCGCCAGCCCTTCGTCAGGCCGCCCGCTGTTCTAGCCGTCCAGCTGCTCGCTACGGGTTATGCGCGACGCTGCAGGTCGCCGTGCCCGTGGTCTCGAACGGCGCCCACAGCACGGTGTACTGCCCGCTGGTCGGGCACGTGAAGGTGACCGCCGAGCAGTTGGTGCCGCCAGCGCAGTCATCATTCGTCCCCAGCCCGGGCCAGATGCAGCCCGCCGTGGTGGCGCCGTCGCAGATGCGCATGATGGTGTCGCCGGTGCAGCTGCCGAGGCCGCCGCAGCGGTTGCCGCCGCAGCCGGCGCGCACCGACGTCCCGGGCGTGCAGGTGAAGCTGCCGCCGTTGGTGTAGCCGCACTCGCGCTGGATACCCTCGATGCGGCCCATGCACGGCTGCACCGGATCGGTGAAGTCGGCCGGGATGTCGATGGTCGCGGTGGCCATGTTGTTGTCGTAGCGCAGCTCCTCGAAGTAGCGGTCCGGATTGACGCTGACCTGCAGCGTGTAGCGCCCCGCGGGCACCCCGGTGATGTCGATGAACTGGCAGGTCAGGCCGTTGGCGTAGGTGTCGGTCCAGCCCATCGAGATGCCCTGGTTCTGGCAGGTGTAGCGCGGCGTGGTGCGGCCACCCAGCGGCGGGTTGTCCTGGGGCTCGAAGTCCTCCAGGCAGAAGGCGCGCTTGCGACCCTGCAGGACCTCCTGGCCGGTGCCGTCGAGCAGCCGATACAGCGCATAGCCGGCGAAGTGATAGTGGTTGTGGCAGGTCGCGAAGGTGAAGCGCGGGTTGTTCTGCGGGCTGCCCAGGTGCAGGTCGGAGGTGCCCAGGTTGGGCGTCACCACGCTGAAGTGCAGCAGCTTGCGGGTGCCCGGACCGGTGGTGCAGCCCTCGTCGACCGAGCACGAGCCGTCACCGAAGGTGGTCGGGCCCAGGCCGACCTCGGCCTGCAGCCGGGTGGCATCGACCGCGAGGTCGGGCAGCGGGCACTGACCGACGCCGATATTGGCCGCGTTCGGCGCGGTCGGCTCGGTGCACACCGCGGGACGACCGTCGCAGCACGGGGTGCAGCACAGCAGGCCGTCGGCGCAGCGCAGGGTGCCGGCATCGACCCCGGCATCGGTGGAGGGATTGACACCGCAGTTGGCACCCAGAGGCAGCCCGGGCGCGGCGTCGATCATCTGCGCGTCCGGCACCGCGGTGTCGGCCACCGCCGCGTCCGCCGCGGCAGCGTCGAGCCCCCCGCCGTCGTCGTTCATCTTGTTGCCGCTGTCACCGCCACAGCCCGCCAGCCCCCACCCCACCGCGCTCGCGAAACAGACAAAGCGAAAAATGCCGTTCAAGGGGGCCTCCTGAAAAACGACGCCTGGAGGGTCCCAAGCGTCTCGGGACCCTACGCTTTGTCTATTTTCGGGTCAAGCAACCCCAGTTTAGGTATGGGATGTCGCTGATTTCGGGTGGACTGAGCCCCAGCCAGCCGAAGGCTGGCCAAGGCTCACTCCGGATCCGGAGCTACCTGAAGACGACGCCAAAGTAGTAGTTCCCGACCACCGAGAAGTCGTTGTAGCGCATGACGTGGGCATAGACCGTGGTCGCCGCCGGCACCGCGTAGGTCAGCTTCGAGCACAGCCCGGCGCCCTCGTCGTTGTCGAACCCGAGCGAGATCCCGAAGGCGTCGCGCACGTGGACCACGGTGTCGACGATGGGGCAGCTGCCATCCAGGTTCTCGAAGGTGATGAGGTCGACCGTGGCCGGGGTGCCACCCGGGTTCCGGATGGCGAAGACATCCTCGTCCCCGGCCGGGCTGATGGCAGCCTGGACCATGCTGGTGGTGGTGAACGGCCCCTGGGCGTTGACCACCGAGAAGTCGTTGCCCACGGTGCCGGTGCCGCCGGTGCCCGGGGTGCCGTCCTCGTTGGGCTCGATCTCGGCCTGGGTGGCCGGCTGACAGCTCATCTTGCAGGCATCGGTCTCGATGACGTTGCCGTCGTCGCACAGCTCACGGCCCTCGCGGACGCTGTTGCCACACTGGGACGTGCGCATCAGCAGGCGATACGCCGCCGCCGCCGCGGTGGCGCCGACGCGGACATGGTAGGTGCCCGGGGTCAGGCTGCGCAGCGCGGCCACGCTCTGCGGGTCGAGCAGCGAGCAGTTGCCGAGGCCGAGGTTGTCATCCATGGCGACCACCGTGGTGCCGTCGGTGGCCAGCAGCTGCACCGAGGTGTCGAGCGGGGTCGCGCACGACAGGCGGCCGCTGTTGTCGTAGGTCTCGAGGTAGACCTCGTTGCTGCGGCCACCCAGCGTCAGGGTGTAGAAGTCGAACGCGCCCACGGCCTCGATGGTGCCGCTCATCAGGCGCTCGGGCGGGGTCAGCGCGGTGCCGCTGGTGAAGAGGTCGTTGGGCTCGATCTCGCTGCTGAGCGGCGGGGTGCACAGGTTGGTGCAGGTGTCGGCGTCGGTGGCGTTGCCGTCGTCGCAGATCTCGGTGGCCTCGCGCACGCCGTTGCCGCACAGCGCGGTGGCGCGCACCACCAGCTGGTAGCTGGCGGCGGCGGTGGCCGAGATGCGCAGGTAGTACATCCCGGGGGCGAGACCGACCACGGCGACGTCGGCGGTCAGCGCGGGATCGAACTTGCTGCACAGGTCGATGCCGTCGTCGGGGTCGGTCAGGAGCACGGTGGTGCCGTCGGCCGCGATCAGCTGCAGCGTGGTGTCGAGGCCGGTGCAGGTCATGCGCCGCGGGCTGGCGTCGAAGCTCTCGACGTGCAGGTTGATGGGGCGCGTGGTGGTGAAGGTGTAGTAGTCCGACGCCGCCGCGCTGGTGATGGCGCCGGTGATCAGGCGATCCAGGGCGCCGATGGGCTGCGCGCCGCCGATGCTGTCATTGGGGCCGCTCTCGGCCAGCACTGGCGGGGTGCACAGGTTGGTGCAGCCGTCGCCGTCGCTGGCGTTGCCGTCGTCGCACAGCTCGAGGCCTTCCTTGAGGCTGTTGCCGCAGCGCGCGGTGGCGCGCACCACCAGCTGGTACGCGGTCGCGGCCACCGCGGCGCTGACGCGCACGTAGTAGGTGCCGGGCTGCAGGTTGACGGCGTTGGCGTCGGCGCTGAAGGCGGGGTCGATCTTGGCGCACAGGTCGAGGCCGTCATCGAGGTCGCTGACCAGCACGGTGCTGCCGTCGGCGGCCAGCAGGGCCAGGCTGGTGTCGGTCATCAGGCAGGTCATGCGCGCGGGATCGGCGTCGAAGGTGTCGATGGCGATGGTCATCGGCCGGGTCAGCGTGAACGAGTAGAAGTCGAAGGCCCCCGCGCTCTCGATGACGCCGGTGGCCATGCGCTCGGGCTCGCCCAGGGCGGTCGCGCTGGTGAAGAGGTCGTTGGGCTCGACCTCGGTGGCGGCCGGATAGTCGAGCACGCACAGGTCGCTGCAGCCGTCGCCGCTGACGAGGTTGCCGTCGTCGCACTGCTCGTAGCTGCCCTTGCTGCGATCGCCGCACACCGCGGTGGTCGCGATGCGCAGGTAGTACGAGGCGTACATCATGTTGAGGCCGCCCGAGACGCGCACGTAGTAGGTGCCGGCCTTGAGGCGGCGCGCGGCGACGTCGAAGTTGCTCTCGATGGACGAGCAGTTGCCGATGCTGCCGAAGGTCTCGTTCATGAGCACGTTGAAGCCGTCGGGCGCGCGCAGCTGCAGGTCGAGATCGAGCGGCGCCGGGCACGCCGGCGGGGTCAGCTCGCCCAGGGTCTCGATGCGCACGTCGGACAGCGCGCTCAGCGTGAAGGAGAAGAAGTCCTGCTCGTTGACCGGCGAGATGGCGCCCTTCATGAGGACACCGGCGGGGCCGACCACGCCGAGGGCCTGCGCGGTGGCCGGGGTGTCGTTGCTCTCGACCTCGGCGCGGAACTCGTAGTTGCAGCTGCCGTCGCAGCCGTCGCCGGTGGCCTGGGCCCCGTCGTCGCACTGCTCGGGCGGCTCGATGCGGCGGTTGCCGCAGGTCGGCTCGATCAGGCACAGCGGGGTGCAGGTGTCGCCGGTCGACAGGTTGCCGTCGTCGCAGGTCTCGGTGCCCTCGGTGATCGAGTTGCTGCAG
>Ga0154020_10005638_pt1 | contig 14723 bp, 11 predicted proteins | sample Klosneuvirus_201_FD_109709 | JGI IMG/M metagenome (GOLD analysis project Ga0154020, IMG submission 109709) | Active sludge microbial communities from wastewater, Klosterneuburg, Austria - Klosneuvirus_20160825_MG | ecosystem: Engineered > WWTP > Aerobic digester > Activated sludge | place...
GGTTTGCCGCGCATCTGGCACGACTAAAGAAGAGACGGGAGGAGTAAACATGGCCACGAACGTCGATGAGAAAATCAAGACATTGAGTCCGAGCCAGCGCAAGAAGGTGGAGACCCGTGCCGCCGAACTGATGGCCGAGGAAATGACGTTGCGTGAACTACGGCACGCGCGCAAACTCACGCAGGTCCGGATGGCCAAGAAGCTCGGGATCACGCAGGATAGGGTGTCGCGCCTCGAGCAACGAAGTGATCTCTTACTGTCGACGCTGAGAAAGACCATCGAAGCCATGGGCGGGCACCTGTCTCTGGTCGCCCAATTTCCGGACCGTGCCCCGGTCGTACTGTCCGGCATTACCCAAGACGATCCAGAGTCAAAGCCCACACGTCGCAGGCACGCGCTGGCATAACAGGGGGCGACTGCGGGAGAGGGCTCGCCGTCTGTGCCACCCAAGCACTGACGCGGAGGCCCATTCTCATCCAGGGTGTGATCGGGACGTCGGGTGCCCCCGTCATGTGAGGACCGCACGAGAGGACTCCTTCGTGTAAGGCCGGGATGAGATGGTGAGCTGAATCCTCTGACGAGTCGGACTGCTCACCCTGATGGCGCAGGATGGAGTCGAAGACCGTGCCAACCGCGAGGCTATTCCCTGTAGAATCCTCCACCATCTGAAACGAATTCTCTGGTTGGTGGGTGGGGAGAGACTCGCCTCCTCTTCGCATGGCCATATACATCGTGAGGGCACCATGCGTGCGGCCTGGGTGACGGACATTCATTTGGATTTCTTACGCCACGCGGAATGCGAGGCATTCTTCGTCTCCATCCTGCGGGAAAGTCCGGATGTCATCTTTGTGACTGGTGATATCTCTATCGCGCCCTCGCTGCTGACTCATCTGGAAGCGATGACCCAGGCTCTGAATAGACCCATCTATTTTGTGCTTGGCAACCACGACTTCTATCGCGGATCGATCACAGCCGTGCGTACGGCTGTTCGAGAACACATGCGCGGACGTCCGTTGCTGACCTATCTGCCCGAGGCCGGCATTGTTCCCCTGACCTCTTCAACCGCGTTGGTGGGTCATGATGGCTGGGGAGATAGCCGGTACGGGAACTATGCGACGTCCTCGGTGAAACTAAACGATCATCTCTATATCAAGGAGCTGACGGGGCTGACATCACCTCAACTACAGGAACGGCTGATGCGCTTAGGGAACGAGGCCGCCTTGTATCTTCGTCAGACCTTGCCAGAGGCCTGTGATCACTATTCGCACGTGATTCTCCTCACCCATGTGCCTCCCTTTCGAGAATCCTGCTGGTATCAGGGGCAGGTGAGCAACGACGAGTGGCTCCCGTTCTTTGCCTGCCAGGCGGTAGGAGACGCCTTGCACGAGACCATGCGGGCAAGACCCCAGTGCCAGCTCAGCGTGTATTGCGGTCACACGCACAATAGTGGCATCGCACACGTGCTGCCGAATCTCACGGTCTTCACGGGTGCCGCAGAGTACGGGATGCCACACGTCAATGCCATGATCGAGGTTCAGTGAGCACCTAGCATCCCCCCCTTCAGACACACGCGGATGGACTGAAGCCGTGCGCCCGTGTAGCATTGGAGATCATGAGCACGCCCACCGACAACGCCTGTTCTCCAGAAGAACGCGCCATGCGGGTAGCCCGCATCCGGACCGAAGCCGTGAGGGTGTTCGGGACAGAAGCCAAGGCCGTCGGTTGGCTCAATACCCCTCACCGCCTTCTTCATGGTCAGACACCGTGGGAAGCCATCGAGACTGACCTCGGTCTCCAGATGGTCACCACGATTCTCGGCCGTATTGAGTATGGAGTCTTTAGCTAAAAGGCCATGCGTCTGCCCGATGCGCCGCCGGGCATCCACGCCATTGTTCCCTCATAAGCTTCCCCGCTAGCGCGTTCCTCGCCCCCATCCGCCGAGGCATCATTTACACATTCGGTCATTAGCCAAGGTCGCCCTTGTACAGCGACAATTAGAATGGGCACCCTCAAATCTAATTGACGCCAGACACCCTGCTCGCGTGAGGAAATGGCCCGGGCCAACCCCTGACCAGCCTGCCAGAACTCACCTTCATTTGGCAGGATCTATGACCTCCTCAAACCCTCTGGCGAACGCAGAATCTTTCCTACAGGGAGCACACTCCCTGCTGTGGAAGGAGTCTGCAATGTCAGCCGATCCGAGTCCATTCTTGACGCTCAAGGAAGCCGCGGCCTTTCTCCGCTACTCCACCAGCTCACTCTACAAGCGGACTGACATCCCTCGCCATAAACTGCCAGGCTCCAAGGACTGGCGCTATGACCGCGAGGAACTCCTCGCCTGGGCGAAGTCGGCCGTCCCCCAGCGGCTGGAGCCGAAGCCCGAGCCAGCAAGTCCTGCCACAGCGAAGTTGCAGGAACCCCGGACGGTTCCTCGTCGCCGCACCTCGCGCTATCGCTAATAGGAGTTCGTTATGCAGTCCCGCCCGTCACAGCACGTCACCGCCTCGAGCAAGTCAGCCATCAGGGCTCGCCGAACTCCGGCTGTTCAGCGCTCGAAGTACAAAATTCGTCGGCGACCAACCAAGAGCCGTGGAATCGCGATCGATCTGGAGTATTGGCACAAGGGTGAACGCTTCAGGCCTACCCTTGGCTATGACCTAACCGACGATGCAATCGATAAGGCGGCAGCCGAGATGGTGCTGAAAATCCAGGAGGGCCCTAAACAACAAGCCGAGGAGCGAACCTCCCGCAGTGGCATGACCATCGCGGCATTCAAGCCGGCCTATCTGGACGAACTTCGGGAACGGCGTGTCGCGGACATTCATCGGGCAGAGAAGGCCATCGATACCTATCTCATTCCTCACTTCGCCATGGCGTTTGGAGACATTCGCTATAGCGATGGGCAGGAGTACATTAAGAAGCGACGGGCGGCGAATCCCCGTCCGAGTGACGGCACCATCGCACGTGAATGGTCGATTCTGAACTCCTTGCTCAATTTTGCAGCACAGGTTGGGGAACTTCCGTCGAATCCCCTGAGTGCGATCACCGCTCCGGTGAGCGGGGCCCGCGACCGGATGCCTGAACCGGAGGAGATCACCAACATCTTTGAACTTGCCACCGCACGGTTACGGCGCGCAGCGTGTGTCGGCATGAATACCGGACTCCGTGGGGAGAAAGTCTGGATCATTCGGCGGAGCATGATTGTGTCGAAGCCAGACGGACCATGGCTCGAACTGCCGCCACCTCGCAGCAAGAAGAAAGGGAATCCCACGCTCGTACCGCTGAATCGGCATGCGTATGCTGCCCTGATGGAAGGGGAGGAGATCGAGCCAGGGAGTCGGGTCTTCGAAGAATGGTCTGCACCGGGGGCACTCTCAAAGGCGTGGGCGCGGGCGGCGGAGGCCGCGAACTGCGGTGATCTCCGGTTCCACGACCTGCGCCGCTGGTTTTCTTCCACCCTAGAGGACATCGGGGCAGAAGAAGGCGAAGAAGCCGTGCACCGTGAAGTCGTGAAACATCTCATGGGACACCAAGCCGCAGACGTTCTTGAGAAACACTACCTGGTTCGTTCGAAGGGCTGGGCGAAGAAGTTGCGGAAGGCGGTCGACCAACTCGGGTATCGCTATGAGAAATTTATGCACGTGGATGAAGGAGGCAAAACCGCTGACTATTAATCAGCGGGCAATTGCGATTGAAGCGAGAATACGAACCGGATAGTATCCTATCCCACCTTCTTGCCCACGATTAATCTTGTGGAATCCCTATGCCGAGAATTTTATATTCAGAAAGCTTTATCCAAAGCGTTCAGCCGCCCGAGGATTGGGACCGTCGGCCGCTTCCCAATCTCTTGCACCGCGCAAGAGACCCTGTGACTCGAGATCAGGAACTCGAGCGGTTAGAGCGATGGTATCAAGACTTGGTGAGTGAAGAGAAACCGAACGTTTTGCAGCGGTTACGCTCTATGAAGTTTCGGGAATTTGGGAGCGCCTACTATGAATTGGTTACATCGGAGGTTGCTCGTCGCGTGGGAGCAACGTCGCTTCGACATGCTCCCGAAATGTTTGGCAAGCGCCCCGACTTCGAAATCACATTCCCATCGGGGAAACAGATATGGGAGGTAGCCACCGCTTATCAAACCTCCGCGCGAGAAGCCGACGACGATTTAGCACATGATATAGCCAATCAACTCAATCGCCATTTTCAGCATCGGTGGCGTGTTGTCGTCGAAGCGGAAAACTTTCGGAGCGGCCGGGTTCATCTCAGGCCCGCCCTTCCGCAAATTCATGCCTGGCTGGAATATCTAGAGAGCGGAGGACCGACTTGGATTCGATTGGGTCCCCCGATGATTAGCTGTGACTTGCATTTGGTTGCGCATCGCCCGAAAGATGGCGCGGAGATACGACCCATTGTGTCAGGACTAATGGGCCAGGGAGGTAATATCACGGCAACTGATCAACTGCGGAATGTGCTACGAAAGAAAATAAAAAAATATTCACATGTTCGATCCGGACTCGTACCATTGGTCATTTTCCTCTACGAGGGAGATTTACTGCACGTTTCGAGAGAATCACTGGAGTGGGCTCTATTTGGCAGTTTGCAGGTTTCATTTCGGCCGGGCCTGAGCGAGGCCCCCTTGTCTCTTGCACCTGGAGGGCTTTTCATGCCGGATCCGAACGGACATCCTCAAAACACTCGGCTGAGTGCCGTAGTGTATGGCCGACGACAATGGCAAAATGGCATTCCTCACGCTTGCCTGTTTATCTATCACCACCCGGCAGCACGCAACCCGATTCCTGGCGATGAATTTTCGCCGCTACCGCAATGCCGAGTGACGATACGCGAAACGGAAATCCAACAGGATTGGTCAACAGACATTTCTGGTGATATTCAGATCCTGCGTCTGGATGATCTTCCGTCGCCACTACAGTCGCTAAGTTAGCCATAGCAATGGGGCTCTGACAGTGGTGCCAACCTGGTGCCAAAGAACCAGGATCATACATGACGCAGGAAGAGGAATAGCTATTCTTGATCCTCGCTATTGGCTTCTGATTGGGCGAAAACACTTACCTCGGGCAATTTTTCGGCGGGACTCTTAATCAGCGGGCCGTAGACTCGACCCCCTGCGTATTCTACTCAAACCAGCCATCGATTCTGCTCCACAGCAGCCACTCAATATGCTGCAAAATAGCCGCTCTAATTGCCCAAGGCGAACGGTCTCGCTCGAGTCTTGAGTGACTCCCCAAATCGGGTAAGGCTAGGCGCTGAGTTGAGATTCTCTCGCTGGTCTGAACGGCTGCTTCCGGCCAGAAGCGGACATTGAATCTTGGTACATCCCTCTTGCCATATAACGTCCGGCATAAAGCCGCGCGCGGATTTTTGCGCGTCGGCTGCATGCCGTTGTTAGGCAACTCCATCCTGGTCCTAGTCATCGCCGAAGTCCTTAGGTCGCCATCCGGCAATGTACTTGTCCGCGAGTTCAAGCAAGTCGCCGATGTTCTCCGGCCTGGATGCCTTAAATTCTTCGATACGCTGCCGAAGCGCAATCTCGTTACCGCACACTTCGATCAATACATCCCAGGCGAGCCGAGGCTTGCGGCGAACTGCCCGGCTGCCCATTGATTGACTTCGCACTTCGCTCCTGGCCGCTTTCAGGAGCGTGTGTGTGACTGCCACCGAGTCAGGAACTGTGAACGCAGGCTCGTCAGGCCCAGCATCCCTCTTGGTAATAATGAGAGTTCGGAGAAGATCCGTTTCCCGAGCCAGGACATCCGCGTCGCTAGCGCGAACTGCAGCACGCCACTCCTTTTCCAAGCTTTTCGCAGTTGCCTCGGACACAAGTTTGTGTCCTGCGCCCTCTCGATATCCGACGTCCGTAATTAGCTCAAGCTTTGATGACAAAGACGCAACGTGAGGAAGTATCTCGCGAACTGCCGCCTCCACCGCTTGAGGGTCCTTCAGCGCTCGCACGAGGCGATAAACAACCCTCCCAACAACCAATCGTGTATCTAGATCGAACATCCCGCGCTGGCGCTCGGGAAGGTTTGGTAGAAGGTTGAGGAGCACGATCGTTGCGGGAACTACATGCTCGGGGCCGAACTGGTCTTCGTATGCTTCGAGTGATGAAATAACGTCCTGCAGTCGTTCAGCTGGCAGGGAGTGGAGATAGGTTTCGAGGGCAGTCCGATCAGTCATGCGTGCCCATGCGTTCTCAGCTTCCGCAAAGGCCTGAAGTCGCTCGCCCATGACCCGCTCTAGATAGAAACGCAGCACATCTTCATGCGCCACTCGTCGTTCCCGGAGCCACCGGTTTTTCCAATCGCCGCCGTAGTGAGAGCCGCCCATGTGCCGCTGGCCCGCAGGAAACAGTCGTTGAACCAAGTCTCGCACGACCTCTCCACGGTCGCCGCCGGCCTTGATTAGCACCTCGATCTGTTGCTTAAGGTGGGGTGGGTCTCCCCGGTGGCCATAGCCATCCGAGGTATTGGTGAGTCCGTCAACGACAGAGTGCAGATTGCGGAATACGTCAGGGAGAAATACGCGAATTGCCTCAAGCGCTAATACGTCAACAAGAGCAACCCGTCCGCCCAAGTCGCGAACTGTCCCATGAATTGAGGCCGAATATCGCCGTACGTCCCTCATGTTTCGGATAAGAGGTCGAACGACCTCCATAAACACATCCGGCCACACGTCCGAATCGAAATTCCCGGGGTTCTGAATGCTGCCGAGTGCTTTGTCGATTGCAGCAAAGATCTGCGAGTTCAGTACATCCGCAGGCACGGCTGGCAGGTCGATGCCTACCTGTAATATCTTCTCAAGGTAGTCGCGCCCTGGTATTCCTTGTTCGGCGAGGGCCTGCTCAACCCTAATGCGATCGAACGCCAACAGATAGATAACATTGGGGAAGTTGGCCGTAAGTCGTACCAACTTGAATACATCCCTAATTTCAGGCGTGGTTAGCCGGTCGATGTCGTCTAGGACCACTACAATTGGATTCGGAAGCTTAGAAAGAGCATCGCGGACCTTTGACTGGCGACCCCGAATGCCCTCTTTCTTACGTTGCAGAAGCTTAGCTAGAAGCTTGCTTGCTGCTCGACCGCGCTCGATCCATGGACCTACAAGCGGTAGCCACGCAAGGCCGGAGAAGGTTTCACCATAGTCCTCGACAAGCTTGCCGATCTCGGCTAGATCTCGTTGCAGCTTTAGCTGAGCGGAGAGTTCTACGAAGAAAGCCTGAACAAGCTGATCCGCACCGCTAAACATCCAAGGGTTGAATTCAAGTACCGTAACGCCCGCCTGCTTCAGTCGTTTGCGGGCAAGATTGACGAAGGATGTTTTGCCGGAACCCCAAGGCCCCAGGACTCCCACAACAACGCCTTCGGTTGAATCTAGGGCGAGAACCTGCTCCGCAAATGATTGTGCGGGTTTGGTGCGCCCAAGCGCGTCGTCTTCCGGCCTGGTAATTGGATTGTCTGCGGTAATCTTGGGTTCGTCGTTTGCGTTCTGAGGCATCCGCTCCATCCCAGAGACGTCACCCACCGTTTCGGTGCTTTCTCGTCGAAACCAGCGTCGTATCCAGCCCATAGCCTGCCGAGTTGCCTAACAATGTTTAGACAGATCCGCATAAGAGCCGGATCCGACCTTTCTGTCCGTATAACACGCCACTATTGTTCGTAAACAATACGCCGTAATTAGTGCCGCCTCAATGAGTTATGACTAGGTGACCATGTATCACGGGTTCTTATGCGGATCGGCGTAAGATCCTCCCATTTTCTGGTAGTGGTCGGTTGCGTACTTCTGCTTTGGGTCCGGATACCGACGGTCGAAGACGGCCAAGTGCGGAAGTTCGGCACCGAGATCGCCCCGCCGCAAAACGGTCCTCAGCCCTGTCGCATTGCCGCCCTGGTTGAGCGGCGGCGCGCCCACGATGGTGTCTGACCGTCCGCTCCAACCGGTGGTTATGCGTCTGCGTCCGGTTCACGACATTTAACCTTCCTAGAGCTCGCGACACATCAGTACGGCGCGTAGGGCGACATGCGGGCTAAGTCTTATGTCCATCTCCCGGATGCGCTTGAACGCCAATGCGCCGTAAAATTGCTCGGCGTTAAGGCTGGAGTAGCACTCGAAGCTCCTCACCCCCGCCGCAAGAGCTGAGCGCTCACAGGAGCTGAAAATAGCCCGTCCGATGCCACGCCTTGCCCAATGCGGATGCACTGCGAAGTGCCGTACGTGTCCAACTCCAGGCTCGACGGTTCCTGCTCCTGGCCGTTCAAGCGTCCAGCCACCGCAACCAACCAATCGGCCTGTCGACAGTGCCGCGACGTAGTACGTGCCTGAGCTGAGTAGAGAATGGTTCGCCTTCGTCATCAGCTCTAGTGCAGGAGCAAGTACAGTTTCATCGTACGATGGCGCCATAAGTGTGGGATAGGATGCGCGCAGTAACGCGCCGACAGCTTCAGCGTCCTCCTCCGTCGCGACCCTTACCTCGTAATTCAATAGCACAGCTCCGCCGCCCGCTGACGAGCCCACAGACGTCAATCAGACGCATAACAATGTTTAGACGGATCCATAATAAGAACAGGGTGTGCGATTTTCTATCCGCGTAACACACCTCCAATGATGGTGAACAATATTCCATCATCGACGGTGGTGCAATAAGTTACGGCCCATTGACCATTTTTTACGGGTTCTTATGCGGATCGGTATAAGCACCCTTCTGATAGCGGTCAATCGAATACGTCTGCTTTGGGTCGGATACCGATAGTCGAAGAACGGCCGCGAGCGGAAGTTCGGCGCCGAGATCGCACCGCCGCAAAGCGGTCCTCAGCCCTGCCGCATTAACGCACGCATAACCCGGAGTGGCCAGCAACGGGCGCGATCGGGTTCATGCGATTGTTTTGGCTATCGCTTCCTAACAATTCCCTTTCCTTATTTACTCTCCGGTATAAGCGTTGGTGAGACTTTCAAGAACCTTGCGACTGCCGTGTGGCTGAGATCAAGGAACGGACGCAGGCTCACAAAATCGATGTGCTGAGACCTGCGCCTGTCAAAAGGAGGGTCAGTCTCCTTGCCGATGGCCAAGACACAATTTGGCGCTAAAGCCGCGTTGTGCACCAAAAGGCAACGATAGTACTCATAGAGTCTTTTGATATCTGTTTCGTTGACTGCTTGCCCATAGTAATCGCTGTTCAGGATGTAGTAATGCTTGAAACCGTCGCCGTTGATCGTCCTTGTCTTCCCATCCACGTTAACGGTAAGTGACGTATTCCCACAATAGAAACTGCCGATGGCATCGACGATGATGAAGCACAACAGTGCGGTTGGAAAGCCATAACACCCACCAGTAGGCTTTCCGGTAGAAATGCAGTGTTCCGCGATTGCCAAGTACTCGATCAAGGCTTTATGGATCAGACTATGTGTCGAGTTGTGTATCGCCATTTCCTATTGCCCCAACCACCCCGCGGATCATCCGCGAGGTTAGGCTCCGTCTCTCGATGTTGCCGGCTCGCAAAGTTGAAGAGTCGGCCAGGCCTCGCCAATCTTGTATAACGTGCCGTGAAATTGCGGGGCGCCCGTTCCGACGAACGTTCGAATCTCGTCCAGAAAGTCGTACGCGATAGCCCGCCAGCGCATCTTGCTCACGTTGAATGCCTCGTGCACGAGCATGCTTTGAACGAGGATCGAATTCCGGACAACCGTTGCGTCTGGGACGGTGACGACATGCGGCGCAGAGATCAGCCTCGTGAAGTCAGCCTCGCCGTCACCCGACATCGGATGCACGTGCATCGAAGCGTAGTCGTAGCCAAATCGGTACAAGAAGCCGAGATCCATCCGTTTCGCCACGTCTTCGGCCTTCGGCCGGCGCCACCGCGTCTGTTTCGCGGAAATCGAGTTGTATCGCGGCCGATCCGTCTTCTGCAACTCCTTGAGATTCGTCGGCACCTTGGCGCTCATGTCCGGATCGGACAGAAGCTGATGCCGAGCTTCGTACATCGACAAGAACGAGAACTCCTCGAACTCCGAGAATCCGTCGGTCTCACCGAGGTGATGAAGATGAAGCAGGCGGTCGAGCAGCGAGCGATGCAGGATCCAAGCATCCTGTTCACTTCCGGCCCTCCAGACGGCGTAGATGCTCTGCGTGCAGCTCATGCCTCTGGCAATGAAGTTCCGAGCGACTGTGTCGCGCAGGCCCTGCCCGTGCTTCGCGAAGGACAATAGTACGATGCCCGAATAGACGCGGAAGGTCTCGATGGCCTGATGCAGCGCCTCGGACTCGGCCGGAGGCTGGTCGTTCGCTTCTGTCATCACCATTTGCTCAGGATCCTAACGTTCCGCATAACCAGCTGGCAATGAAGCGCAGCGGAATTGCCAGTCCGCGTTGATGCGGTTGTTAGGCATTGAGATTACTCATCTTCCCGGTCTTTGTGATCGTTACTTATTCGTTCAGCCTCTCAGTCATAGCTGTCCGCTAAGCCTCTCAAGGTAGCGGCAAATCGTTGAAAGCCAGCGTTCTCTATTTCCTCCGCTTTTCTTCGGAACTGTTCGGCGAGTTCCCTCTCCGGATTTCCAGTTGGGTCAACCCAATGAACACCTCGTGAGTTGTATGTCCCCGTCCTGAAACCGTTGCGCATGTCATCCGCTTCACGGTCGTTCAATGCGGCAGCTACAGCGCGGCGTATCCACAATCCGTCTGGATCGGGTGGCGTATAAATCAATACTTCGCCAATATTGATGAGTGCAACTTCCAGGTGGCCGGATTCTGTACAGAATGCCTTTACGCTTTGGAGCCATTCGGTGAAGCGCTCTTCGCTGAAAGTTCCATCTTTTTGTGTTCCCGGCGGTGTCTTCCACTCATGCAGCAGGCGCCATGCATTTGTTGCAATCGCGTTTGATTCCTCGGTGGGTTCTCTCGACGGCGGATCTTCTTTCTTGGAACGGTAGATCAGTCGAATTACCTCACAAAAGAACTCGGGGTCATTGGCCAGCCTGCTTTCAAGAAGTTGGGGCGCGGCATCTCTATGACGGTCGAGCAAGGGAACATATGCCCACTCGACTCTAAAGAGGTCATCCTGGTTAACCGAAGGGTCTGCCTGAAGAAACTTGATCAGTTCGACGATGTGATACCCGTCCATGGCGTAGCTGGACTCGCTGGAGGAAAGCGCTGCGAGCAACGCTCGAACACATTGCTTACTATCAATTGGCTGCTTGGCATGGCGCATCCTGTCCAGGCATTGGATTGCCGCGTGTGGTCTGCCATGTTCAATGAGTTTCTCAATAGCAATGGCAAGATCACCATCGGCCTGATAGGCAATCGCGCCGGTGCGGGTCCAGTATTCAGTCTCGTGCGCCTGAAGCCATTCAGAAGCGCGATCCCATGCTCCCTTGGTAAATGGCAAACAAGCCAGGAATTGTCCTACTTGCTCTCGCGTCCAATCAGATTTATCGATGTCGTCGCACCACTCCCAGCCTTTGAGGTGGTAACGCCGCCAGATAAAACCGCTCACCAACGCCTTGCGCTTGCTGTCCGCTGAATCCAGGAAGTGAGGCAAAAAGGTCCGCTCAATGACTGAATCGGCAATAACACCAAGTGCGTGCCCTACCTGACCGGGTGAAGAAACGGATTCGGCAAATCGGATGACACCCGCGGCACCATGTTGGCGAAAGATTTCCGAAATGGCCATCTCACGTCGCTTGCCGAGTTTCTTTCGCTGCTCTTCCCAATCACCGTTCTCTTCGTAGAGATCAAAGTCACGCTCTGTAAAGAGGTGCTGATATAAATTAAACGGGTTGGTGGGGGCGAGTTGCTCGGCAACTTGTTCAATGCGGGTAATCAGTTCGTCGGGCAATGCCCATTTTGCATCGGAGAACCGCCGGTGTTTGTTTGTGAACTTCGTGAGATGGTCCCAAATCGAAAGTCGTTGCTCTTCAGGAAGTTCTGAAATGGGCTGGGAGGAGAGAACTTGGAGAAGTTGATCAAAAGCGGGTTTAGGCAGGTTATCCAAATGGTCGATCAATGCTGAAAGCCGAGCGATATCTTGACCTGCGGCAGCCACTGCGAGTTCCGCGTAAAAAGATGCCTGCTGCCAGTATTCCTGATGTGTAACGCCTTTTTCCCAATCATCGGGGATTGTCTTGCGCCAGCTTGGTTTGTGCGACCCAGAAGAGGTCTGGTGCTGGCCGGGAAGAAGCTGAATGATCAGATTCCAGGCGATCTCAGGCCATTCATTAAGGATCGTCCGTACTGCTACCTTTCGCTTTTCAACAGAGGCCAGCGTTTGCGGCAGCCAGGGCAGCAAAATGGTTGTAAGCGAATTGGATGGGCGATTGGCCCAATGGCCGCCAGGGTCATGGCTGGCGAGTTCAGCAAGCGCAATACAGACACGAACCAGATACCGTTCATCCCAGGCCAGCCCTTCCAACGCCCAGAGTAAGCCGGTCAAATAATTGCCGCCGGTTATGCCGTTGCCTTCCTGGGAAAAAAGCTCATCAAAGGGGCAGTGCTTCATGCGCATCGCCTTCTCGACCGCATCAAGAAATTCACCCGGGGCCGCTTCGGCCAGGGTGGGCAGTAAACCGTTCAGGCTGCCCCACAAAACCCAGTCAGCATCGGTCAGAAGTTCACGTATTACCAATACGCAGGTTGCTTCAGCCTTCCCTTGCGAGCAGTTACCGCACGCCTTCGGCTGGCTGCCCAGGATGGCCAAACCCTCGGCAATGCCGTTGCGCAACACGTGTGAACACTTCAGCACCTTGCCATGAATGCTTGCTGCGTATCGTTCTTCGGCAGGCAGTTCAAAAGCGGGGTCTGACTCCTTTAGTATGGAAACAGCCAGCGACCTAAACGTATCGAGGTTCTGATCAAGAATGCGCGATCCCAGCAGGCACCAAAGCTCGGCTCGATTAACGACTTTCCAGATGCCGTTTTTGAGTGACAACGGACTGTCAGGGCAGTGCAATATTTCCCGGGCCTTCTTTAGCCACTCGTCGTAACTGATACCGAACAGTTGAGTTATCGCTTCAAGGTCGCATTGACTCTTGTCTTGCCAAGAGCCAATCAAAACTGCCAAGGCCAGATAGGTGGCGTCCGGGTGCTGAGTCCAATCGGTTTTAGGTTTCTCCTGTACTGCCTTGAATTCCTCGGGCATCTCCGCCACAGCCTTTTGTTTAAAGGCCTCCAGAAGATCGTCCGGGATCTTGGCGGGCGTGATGGTGCCGGCATCCTGATTCCATGTTTGTACGATATCGACAACCCGTGACCAGACCCACTGCGGATACTGCTGCTGGAATTGGGAAATGTGGGAATGCAGCAGAGACAGGACAACACCGAACTCGTTACCAAGATCGTAGCCGAGTAGATGGAAGTGCTTCAGGAAGTCATAGAGTTCGTCCCTTGAAACATCGTTACCGCCGTTTGCTGTCTTCAGATGGTGCTGAATGACTTCCAGTTTCTCGGTACTCTTGGGTGGGCTGAAATTCGTCTGCTGGGCCTTTCGAAAAAACTCATCAACGTTTTTGGTGTGCCTAGCCTGATTCAGCAACCACTGCACATTGTGTGCATCGGTCGCGCTTAGCGGTCCTGTGATCAGGGCAATAATGTCCTTCTCCCTTGTGAACACCTTGGGATTATTGAAATCATTCCAGGCGGCCTGCATCACTTCGCCAAACAGAGGGCTGCGGTGCGTGATGTCAATGGAATGTTTGACCTGCCCGAGGAGTTTCCGCCGTTCCTCGCTGTTTACGTTCTCTACGACAACAACGAGGTCGTCTGTATCAAAGCCGTCAATCTTGCCCTGAAGTTTGATTTCCCTAATGGGCCAGCAGGGAAGACAGGGGGCGTGTCCGCCGGTGAGCATTAACGCGACAAATGATGCCTGTACGTGGGCTTCAAAATGAACCCCGCCGCCTCCGGTGGAGAATGGATTGCTAAGTTTTTTCTTCTTTGCCATCTACGGCCACTGCCCGGATTATTATGTCTAACAATGTTTAGGCGGACGATATAAGAACCGGTCTGCCATGTTTGTCCGTATAAGACGCCGCTACAATTCGTCGAACAATATGCCATAACCGTTATCGTTTCAGAACAGTTAGGACGGCTGGTTTGCAGCAATTTGAGTGGCTACTTTGGAGTAGATCGGTGGCCGGTTTGAGCAGAATACGCACCTACACGGCCCACCAAAGCCGAACGCGTACAAACTGCATTCCTCTCCCCATCGCCGGCACAGACCACGTGTAGACGGAAAGTAGTCGATTTTCCGCCTCAGACAACCGACCAGCGGACGAGAAACTGAGTGTGGCGATGAATAGGACTCGTCCGATTCACTATGGGTGTGCCTTCCCCACAGCGTTACAAAAGAAGCGCGGCGAAAGAACTCAGTGTGTGCTGTTCTCAGCAGAGTGCACCTCGGAAGGTGGAAAAGTTGTCAGGAGAGGATGGTGCTGTTCATGGCGCATTTTCCCAGGAGCAGTCACTGCACGGAACAAATTACGTGTAGATTTCTAGATATTCGGAGCTGCAAAAAGGCATTTCCAAAGCAAGATTGATCAAGGGTATTGCGGCCTGAGCAGTGCTCTGACCGCCTATAAACCGCCTATGGAGCAGAGTTCTAAGAAAGTGATTCCGAAGAAGTGATTGAAAAATTGGAGCGGGAAACGGGATTTGAACCCGCGACCCTCGCCTTGGCAAGGCGATGCTCTACCACTGAGCTATTCCCGCTTCCACCGACAGA
>Ga0154020_10005639_pt1 | contig 14723 bp, 14 predicted proteins | sample Klosneuvirus_201_FD_109709 | JGI IMG/M metagenome (GOLD analysis project Ga0154020, IMG submission 109709) | Active sludge microbial communities from wastewater, Klosterneuburg, Austria - Klosneuvirus_20160825_MG | ecosystem: Engineered > WWTP > Aerobic digester > Activated sludge | place...
AGGGGTGCGCCGCGCGGGCAACCAATGATCGGAAGTGCGCGGAAAGCTAGGGAGCGTGGTTTGAGGCGGCAAGCGAATGCGACTGATAGCCACACGACACGCGAGATGTTCCGTGCCGGCAAGATACAGCGCGGCGTCACGCGCGCGTCACGCGCACCGCGAATGCGCGTCGCAACGTGCGATGGGAGGTCGCGGCGAGCGTGGAACTCGCCCGGCAATCGTCGCCCAGCGCGCCTGTGCCTTACGCGGCAGCGGCGGGCCCCTCCCCTACACCACGCGATCCGGCGGCTCCTGGCCCCGCAGGAATGCGGCAATGTTGCGGATCGCACACTCCCCCATGGCCACGCGCGACGCCTGCGTGGCGCTCCCCAGGTGCGGGAGGGCGAAGACGTTAGGGAGCAGGCGCAACGGCTCGGGAACCGCCGGTTCTCGCTCGAAGACGTCCAGCCCGGCCCCGCGGATCGTCCCGTCCTGGAGGGCGGCAATCAGGGCGGTCTCGTCGACCACGTCTCCGCGCGAGGTGTTCACCAGGAACGCCGAGGGCCGCATGCGGCGCAGCTCGGCGTCGCCGATGAGGTGATGGGTGTCGGGGGTGGCGGGACAATGCAACGAGATCATGTCGCACTGCGGGAGGAGCGCATCGAGTGTCGGGACGTACGACGCACCGCAGGCGCGCTCCACCTCGGCATCGGCCCGGCGCCGTGAGTGATAGCACACACGCATCCCGAAACCGAGCGCCGCGCGTCGTGCGACCGCCTGACCGATGCGCCCGAAGCCCACGATGCCTAACGTCGCTCCGCTCACGCGCGTCCCCAGCAAGTGCGTCGGACGCCAGCCGCTCCACGAGGCGTCGCGCAGCTCACGGTCGCCTTCGCGCGCACGGCGGGCCGCCGCCAGGATGAGCAGCAGCGTGAGGTCGGCCGTATCGTCGGTCAGGACGCCGGGGGTGTTGGTCACCACGATTCCCGCGTCGCGCGCCGCCTCGAGATCGATGTGGTTGGTTCCGGCCCCGAAGTTCGCGAGCAGTCGCACGCGCCGAGCACCGTCGGTGAGCACGCCCCTCGTCAGGCGGTCGGTGAGCGTGCAGAGCACGATGTCGTAGCGCGCCAGCGCCGCGCGAAGATCGCTGGGGGCAAGTGGCTCGTCCGTGGCGTTGAGCACGGCGCCGTACGCCTGCACCAGCGTGGTCTCCACCGGCTCGGGAAGCCGGCGCGTGACGAGGATCGAGGGGACAGACGTCATCGGCGCGGGCGTGTCCGAGAAGGGGGCAATCAGGTGATCCATGTCACGCCTCCAACGATAGTGAGCGGCGATCCGCCACACCGGCGGACGGCGACGCACGCGATTTCAGATGCGCGCGCGAGCGTCCGAGACTCGATCGGGTTGACCCCAATCAATTCCGGAGTGACCCGTATGCGCCCTGATCGCCTGCTCCCCGTCGTTGCCGCCGCACTGCTCACCCTCGCTGCCGCTCCGGCGCTCCGCGCCCAGGCGAGCGACCAGGTCTACGCCGGGGAGGACGTGGATACGCCGCCCCGACTCGCGAACCCGGCCAAGACGGCGCGCCTCGTGGCGGACTCGTATCCGGCGAATCTCAAGCGTATCGGAGTCGCGGGTCAGGCCCAAGTGCAGTTCGTGGTGGACGTGAGCGGAAAGGTCGAGCCGGGAAGCGTCGAGGTGGTGCTGGCGTCGACCCCGGCGTTCGCCTCCGCCGCGAAGAATGTCGTCGCGAAGATCGAGTTCACCCCCGGCAAGTCGAAGGGCCAGGTAGTACGCACGCGCGTCCTGCTACCGATCCAGTACAAATAGGGCGAAGCGCGGGGAGGGCCCGTACACGCCCGAGGCCTCTGACACGACACGGGGCGCGCTGCGATGACAGCGCGCCCCGTGTCTTTCCCTCATGCCCAGGACGAGACTCGAACTCGTATACCCCTGAGGGCGGGGGATTTTGAGTCCCCTGCGTCTACCAATTCCGCCACCCGGGCCGACGCCGGAATGTAGCGTCGCAACCGCGGCGGCTCAACGCGGCCCCCAGCCGACAATCGCTGTAGGCGACGGCAGCGACCGCGGCGCGCGAACGCCGAGCGCTACGGCTGGCCCGGCCGTCGCAGCATCTGACGGCGTTGCCCGGGCCTCGGCATGTCGATGCCGAGCGAATCGGGGAGCGTGTCGCCCTCGGCCCGACGGCGCATGTCATCGGCACGACGGCGAAGCTGCTCCTGCATCCCCATGAACTTGGCGCGCTGCACCGGCGTGAGGAACGTCGACAGCTCGCGCTGCTCGTTTTCCATCAGGTCGAGGCGGGCGCGCTGGACGCGCAGCGCACGATCCATGAGCTGTGCGACGCGGTCCTGGGTCGCCTGATCCTCGGCGCCCTTGAGGACGTCGCGCATTTCCTTGCGCACGGCGCGCTCCTCGACGAAGAGCTCGCGTCGCTTGCTCTCCAGTCGCGTGTTGACCTCGCTCATCTGTGCCAGCTGCGCGTCGGTGAGCGAGAGGCGCTCCTTGAGGACCTGCCCGAATCGTTCGCGAAAGCGCTGCTCGAGCTGCGCGCGCCCCCGAGGGGGGGCACCGCTCGTCACGCGCTGCGCCTGGAGCTGGCCAGCCGTAGCGAGGACAAACAGGGGGACGAAAAGGCGGATCATCGACCAGGGTCTCCTACGAACCAGTGCCATTGCTGGCCACCACGCGACCGCCCGGCGTGCTTTCGGGTTCGGCCAATGGGGCGGCTTCGAGTTGGTCCAGCTGACTGAGAAGGGATTCGAGTTCGGCGTCATTCAGGTCGCCCAACGCGGTATGGACGGAGGGGCCGCTCGCGGCCGACCCGCTGCTCACCGGGGTGTCGGCGCTGGCGAGCGCCGGCGCGGCGTCGAGTGCGGCCTGCTGCGCCACGGGCGAGGGTCCCTCCCCCGTCAGCGCCGAGTCGACGATGGCCACCGGCGAGCTCCCGAAGTAGGAGCGCGCCACCGCGAGCGACATCCCGCCGAGCGAGACGAAGGTGATCGCCGCCGCCAGCCGGAAGAAGATCGGGGAGCGTCGCCGCTGCGAGGCGCCGGGCGGAATCTGGAGAGAGCGCGCCCCAGGACGCGGCAAGGCCGCGACGATCGCCGCCGTATCGAAGGCCGGGACACGGACGCCTGCCATCGTGCGCTGCGCAGCGCGCAGGAGCGCCAACTCCGCCGCACAGTCCTCGCAGCTCGCGAGGTGCGCCTCCACGGCCACCCGATCGGTGGCGGAGAGGGCATCATGCAGCAGCTCGGGAAGCAGCTCCCGCATTGCGACGTTCGGGCAATCAGTCATTGAGCGTCTCCTTGATCTGCCGCAGCGCGTTGTGATAGTGCACGCGCGCCGCACCTTCCGTCGTTCCGACCACGTCGGCGATCTCCTTGTAGGACAGGCCATCGCTCACCCGCAGCGTGAAGACCTCGCGTTGCGTCGCGGTGAGGCGGCCAATGGCGCGCTGCATCTTCCGCTCGGCTTCCTCGGCGATCATCCCGTCGAGGGCGTCATACTCGGTCACCACGTCTCCGTCCTGCAACTCCGTCGTGTCCCGCTGTCGCTTGCGGGCGCGTCGCCGGTCCAGCACCAACCGCCTGGCGATGGTGAAGATCCAGGTTCGCAACGAGCTGTCGCCCCGAAAGGCGTCCAGCGATCCAAACGCCCGCACGAACGCGTCCTGCACCACCTCGTCCACACCCTCACGAATCCCCAGACTCGCCACGTATCGCGCGACCGACGGAGCGTGCCGATCCACCAGGAGGGTGGCAGCTCGCTCGTCACCCGCGCGCCAGCGCGCGATCAACTCGCCGTCCGGCGCTTCCACGCCCGATACAATATCCGCGGTCATTCGTATCCGGTTCCGACCCGTGAGACGCCCGACGGAGGAAAGTGTTAAGATGGGGGCGCTTCCGGTCGGACACGCTCACCGCCCCTCGCTCCTGACGCCCGGTGTCAATGGAAGTCATCGCCCATCGCGGTATGCCGCGCAAGTCGCGGGAGAACACCCTGGCAGGCTTTGCGGCGGCCATCGAGGCCGGTGCCGATGGCATCGAGTTCGATGTGCACGCCAGTCGCGACGGGGTGGTCGTCGTGCACCACGACGCGCACCTTCCCCCACCCCCCGGGTCGCCAGCGGGAAGCCTCGGGGTCCCCATCGCCGCGCTGACCTTCTCCGAACTCCGCCGAGAGTCCTTCGGTGGGGGGGACATCCCGTCGCTCGACGAGACGCTTGCCTGCGTCGACGGACGCGCCACGCTGTACGTCGAGGTCAAGGCGCCGTCAATCGAGAGCCGAGTGGTCTCGGAACTCACCTTGCACCGGGCGCGCGCCGCCGTCCACAGCTTCGATCATCGCATTTCCCGCACGGTCCGCGAGATGGCGCGCGAGCTCCCGACGGGGATTCTCACGACGAGCTATCTGGTCGAACCCGAACGCGCGCTCCGGGCCGCCGGCGCGCGCGACTACTGGCAGCGTTGGGAGATGATCGACGCCGCGCTCGTGAACCGCGTGCATGGTGCCGGTGGGCGGGTCATCGCCTGGACCGTGAATAGCACCGCGGCGGTCTCGCTCCTCATCGCGCTCGGGGTCGATGCGGTGTGTACCGACGTGACCGACGAGATCGTTCCCTTCGTCCGGCAGCGGGAGGGGGCGAAGGGAGGATAACCGGCGCCCGGCGACGCGCCTTTCCGACGGCCCGGCGCGTCACGGTGCCATCTGGCCGGGGGGTGGCTCGACCGGTAGCTTCGGCCGCCGTCGTCCCCCCTTCCAGCCACCGGAGTCCAGCGACCCCATGCGAGCGTTCATCCCGCTCCTCCTCGGCGCGAGCGCCGTGGGCTGTGCCGCGCAGCAGCCCGTGCCGGCACCCGCCCCCCGCCCTGCGCTAACCGCCGCCGACAGCACCCCGAAGGTCTCCCCCGGCGCGGGTGCCCTGAGCCTTCCGAACGCCGATCCGTTCCCCAGTACATATCGTCCGTTCGCGGTGCGCACGACCGTCCTCCGCAACGCGACGATCATGACGGCCGCCGGACCGACCCTGCGTGGCGCGTCGATCCTGCTGCGCGACGGCAAGATCGCGGCGGTCGGGATGAACCTGGACGTGCCCTCGGATGCCACGGTCATCGACGGCACCGGCAAGTTTGTCACCCCCGGCATCATCGATACGCACACGCACCTCGGGGTCTACCCGGCTCCCGGTGTCGAGGCGCTGAGCGATGGCAACGAAGCGACGAGTCCGTCCACGCCTAACGTGTGGGCCGAGCACTCCATCTACGCACAGGACCCGCAGTTCCCACGCGCGCTGGCGAGCGGCGTCACGACGGTCCAGGTCCTCCCCGGCTCGGCCAACCTCATCGGCGGACGCGGCGTGACGCTCAAGGTCGTCCCCTCGCGCACGGTGCGGGGGATGAAGTTCCCGGGCGCCAAGTACGGACTCAAGCACGCCTGCGGCGAGAACCCCAAGCGTGTGTATGCCAACCGCGGCCCATCCACCCGCATGGGCAACGTGGCCGGTTGGCGCGCGCAGTACCTGCAGGCTGAGCAGTACCGCCGTCGCTGGGACCGCTGGCTCGCCGACCGCAAGGGCGAGCCGCCGGCGCGCGACCTCAACATGGAGACGCTGGCCGAGGTGCTGCGCGGCAACATTCTCGTGCAGTGGCACTGCTACACCGCCAACGACATGGAAGGCGCGATGGAAGTGGCCGACGAGTTCGGCTTCCAGATCCGATCGTTCCATCATGGCGTCGAGGCCTACAAGTTGGCCGACCTCCTCGCCCAGAAGGGGATCTCGGCGTCGCTCTGGTCGGACTGGGGCGGCTTCAAGGTCGAGGCGATGGACGGCGTGCGTGCCAACATCGCCCTCGTTCACGCAGCGGGAGCGCGCGCGATCGTCCACTCCGACGACGCGAGCGGCATGCAGCGCCTCAACCAGGACGCGGCCAAGTCCATCACCGAGGCGCGCACGTTAGGCATCGACATCAGCGAGGACGAGGCCATCCGGTGGCTCACCGCCAACCCGGCGTGGGCGCTCGGCCTCGAGGATCGCGTCGGGACGCTCGAGCCGGGCAAGAACGCCGATGTCGTGCTGTGGAGCGGCACGCCGTTCAGCATCTACTCTCGCGCAGAAAAAGTCTGGATCGACGGGGCCATGCTGTACGATCGCCTCAATCCCGCGTCGCGTTGGCGCACCGACTTCGAACTGGGCTTCGTCCCCGAGACCGAGGGAGGGCGCTGAGATGACGATCATGACACGTTTTCCGGCCTGGGTGAGCGTCGCATGCGTCTCGCTCGCGGTGGCCACCGCATCGCTCTCCGCGCAGACCATCGCAATCACGGGGGGCAAGGTCCATCCGGTGAGCGGCCCGGCGATCGAGAACGGGACGGTACTCGTCCGCGACGGGAAGATCGTCGCCGTCGGGAGCAACATCGCGATCCCTGCCGATGCGCAGCGCATCGATGCGAAAGGCAAGTGGGTCACGCCGGGTATCGTCAATGCGACCACCTCGCTCGGCCTCACCGAGATCGGCGCCGTTGAACAGACCGTCGACCTGTCCGCCAGCGGCCAGGGCGATGGGGTGACGCCGTCGCTCCGGGTGTGGGACGGCTTCAATCCCGCGTCGGCGTTGCTGCAGGTGACGCGCAATGACGGAATCACCACCGTCGGGCTCATCCCGCGCGGCGGACTCGTGGGCGGCCAGGGCGCCGTCGTGTCGCTCGGCGACGGCGCGTTAGGCGACGTAATGCTCAAGGGGCCGGCGGCGATGTTCGCCGACATCGGCTCCAAGGGGCCAGACCGTGGTGCCTCGCGCGCCGAGGTGTATCAGCGTTTGCGTGCCGTCCTCGCCGAGGCCCGTGACTGGCCCAGGCGCCGCAGTCGGTACGACGCCAACGCCTCGCGTCCGCTGGCCGCGCGCCCGGTCGATCTCGAGGCGCTACAGCCCGTACTGCGTGGCGAGATTCCGCTCGCCATCGATGCCGACCGCGCCAGCGACCTCGTCGTCGCACTCGACATCGGCAAGGAGTTCGGGATCAAGGTCGCCCTCACCTCGGCGACCGAGGCGTGGAAGGTCGCCGACCAGATTGCCGCAGCGAAGGCCTATGTGCTCGTGGGAGCGCTCAACAACATTCCGCGCGACTTCTCGATGCTCGGGGCGCGGCAGGAGAACGCGGCGCTGCTCCAGCAAGCCGGGGCCCGGGTGATCATTGCCGGCGGCGTCGAGGCCTTCAACGCCCGCAACGTGAAGTACGAGGCAGGGGTGGCGGTTGCCTTCGGGATGCCGTGGGACGCCGCCCTGCGCGCGGTGACGTTGACCCCAGCGGAGATGTACGGCGTCGCGGACCGCGTCGGCTCGCTGCAGCCCGGTCGTGACGCGACGCTGGTGATCTGGAGTGGCGATCCGTTTGAGCTGTACACGCGCGCCGAGCGGGTCTACGTGCGTGGCCGTGAGGTGCAACGGCCGTCACGCCAGGACGAACTGATGCGCCGCTACAAGACGCTGCCGCCGGACTATCGCGCCAAGCCCTGAGATGGCGCCGGCGGACGTGCGCGCGGCAACACCCGCACGACGCTCGCGTCCGGCACCCAATGCACGAGGGGCGCACCAGCCGGTGCGCCCCTCGTCGTGTGTGCGGTTGCGTTCGGACGACCTGGCGCGACCGACCTGCTCCCCCTAGAGCGTCGCAGCAGGACCGTCGGACGCGGGACCGGGCGACGGTGAAGCGCTGGAGGCGGGGGGCGGAGGGGCATCGGCGCGCGGGGCCCCGTCAGCCGGGACGTTGCGCCCGGTGAGCGTGCGCATCCGATCCTCGAGTACGGCCAACTCCTCCTCGCGCGTGCGCACCGCGTCGACCAGTCGCACCATCGCGTGGTCGTCCGGCGTCTCCTTCCCGGTTCGGGCACGGTAGACCGCGTAGCCTAACGACTGGGCCGCGCGGTCGACGAGTTGGCGCGCCCGGAAGACCTCGAGGCGGAGTTTGCCTTCGTCGAGGGCGTCATTCGCGACGCGTCCGGCGCGATCGAGTTCGGTCCGCAACTTGTTCCAGAGCGCCATGGAGTCATCCTGCCGCCAGGGGAAATCCTCTCCGGACCGCCAGAGGGCGCCGGTCTGTCGTGCCGTACGATGGTACGATGGGGGAGGTTGCACCGGGCTGGCAATGGTCCGCCCTTCGGCGGTGCTCCGTCGTTCTGCCCGTCCGACCCCCGCGGCCGCCCCCGGCTGTCGCGACCGCGTGTTGCGTCCGCGGCGTCGTTCTCGCTGGCCGGACAAACGAAAACGCCCCCGGCGAACCGGAGGCGTTGTCATCAGCGCGGTGCAGATCAGGCGGCGGGAACCGTCTCGACCGGGAACGGGTCGACGCTCACCTGCTGGCGCTTCTTGTCCTTGTGGTGGAAGCGGACGACGCCATCGACGAGCGCGTAGATGGTGTAGTCGGTGCCGAGTCCGACGTTCTGCCCCGGGTGCCACCGCGTGCCGCACTGGCGCACGATGATGTTCCCGGCGCGGACGGCCTCGCCCCCGTACTTCTTGATTCCGCGGTACTTCGGATTGCTGTCGCGCCCGTTGCGGGACGAGCCGACGCCCTTTTTATGTGCCATGGTGTCCCCTCGTCAGCCGAGCGTGATGTCCTTGATGCGGACTTCCGTGAACCCCTGCCGGTGCCCCTGCTTGCGGGCGTAGTTCTTCCGGCGCTTGAACTTGAACACGACGATCTTTTCGCCGCGACCATGCTTCACGATCTCGCCGGTCACCTTGGCACCGGTAAGGTACGGGACGCCGGTACGGACGGTCGAGCCGTCGGAGCCGAGCAGTACTTCGTTGAATTCAACCGAGGCGCCGGCATCGCCGGGGAGCGTCGCGATGCGCAGCGTCGACCCGGGCTGAACCCGATACTGCTTGCCGCCGGTGCGGATAATGGCGTAGGTCATGGTCTCGAAACGGAAAAAAGAATGCGAGCCCGAAAAGCTAGTCGTGGCATAGGGTTCGGTCAACCCGCTACGCGACCGAGTATTGCTGCGTTACGTCCCGCCCTGCTCCCTTCACCACCAGCTTGAATTCGTCGGGGCGCAGGAGCGGATCATCGCGCATCTCCACCGCGAAGCCGGCCGCCTTCTCCAGCTTCCGAAGATAGTCCTTCTCCTGATCCAGCACGTACAGGGCGACCTCCGGGTGCAGCTTCACCACCAACGGTTCCCGGCGCCCCTCGACCGCCATCCGCTTCACCGACCGCTCCACGCGGCGCGCGATGGTCTCGGGGGTGAAGACGCGACCGGTCCCGTTGCAGGTCGGACATGCCTCGGTCATCTGCTGCAGGTGGCTCTGGCGGACGCGCTGGCGCGTCATCTCGATCAACCCGAGATCGGAGACCGGAAAGGCCTTGGTACGGGCTCGGTCGCGCCCCAGGTGGGTGCGGATCTCCTGGAGCACCCGATCGCGGTTGCTCTTGGTCTCCATGTCGATGAAGTCGGCCACGATGATCCCCCCCATGTCGCGCAGGCGGATCTGTCGGGCGACCTCACGGGCGGCCTCGAGGTTGGTCTTCAGGATGGTCTTCTCGGGGTCCTTCTTGCCGGTGAACCGCCCCGAATTCACGTCGATCGAGACCAACGCCTCGGTCGGCTCGATGATCAAGTAGCCGCCGGACGGGAGCTCACACCGACGCTTGAACAGGTCGCGGATCTCGGTCTCGATCTCCGCCTTGTCGAACAGCGGGACGTTCCCCTCATACAGCTGAACGCGCTCGATGAGTTCGGGGGCGATCCCCTTGAGGTACTCGACGATCTCGTTGAAGACCTGCTTGGAGTCGACCTGAATCGACTCGACCTTGGTGCTGAAGATGTCGCGGATGATCCCGCGGGTGAGCGAGGTCTCGCGGTGGAGCTGGACGGGGGCGCGGACGAAGGTCGTCTTCTTCTTCACCCGCTTCCACGTCGCCATCAGCGTGTTGAGCTCGCGCTGGAAGGCTTCCGGCGTCGCATCTTCACCCACGGTGCGGACGATCACCCCGCCCGACTTGGGCGGAAGGATGGCCTCAACCTGTTCGCGCAGGCGGGCGCGCTCGGTCCGGTCGCCGATCTTCCGGCTCACCCCGACGCGCGAGGCGTGCGGCATGTACACCAGAAAGCGCCCGGCCAGCGACACCTCGGCGGTGACCCGGGGCCCCTTGGTGGAGATGGGCTCCTTGGACACCTGCACGATCAGCGTGTCGCCCTTCTTGATGACGTCCTGGATGGGGGGCGCCTTGGCGCGACGCGAGCGGCGTGGGGCGTCTTCGGCCTCCTCGCCCTCCTCTTCCTCGCCATCGTCGTCCTCGTCGTCGTCGCTCCCGGGAACGACGAGGTCAGAGGCATGCAGGAATGCACTCTTCTCGGTCCCGATGTCGACGAAGGCCGCCTGGATCCCGGGCTGGACCGCTTCGACTTTCCCCAGATAGATGTCGCCGACCATCCGCCGTGCTTCGGGGCGGTCGACGAGCATTTCAACGAGCTGGTCGTCCTCGATGATGGCGACGCGGATTTCCCGCGACGTCGAGCTGATGAGTATCTCGCGTTTCATCGGAAGTCCCCCCTCGCCACCGGCTTCGCGACTCGAGGCCAATGGCAGGGCGGACGCATGAGAGGGTGGGTGCGGTCCCGGGAAGACCAGCGCTCCCCGGGCGACGCAGAGACCGACGGAATGGCCTGACGGTGCGCGCGATCGACCACGTCGAGGTCGTCACCACTGGGCTCCGCGTCGCCGCGGACGGAAACGGCGTGAACCCGTGGTGGATGCGACCCGACGTGCGATGCCGAGGAGTCACCCTCGAGACACGCACCACAGCACCGGCCGAGCCGGGACGGCGCGACACGCGCGCCGCCGGACTCGGCGTGAACAGCCGGACGTGCGCGAGTCGCGCGCGCGTCCGCGTGAAAAGCGACGCGACCCCGGAGGAGACGCGGCGAACCAGGGCGGCGACGATCGCCCCCTGCCTCATCCGATGACTCCCCGCAGTCGCAAGACCAACCATGTCATGCCCCCAAGATAGCCCATCAGCGCCCGCCATTCGCCATGCCGCATGTAGAGCGCGGCGCTAAAGGGGGTTCCCTCCCCCTGCCCGGAGCCCTTCCACGCGGTAAGACGAGGAAAGAAGGCAGGGACATTCCGCTCGAAGTCGGGATACGTGTCGGGGAACTTCTCGAGGATCTTGGCGCGCTCGCGCGCGATCGTGGGGCCGTAGATCAGCAACCAGAAGACGGCCACGAAGATCAGGAGCGCCCAGTGCGCGGCGATGGCGAAGCCGCAGGCGATGAGAAAGCTCCCGAAGTACAGCGGGTTGCGGGTGTGGGCGTAGGGCCCGGTGGTCGCGAGCTTGTCGTTCTTGATGATGTGCCCCGCCGCCCAGGCCCGGACGAGGATCCCGAGGAAGGCGACGATCGCGCCGGCGAGCAGCGTCTCTCGGCTGGGGCGGGCGAAGGCGAGATAGAGCCCCCCGACCACGAAGCCGAGGGGGAGCCGGAGCCGTGACGCGAGACGCGAAAGGGTCACGCCGTGACGTCCTTCAGCAGCTCCCTGGCGATGACGAGGCGCTGAATCTCGCTCGTCCCTTCCCCGATCTCACAGATCTTGGCGTCGCGCATCATGCGCTCGACCGGGTACTCCTTGGTGTAGCCGTAGCCGCCGTGCACCTGGATGGCCTTGATGGTCGCGCGCATGGCCAGCTCGGAGCAGAAGAGCTTGGCCATGGCGGCCGGCTTGGTGACGTTGAGGCCGCGCTGGAGCATCGAGGCCGCGTGGTACACGAGGTGCTTCCCCGCCTCGATTTCCGTGGCCATGTCGGCGAGCTGGAACGAGATCCCCTGGAATGAGGAGATCGGCTGGCCGAACTGCTTGCGAACGGTCGAGTACTTGAGCGCTTCTTCGAACGCTCCCTCGGCGATCCCTAACGAGAGCGCGGCGATTCCGATGCGCCCCGCGTCGAGGGTTCGCATGAAGTTCGAGAAGCCATGGCCCTCAGCGCCTAGCAGGTTCTCGGCAGGGACCTCGACGTCCTCGAAGATGAGTTCGCGCGTGTCGGAGGCGCGCCATCCGAGCTTGTCTTCCTTGCGCCCCGACTTGAAGCCAGGCATGGGGACGAGTTCGGGGGCGTGCCCGATGCCATGCTCCTGCGCCCGCACCAGGTCGTCGTTCCCCTTGGTGAGGATGAAGGCGGAGATCCCGCCGCGCGTCCCCTTGGTGGGGTCGGTGACGGCGGTGACGACGAAGATCTCGCCGACCCCTCCGTGGGTGATGAAGCGCTTGGACCCGTTCAGGATGTAGCGATCGCCCTTCTTCACCGCGGTCGTGCGCGTGCCGCCGGCGTCGCTGCCGGCCCCCTCCTCGGTGAGGCCGAAGCCGCCCATGACGCGCCCCGACGCCAGGAGCGGCACGAAGCGCTGACGCTGCTGGTCGTTCCCGAAATACACGATGGGGGAGGTGCCGAGCGTGGTGTGGGCGGAGACGGTGAGCCCGTGCGACGCATCGACCTTGGCCAGCTCGTGGATGACGAGCATGTAGCTCGTGAGGTCGAGCCCCGCGCCCCCGAGCTCTTCGGCCCACGGGACGCCGAGGAGCCCGAGTTCGGCCATCTTGGCGATGTTCTCCCAGGGGAACTCCGCGCTGGCGTCGTAGCGGGCGGCGACGGGGGCGACCTCGTCACGTGCAAAGGCCCGGACCATGTCGCGGACCTGATAGTGCTGCTCGGAAAAGTACTGCGAATCGTCCATACCGATCGATGTCGTGGAGGCGCGTCGCCTTGCGGTGCGCGGCGTTAGGTCCGGCTCGTCCCGCCTGCACACGACTGATGAGGGGCGGGGGTCACGCCCCGCAACCGCACACGTCGCACGCGCCGCATGGTCCCGCCGGCCCGGCGTCGCCGAAATATCGAAGCAGGACCAGACGGCGGCAACGCGTCGTCTCCACCAGTCGCGCGAGCTGCGCATGGCGCCAGAGATCGCGTGCCTGACGCGTGGCATGACGCGCCACCAGCTGTGCGAGCACGGCGTCCGACGGGGGGCGCGTGATGCGCCACGCGGGCCCCACGGGATACCAGACGCCGAGTTGCCGTCCCTGCACGCGTGCCAGGAAACGCGCGACGTCACCGCCTGGCGCCACACCGGCGAGGAGGCGGTGCGGGAGCGGGGCGCCCTGACGCGCGAGGCGCTCATCACACGACCGGAGCGCCTGGAGCGCGGCGACGTCCGCCGGGTCGAGCGTCGGGTCGGTGGCGAGCCGACGATCGGTCGCGACAAGGCGGAGGATCCCACCGCGCGGGCCGGGTTCCAGCACCCCGGCTTCGCACAACAAACGGAGTGCAGCGGCCACGTCCCGGGCCGGCGTGTTCGTGGCTTGGGCCAGGGGCACCGTGGCATCACCTTCGGTGGCCGCGTGCGCACAGTGGGCCTCGGTGGCGGCGACGCACGCGACCAACCGCCGGAGCAGTGGCTCGGTGACGCGGCCGGCGGCCAGGCGCGCCCGGGCCCGCGCGAGATCGTTAGGCCCGCACAAGAGATGGCACTCCGCCATCCCCCCGTCCCGCCCGCCCCGCCCTGCCTCTTGATAGTAGGCCTCGAGCGTGAGCGGCGGCTCGGCGTGGGCCACGAGGCGCACGTCGGGCTTGTCGACCCCCATGCCGAAGGCGTTGGTGGCGACGATGACGGCAAGGTCGTTGGCGTGAAACCGGTCCTGCAGGCGCCCGCGCTCCCCGGCAGGGAGCCCGGCGTGAAAGGGGGCGGCGCTGATGCCGCCGCGGGTGATGGCGGCCGCCAGCTGCTCGGTGCCGCGTCGCGTGGACGCGTACATCACGGCGGGGCCCGGGGCGCCACGCGCCAGGGCGAGCAGGCGCGTTAGGCGGGTGGTGTCATCGGGGACGGGCTCGACCCGCAGCCGGAGGTTCGCGCGATCGAAGCCGCCGGCGAGCACCAGGGGATCGCGCAGGGCGAGACGGCCGATGATGTCGCGGGCCGTGCGCGGGGTGGCGGTGGCTGTGAGGGCGACGGTGGGCGGTGCGCCCAGGGCCTCGCGCACCGCGCCGAGAGCAAGATACGCCGGCCGGAACGACTCGCCCCACTCCGAGATGCAATGCGCCTCGTCGACGGCCAGGAGGCGCGGGGCGGCGCGGGCCAGGCGTTCGCGCGTGCGCGGCGCCGAGAGCGCCTCGGGGGCGAGATACAGGAGATCGAGCGCCTTGGCCTCGAGGGCGCGCCAGGCCGCCTCGCGCTCCTCCTGGCTCACGGCCCCCGAGAGCTGCGCCGCGCGCAGGCCCCGACGTCGGAGCGCATCGACCTGGTCCTTCATCAGGGCCACCAGCGGGGAGATCACCAGCGACGGCGTGAGTCCGCAGGCGGCCGGCAGCTGGTAGCAGAGCGACTTGCCGCCGCCCGTGGGGAGGATGACGAGCACGTCGCGGCCGCTGGCGACCGCGTCGAAGGCGGCGTGCTGGGTTGGACGCAACGCGGCGATGCCAAAGCGCCGCAGCATCTCGTCTGTTGGTGACGCAATGCGTGACATGCGAAGAACGTGTGGCCGGGAACACCACTTACCCTCACCCGAATCACGCCATATCATCCCAATCCATTGCGTTGCGACGCTGCCGAGGGCGAGGAGCCCGGGGCGCGCGGCGGCTCCGCGCCTGGCGCGGCCCGACTCCAGCATGACGGATGCCTTGATCGATTCAGTCGCCCTCTGGACGGCCGTGACGTTAGGCGCGCTGTTCGG
>Ga0154020_10005640_pt1 | contig 14721 bp, 11 predicted proteins | sample Klosneuvirus_201_FD_109709 | JGI IMG/M metagenome (GOLD analysis project Ga0154020, IMG submission 109709) | Active sludge microbial communities from wastewater, Klosterneuburg, Austria - Klosneuvirus_20160825_MG | ecosystem: Engineered > WWTP > Aerobic digester > Activated sludge | place...
CAAAATAGCCGCCTGCTGTATTTTTTCCATGGTGCGTTGCACCCCGAGGGCCTCGATCTGGTCTTGCGCTTCGCGGATGCCTGCTGTGTCGATAAGCCGGAATTGTACACCTTTGATGTTCAGCACTTCCTCGATAGTGTCGCGGGTGGTACCGGCGATTTCGCTCACGATGGCGCGCTCTTCGTTGAGCAGGGCATTGAGCAGGGTGCTTTTTCCGGCATTGGGGCGCCCAGCAATGACGGTGGCCACGCCGGTGCGCAGGGCATTGCCCAACTGAAAAGTACGCAGCAGCGAGCCGATGTATTCCCGGATTTTTTTTACGAGGCTTTTTAATTGCGTGCGGTCGGCAAAGTCTACGTCCTCCTCCGAAAAATCGAGTTCCAGTTCCACCAGGCTGGCGAAGTGGACGAGTTCTTCGCGGAGCTGCGCGATTTCGGTCTTGAAACCGCCGCGCAATTGGCGCAAGGCCACCGTATGCGCGGCAGCGCTTTGGCCGGCGATCAGGTCGGCCACGGCTTCGGCCTGGCTGAGGTCCATCTTGCCGTTGAGAAATGCCCGGAGGGTAAACTCGCCGGGCTGAGCCAGTCGGGCGCCTTTTCGCAGGAGCAACTGCAACACCTCCTGCTGGATGTACGGTGAGCCGTGCACGGATATCTCCACCAGGTCTTCGCCCGTGTACGATTTGGGCGCCCGGAAAATGGTGGCTACTACCTCGTCCAACGTCTGGCCGTTTTCGGCCTCGATGCGACCAAAATGAGCGGTGTGCGTGGCTTGGTTTTCCAACCGCTTGCCCCGAAACACGCCGTCGGCAATGAGCACGGCCCGCGGGCCGGAAAGCCGAAGCAGGGCAATGGCGCCTGTGCCCGGCGGAGTGGCGAGTGCGGCGATGGTGTCGGAGAGATCGGGGAGAGTCATGTGGATTTACGATTTACGATTTACGATTGGGGAGGAGGCAAATTTGATATTTCGAGTTCTACTTTTCCGTCAGACGAACAAGTTCGTGCAGACCGAAAGGACTCCTGTCTGTACGAACTTGTTCGTCTGACAGGAAATTTGAATAACGACTTTCGAATTGGCAAAAATGGGCTTTTTCGCTGCGACAATTGTAATCGGGCGATAAAATGCTGCTTGCGATTTTACCTTTGGCTTTGCTGCGGCCCAATGCCCCGGCTTCAAACATGATAAAACTGATACTTCCCGTCCTGCTCGGCATAGTCCTGCTGTGGAGTTGCTCCAAAAGTATGGTGTACAGCCCATCCCTGAACCTGTCGAACAAACCATTGCGGGAAAAGGAACTCGACCTTCAGGGCGGGGTCGAATTGATGCCGGAGGCAAGAACCGAAAACCTGGACGGAAGCAAAACGACCTTCGGGGTGAGCGGTCAGATCGGCTATGGGTTTTCGGACAAGTTCAGCCTGGGGGTCAAGGGCTGGATAGATGCCCAGGGCCGCGAAGATGTGGCGCGGTTTGGTGTGGCCTTGCAAGGACAGGTGGTCAAAATAACGGGCCCGACAAACCGGCTGCTGCTGGTGCCCCGGATCGGGTTGGCGTTTCAGGGCGACCAAATTGCTGGATATGGACTTGGCTCCTCCGCCGTTTTCCAAAAAACACTTTCGGGTCGAACCGCCTGGCACTTCGGGGCAGGACTTGCCTGGGGATTCCGGTATCTGGATAGGGACACCAATGCTGCCGGAGAAAACAAAATTCCCATGGGCTTCGGGCTGCTCGGGCATATCGGGTTCGTGTGGGAATTTGCCCCCGGTCTGCGGCTCAGTGCGGAAGCGACCCCGCTGTACCAGATCAACACATTTGACAAAAACCAGCAGTTCATGGTCTCGCCGCAACTGGGCCTCGGATACACCTTTCGGCGGGACAACTGAGCGCGTGTCAAACCTGCCGAGAGATATTTTTAACACAGAGAACACCGAGTGCTGCACCGGGGATCACCGAGTGTAACTTATTTGAAATCAAATCTCTGTGTTTCTCTGTGCAGCACTCGGTGTTCTCTGTGTTATTGTTGCTCTCAACGGGCCTGAGCAGTCTCATTTTTTCTGTCTGATTAACATCACCAACCCGCCTGACGGGAGTCATCCACCACGCTGCCCATCGCCTCCGACCTTGCGCCAAAATTTAGCGAAAAAAGGTCATGGAGATCATTTTTATCCTCATTCTCATCAGTCTGATCGTAGCCGTCGGCTTCCTGCTGGCGTACCTCTGGGCCACGCGCTCGGGTCAGTTCGACGACGAGTACACGCCATCCGTTCGGATGCTGTTCGACGACGAATTGGTTGATAATCAGCCACCGGCAGAAGAGGAATCCACACATAAATAAAACGAAACCTGCCACGCATCATTAACTAGCGTATGAGCCGCATCGAACAATTTCAGTACGACAACCGCATTGTGCGGGCCTTTGGGATGGCCTCCTTCATTTTTGGGATCGTAGGCATGCTGGTCGGCCTAATTTTGGCTTTCCAGTTGATCTATCCCGAACTGAACCTCAGCCAGTACGGCATTTCCTACACCACGTTCGGGCGACTGCGCCCGCTGCACACCAACGCGGTGATTTTTGCCTTTGTAGGCAACGGTATTTTCATGGGTGTGTACTACTCACTTCAACGCCTGCTCAAGGCCCGGATGTTCAGCGACACCTTGTCGTGGATCCACTTCTGGGGCTGGCAAGTGATTATCCTCTGTGCAGCCATTTCGCTGCCGGCGGGTATTACCACAAGCAGCGAGTACGCCGAACTGGCCTGGCCGATTGACCTGCTGATCACCCTCATCTGGGTGGTTTTCGGGATTAATATGTTCGGCACCATCCTCAAACGCCGGGAAGACCACCTCTACGTGGCCATCTGGTTTTACATTGCTACCTGGATTACGGTGGCGGTGCTGCACATCGTGCGGAGTATTGAACTGCCCTACTCGATGTTCGGTAGTTACCCGATCTTCTCCGGGGTGCAGGATGCGCTGGTGCAGTGGTGGTACGGACACAATGCCGTGGCATTTTTCCTCACCACGCCATACCTCGGCATGATGTACTACTTTTTGCCGAAGGCGGCCAACCGCCCGGTGTACTCGTACAAACTGTCCATCATCCACTTCTGGGCGCTTATATTCATCTACATCTGGGCGGGACCGCACCACTTGCTGTACTCGTCCATGCCCGACTGGGTGCAGTCGCTCGGCACGGCATTCTCCATTATGCTCATTGCGCCGTCCTGGGGCGGTATGCTGAACGGTCTGCTCACCTTGCGGGGCGCCTGGGACCGCGTGCGACAAGACCCTGTGCTCAAGTTTTTCGTGGTGGCTGTGACGGCTTACGGTATGGCTACGTTCGAAGGACCGATGCTTTCGATCAAAAGCCTGAACGCCATTAGCCACTTCACTGACTGGACCATTGCCCACGTGCACGTCGGGGCGCTCGGCTGGAACGGCTTCCTGACTTTCGGAGCGCTGTACTGGCTGTGGCCGCGGATGTACCGCACGGAACTCTACTCGGTCAAGTTGGCCAACATGCACTTTTGGATCGGTACACTCGGGATCATTTTCTATGCAGTACCGCTGTACTGGGCCGGCTGGACGCAGAGCCTGATGTGGAAAGAATTTACGCCGCAAGGCACACTGGCCTGGGGCAATTTCCTGGATACGGTCACACAGATTATGCCGATGTACGCCATGCGTGCCTTTGGCGGCACGTTGTTCTTCACCGGTGTTATTATAGGGGTTTACAACTTGTATAAAACGGCCGCAGGGGGCAATTTCATGGCCAATGAAGCCGCCGAGGCTCCTGCCCGCGAACCGCACGTCAAAGCGCCAGGCGACCACTGGCACAAATGGATTGAAGGCCGTCCGATGCAAATGTTGCTCTGGAGCGCCATACTGATCTCCATTGGCGGTATCGTGCAGATCATGCCGATGGTGTTCGTGGAAAGCCAGGTACCGAAAATCTCCACCGTGACACCGTATACGCCGCTCGAACTTACAGGACGCGACCTCTACATCCGGGAAGGCTGTGTGGGTTGCCACTCGCAGCAGGTGCGGCCGTTCCGCAGCGAAACAGTGCGTTACGGTGAATACTCCAAGTCGGGCGAATACATCTTCGACCGGCCGTTCCTGTGGGGCAGCAAACGTACCGGACCGGATCTTCAGCGCGAAGGCGGCAGGTATCCCGACAGTTGGCACTACAACCACATGATTGATCCGCGCTCCATGTCGCCCGGCTCTATCATGCCCCAGTACCCGCAACTGGCCGACAACGAGCTCGACCTGAGCCTGTTGCCCGCCAAAATTACTGCCCTGCGCAAACTGGGCACGCCGTATCCCGAAGGCTTCGAGGAGCGCGCTATTGCCGATGCGCAGGCACAAGCCAAAAAAGTAGCCGACAAACTGAAATCCGAAGGCATCAAGGACGAAGGCATGGAAACCAAAGAGATGATGGCTATCATCGCTTACCTGCAACGTCTCGGAACCGACATAAAAAAATAAACCATGTTCAAATACCTGCTTCAATCCGTCGAGGGCATCCAGTGGTTCGGCATTACAGCCTTGCTGATATTTTTCGGCACCTTCCTTTTTGCCGTGCTCCGCGTGTTTTTCAACAAAAAAGACAACTGGGAAGCCGAGGCACGCCTTCCGCTGGACGACTGAAAAAACGATCCGCGAGGCCGTCGCTTTGCAAATCGTAAAATCGTAAATCGTTAATCGTAAATCGAAAGATGAAATTCGCCAAATATCTCTTCACGTTGCTCCTGCTGGCCGGCGCCGCCCCGGCCTGGAGCCAGGCAGCCACGACGGCTGCCCCCGATAACGCCGCTCAACTTCCGCAGATCATGGCGTACATTCTGACCATTGCGGGCGCTACGCTTTTCATCGTGGCGATGATCTATGTGGTCAAGGTCAACCAGTTCCTGTACAAGCGGGTGCTGGATATGGAAGCCTCCAAATCGGGTGTTAAACTGCCTCAGGAACAAGTAGCAGCAGATGAGGCTGTCACCGACAGTTTCTGGGATCGCTTGCGCAAACAATACTGGGAAGATGCCGTGCCGATCGAACGGGAGGGCGAAATCCTGTCGCACCACGATTTCGACGGTATCCGTGAGTTGGACAACCGTTTGCCGCCGTGGTGGGTCAATCTCTTCATTCTGACGATCATCTGGGCGGTAGGCTATATGGTCTACTACCATTGGGGAGGCGACGGCCCGTCGTCCATTGACGAATATAACATGGAAATGGAAGAGGCTAAAAAACAGGAAGCCATTGCATTGGCGGGTATGGCCAATGCTGTGGACGAGGCCAACGTGACCGCCCTGACCGATGCCGGAGCCTTGGGCGAAGGGCAGACGATTTTCAAAAGCGTATGTGCTGCCTGCCACGGCCAGAGCGGCGAAGGTCTGGTCGGCCCGAACATGACCGACGAGTATTGGATCCACGGCGGCGGCATCAAAAATGTGTTCAAAACAATTAAGTACGGCGTGCCGGAAAAAGGTATGATCTCGTGGCAGAGCCAGCTCTCGCCTGCCGACATGCAGAAAGTGGCGTCGTATATCCTGACCCTGCAAGGCACTAATCCGCCCAATCCCAAGGACCCGCAAGGCGATATCTGGAAAGAGGAAGCAATTGTTCCGGCAGATTCCATCCCGCCGGCTGAGGCGCCGGCAGCAGGCAAATAGGGCGTTTTTCATCCCGAAAGGAACCGCCCGCTCTACGTTTTCATCCCGAAGGGAACCGTCTGCTCAGCGAGGGAATTCATGCTCGGAACATGCCCCCTCGCTGAGCAGACGGTTCCCTTCGGGATGAAAAACGAACAGCGAACCTTCCAACCAGAAACCTTGAAACCAGAAACCTTCCAACCAGAAACCCAGAAACCTGCACAAATACCATGTCCACCGATCAGCATAAAGACTGGGACACCATCATCGAGGATACGGAAGCGTTCCGCGACACGATTGCCACCGTTGACTCGGAGGGCAAGCGGGTTTGGATGTATCCTAAAAAGCCGAAAGGCCGCTTTTACAATGCCCGTAACTGGACGACACTTGCCTTTTTGGTGATCTTTTTGACCATGCCGTTCATCAAGGTGGCCGGCGAGCAGTTTTTGCTTTTCAACATTCTTGAACGCAAGTTTGTGCTGTTCGGTTTGTTGTTCACGCCGCAGGACTTCCACCTGTTTGTGTTGGCCACCCTGACGTTCATTGTGTTCATTATTCTGTTCACGGTGGTATACGGCAGGTTGTTTTGCGGGTGGGTATGCCCGCAGACGGTTTTTATGGAAATGATTTTCCGAAAAATCGAATACTGGATCGAAGGCGATTCGGGCGAACAACGCAAGTTGGATATGTCGCCGTGGACACCCGAAAAACTGAAAAAAAAGGCGCTCAAGCACACGATCTTTTTTGTCATCGCGGTGGTCGTGTCCAACTACTTTTTGGCCTATATCATCGGGATGGATCAGGTGCTGCACATCATCAGCCAGCCAATCTCGGAGCATCTCGTCGGGTTCGTCAGCATACTGGTTTTTTCCGGGGTGTTTTATCTGGTTTTTTCGCGCTTACGCGAGCAGGTATGTACCACGATTTGCCCGTATGGGCGCCTGCAAGGGGTTCTGTTAGTCAAAGATTCGATTGTAGTAGCATACGACCATGTCCGGGGCGAGCCGCGCACCAAGTTGCGCAAGCAAAAATCCGCGCTCGAATCCCCCGTGGAGCAAATCCAAATGGCTGTGGCGGGCGATGCGGCCACAGCAGTCGGAATGTCGCACCGGTCGTCTGTTGGTGATTGTATTGACTGCAAACTCTGCATCGCCGTATGCCCTACCGGTATCGATATCCGGAACGGCACTCAACTCGAGTGCGTCAACTGCACCGCCTGTATTGATGCCTGCGATGCCATCATGGACAAGGTCGAACGCCCGCGCGGGCTGATTCGGTACGATTCCATGACCGGCATCGAAAGTGGTCGCCGCAAGATATTTACCCCCCGGGTGTTCGGCTACACCGCCGTGCTGCTGGCGCTGGTATTTCTCGATGTAGTGCTCATCGCAAACCGGGGCATCGTGGAGACAATCATCCTGCGCTCACAAGGACAGATGTACCAACAAAAGGACGAGACGCACCTGACCAATCTCTACACCTATACCCTCATCAACAAATCCGTCAAAGACCTGCCCGTAGAGCTGCGGCTGTCGGCGCCCAAAGGGCAAATTCAACTGGTTGGCCAGGAACCGGGTGTGGTAGCCAAAGGGCAAAACAAAAAAGGAGTTTTCTTCGTGGAACTCGAAACCTCGGTTATTCAGGGCCGCAAAACCCCCATCACCATCGAGGTGTGGTCCGAAGGGAAAAAAATTGACGAAGTGGAAACCAACTTCATGGGGCCGGGGGGTAAGCGATGAGTGATGAACGATGAGTTTTTCGCCGTTTTTGGCGCCGCCAACGGCTAAAACACAAAAATACTAAATTATACAGGTTATGAAATTCAATTGGGGTACCGGTATTGCGGTGGTTTACGGACTATTTGCCTTTACCATGGTCGCTTTTGTGCTGCGCTCGCGGGCGTATGACCCGGGTCTGGTCAGCAAGGACTATTACAAACTGGACCTGAACTATCAGGCGCATTTGGACAAAAAGCACAATTCCGCTGCATTGGAGGTGGGTCTGAAGACGCAATATGACCAAACCAAACAGGTCATTCGTTTGCAGTTCCCACCGGCAGCCGGTACACCTTCCGGGAAGGTCAAATGTTTTCGGTCGTCCACTGTGCGTGACGATCTGTTTCTGGATATAAAAACAAATGCAGAAGGCATCATGGAAATCCCTGCAGAACACCTCGCCAGAGGGTTGTGGAACATCGAGGTGGATTGGCAAGGCAACAATGTTCCGTTTTACCACGAAGCAAAACTAACAGTTTTGAGTGTTGAGTTTTGAGTTGCGAGTTGACTCGCAACTCAAAACTCGAAACTCGAAACTCAAAACTGACAAATGTTTTGGACTGCTTTTCTTCTTGGACTCGCCGGTAGCCTGCACTGCGTCGCCATGTGCGGGCCACTCATGTTGGCAGTCCCAATGAGCGGTTCGGTGCGATGGGGGGCGGTGGGCCAAACGCTCGTGTATCAGGTTGGCCGCATCACCACGTATGTGTGGCTGGGCTTGCTGTTCGGATTGCTGGGCAAGGGTGTGGCTTTAGCCGGATTTCAGCAGGGCTTGTCCATTGTGGCGGGTGCGATGCTGCTTTTTGCGGCATTTTTTGCTGTCGAATGGGAACGGACCGCCCGTGCACTGCCCGGTATGTACCGGCTCACCCGGTGGGTACAGCAACGTATCGGGCTGATGATGCAGACACCCGCACTTGGAACCACACTTGGTATCGGAATGCTGAACGGACTATTGCCCTGCGGCTTGGTTTATGCGGCCATTGCGGGAGCGATCAGTACGGCAGGGGGCTGGCAGGGCGGGTTGTTCATGGCCCTTTTCGGCTTGGGTACCCTGCCGCTGTTGTTGGTGCTCATCGGCACGGGACAGCGGTTCGGGCCACTGTGGCGGCGGCGTTTCCAACTTGTACAACCCGTGCTGCTGGCAGTTTCCGGACTATTACTGTTGTCGAGAGGATTGCACCTTGACCTTTCCCTGTTTGAGTCGGCAGTACCGGCGGCGGGGGCGGATTGTCATTGATCAGTTCGAATAGTCGCTCAAAAACTTCAACCGCATCAACTGGAGTTCCTCCCAGGTGATTTCATCGTCCTTCAGTTCCTTGAAGGCCGCGTCGAGGTTGTCGGTTTCGGCATCCTTGAAATATTCCAGTACCGTTTCGCGGACGTACTCGTCTATGTTTTTGTTCAGGTGGTAATCCAGGCCGAGTTTGGTGCCGGATGTGACGATCCCGTAGAGTTCTTCCATCAGTTCGTCCCAGGCCATGTCGTTGGACTTGGCGATGTCGTCGAGCGGAATTTTGCGGTCAATGGCCTGGATGATGCTGACCTTGGTTTTGGACTTGTTGGCCACCGTTTTGATGGTGATGTCCATAGGCCGCTCGATCTCGTTTTCCTCCACATATTTTTTGATCAGGTCGAGGAACTGCTGTGCATAGCGCTGTGCCTTGCCGATGGACACGCCCTGGATTTTGGCCATGTCCTCCATGCTGATCGGGTACTGGGTAGCCATTTCTTCCAGCGAAGGATCCTGGAAGATGACGTATGGCGGGAGGTTGTGTTTTTTGGCGACACTCCGGCGGATGTCCTTGAGCATGGCCATCAGCGCCTCGTCAAGCACGGCGGTCCCGCCTTTTTCATCGTCGAAGTCGTAGGCGCCTCCGTCGTCGTAGTTGTGGTTGACGGTGATCTGAATGGGGTGGGGGTTCGTGATAAATGCCCGCCCGGCATCCGACACTTTGAGTAAACCAAACTCTTCGACCTCCTTGTAGGCGAGGTTGTTGATCATGGCGTGGCGGATGACCGAGGTCCAGAAGTTCTCGTCGCGGTCGTCGCCGACTCCGAAGTTTTCGAGTTTTGAAAACTTGAAGTCCTTCATTTCCTTGGTTTCGCGTCCCATGATGAATTCCACGATGGTTTTCATCAGGTAGTTTTCGTTCAGGTCGAGAATGCTGGAGAGCACCTGCACCATTTCTGTCTGCACGTCAATGCGTTCCTTCGGATTTTTGCAGTTATCGCACATTTTCCCACAACCGCTTTCCTCGAATTCTTCGCCGAAGTAGTGCAGGAGGAATCGGCGGCGACAAGCGGCGGTTTCGGCGTAGGCCACGACTTCCTGCATGAGTTGGGCCCCCATTTCGCGTTCGGCGACGGGTTTGTCGCGCAGGAATTTTTCGAGGCGCAGAATATCGTTGTAGTTGTAAAAAGCGATGCATTTGCCGGCAAGCCCGTCGCGCCCGGCGCGTCCGGTTTCCTGGTAGTAGTTTTCGATGCTCTTGGGCATGTCGTAGTGGATGACGAAACGCACGTCGGGCTTGTCAATACCCATGCCGAAAGCGATGGTGGCGCAGATCACGTCAATTTCCTCCATGAGGAAATCGTCCTGCGTTTTGGAGCGGGTCTTGGGGTCGAGGCCGGCGTGGTAGGGAGCAGACTTGATGTCGTTGACGACGAGCATCTGAGCGAGGTCTTCGGCGGTCTTGCGGTTTTGCACGTAGATGATGCCGGACTCGTTTCGGAATTCCTCCTTGATAACCTGGATGATCTGTTTGATCGTCTGGTCCTTTTTGATTTTCGGGCGGATTTCGTAAAACAGGTTTTCGCGGTTGAACGACGAGATGTAGGTGTGGTCGCCGCCCATCTCGAGGTTTTTGAGGATGTCCTGTTGCACTTTGGGAGTAGCGGTGGCAGTGAGGGCCATGATGGGCACGTTGCGGGCGACAGCGTCGAGCATGAAGCGGATGCGGCGGTACTCCGGTCGGAAATCATGGCCCCACTCGGAAATGCAGTGGGCCTCGTCCACGGCCACGAAGGAGATGTCCGTGTTTTTGAAAAACTCGATATTTTCTTCCTTGGTGAGCGTTTCTGGGGCTACGTACAGCAGTTTGGTCTTGCCGTCGGTGATGTCCTGCTTCACCTTTTTCATTTGTGCCTTGGTGAGCGAGGAGTTGAGAAAGTGCGCCACTTCGTCGGAGTCGGAATATCCACGGATACTGTCCACCTGGTTTTTCATCAGGGCGATCAACGGGCTGATGACGATGGCCGTGCCGGGCAGCATGAGCGCCGGAAGTTGGTAGCAAAGGCTTTTGCCGCCCCCGGTGGGCATGATGACAAAAGTGTCGTTTCTGTCGAGAAGGTTTTGTATGATGGAGCCTTGTTCGGCTTTAAAGGCATCAAAACCGAAATATTTATGCAGGCTTTCGTGCAGGGCGTCGGGTGCAGCGGCTATCGAAGACATCGTTCAAATTCAGGTTAAATAACATCGAAAAACTGGTCGTTTCGGGCGCTTTTTATAGCAAAAGCCCCACCGGTGGTAGGGCCTTTTTTCAAAAAGCCGCCAAAGATAGTAAAACAGAAACTATTTGCCGCGCAAATTTTTCCTGGAAAATTTGTTAAGGATTTTCAATGATTCCGGCGATAATTTTGCGGTGTCGTGTTTTTTCTTGCGACCGCAAAATAATTACTTGCGTAAAACCACCGAGTTGGCTTGCTGCAACAGCATAAGACGGACTGAAAAGATAAGATTTGGGTTGGGCTACAAATCAATCTCCATCCACACGGGGCAATGATCGGAATGCACTACATCGGTCAAGTGGCGTACATCGGCTACCGAGGCGGCTAAGTTATCGGTCACCGACTGGTAGTCTATGCGCCAGCCCTTGTTTTTGCTGCGGGAACCTGCCCGGAACGACCACCAACTGTATTCCACCAGTTCGGGGTGTACACGGCGGAATGCATCGGTGAAGCCGCCGTCGAACCACCGGCTCATCCATTCGCGCTCTTCAGGCAGGAAGCCGCTGGATTTTTTGTTGCCCTTGGGGTCGTGGATGTCCCGCTCGGTGTGGGCAATATTGTAGTCGCCGACAATGATGAGCCGGGGGCGTTCTTTTTTCAGTTCGGCTATCCAGCGGAAAAAGTCATCGAGGAAAACCATTTTGAACGCCTGGCGCTCTTCGCCCGTGGTACCGGAAGGGAAGTAACAGTTCAGCACCGACCAGTCGCCGAAATCAGTGCGCAGGATGCGGCCCTCGCGGTCGTACTTTTCGATGCCGCAGCCCACCACCATATCGTCGGGTTCGCGCTTGCACAGGGTGCCTACGCCGCTGTACCCTTTTTTTTCGGCAGAGTGCCAGTAGTGGCGATACCCGAGGGCCTCGATCTCCAGCAGCGGGATGTCCTCGGGCGTGGCCTTGGTTTCCTGCAGGCACATGATATCGAACTGCTCCCGGCCGAGCCAGTCCAGGAAATTTTTGGAAATGGCCGAACGCAGGCCGTTGACGTTGTAGGAAACAATGCTGGTCATAGACAGGTTGGAGGGTTTCTGGTTAGAAGGTTTCTGGTTGGCTAAGGCGGGTTATTGGAACGTGATTTTTTCGATGGTGTCGCCCACTTGCAATTTGTGCACCACGTCCATGCCCTGGGCTACTTTCCCGAAGATGGTATAGCGCCCGTCGAGGTGTGGTGTCGGCGAGTGGGTGATAAAAAACTGGGTGCCTTCGGTGTCTGCCCCGGCGGACGCCATGCCGAGGTAGCCCTCGTCGTCGTACCAGGCCATACCTATTTCGGAGCGGATGGAATAGTCGAGCGCCCCGTAGCCGTCGCCGCGCGGGCAGCCGCCTTGAATCACAAAATTGGGTACCACGCGGTGGAAGGTTTTTCCGTTGTATACGCCTTTTTTGGCCAGATCGAGGAAGTTTACGACCGACCCCGGCGCCCAGGCCGGGTACAGTTGAAGGCTGATATTGCCTTTGGCTGTTTGGATGACCACGCGGGTAGCAGAGTTGATGCTGGTGAGCAGTTTCCAGTCAATCGGGTGGTTGTACGACGGTTTTTGAGCCACAGGTTCGGGCCTTCCTTCGAGGCAGGCCAGGGCTTTTTCCAGGGAAATGTACGCCTCATAGTCGCGCGGAATCTGTAGCCGCCGGAGCGCCGAGCGCACATCGGCGATCTGGGCGGAGTCGGCGAAGGTCTGGTATTGAAGTACCGGCGCGCAAAGGCCGTCCGCCGCCGCGGCTGCCATACCCGGGTCGCCGGAAGCGATAGCCTCCAGGAGGTATTCGAACAGGTCGCGGCGCACATTGCGGCCGTTTTCGCCGAAGCTGCGGTAAAATTCGGGGTTCTTGCAAATGGTCGCGATGGCCTCCGCAGCGGCACTTTTCACGATAGGACTGGGATCGCTGAAGCCTTTGTCGTGTATCCACTTGAACTGCCAGCCGAACTCCGTCAACGCGTTCAGGCAAGCCGCCCGCTCGTAGGGGTTGGCAGATTTCAGGAAAAAATCGCGCAGGCGATAATTGATGTACTCCTTTTTCTCCGGTTGTCCAAAGCCCGGAATCCATTTATACGAAGCCCGGTAAAGCGCCACGCGTGCAGGCCAGGGCAGTTCCGGGTTGTCGCGGGCGATACGCCAGTAGTAGTCGCCGTCCTCCTGTTTGCCGTTGGCCACAAAAAATTCGGCAGCCGTGCGCGATACGTGCGGATTGTTGTCCTGCACAAACGGCGACACCAGTGCCCGCACGGTATCGTAGTCGAATTTGGCCATGGCCTGGATCAGGTTGCACTTCACACGCCAGTCCTGCTCGGTTTTGATAACCTTGGACAGGATGGCAAAAGCGGGTCTGGTTTTGGATTTGCCCAAGGCTTTGGCCAATGCCATGCGGATGTCCGGGTCGGCTGAGCGCACGTAGGCGGCAGCCAGCTCCACGGCTTGAGCGCTGTCGGGCACCACGTCGGCTGTACGGGCAAGGTAGTGCGCCGCCATGAGCCTTGCCGTGCCAGGGATGCGTTCGTTGGCGACATAACTCACCATACGGGCGGTGCCGGCGCGGTCGGTCATGTTGCGCAGGGCGTAGCGGTAGATGGCGCGGCATTGGCCTTCCAGCAGCAGGGTGTCGGTAGGGAAATAGGTGCTGACCGAGGCGAGGTGCGCAAGATTGACGAGGCTGCCGCACTTGCCGATAGCTTCCAGCACGACGGCGTTGAAACGCTGGTGCTGCGAGAGCGAGTCGTCCTGCCGAAACGCGTTTAGCAGGGGAAGTTCAGCCCGTGCCGAGCCGATCTGGCCCAAAGAAAAAGCCGCCACAATGCGGATTTCCTCCAGCGTGTCCCCAAGAAGGGTCACAAGCGGCTCCACGGCGGCGGAGTCGCGTACCGAAGCGAAGGACAGGGCCGCCAGGTAGCGCATCGTGGCGGTGGGATGGCTCAGGTAGACCACCAAACTGTCGGTCTTGCCCTCGTCGCGCAGGTTGTACAGGTGCTGTACCTGTTTGTTGCTCAGGTCAATGTTGATGATCTGGGATTCCGGGCGCTGCCCGTCGGGCGGTACGCAGGCAAACGGCCCGATGAGAATGGACAAAATAAAGAGCAAATAGCAGTAGCGGCGCATGTCGGCAGTTTTGCGGCAAAAGTAAGAAGGTTTGCGGCACTTGGGGTGGTGGGGAGGGAGTTTGGTTCCTGCCCAAACCATACATTTGCCTGCTCAACTGTGTTTTTTTTATTCAAACGCATCGCTATAAATGCCCGTCATCCCCCTGCTTCGCCTCCACAACCAAAAAATCACCGCCAACGACCTGTCCACCCCGCAATCGTTGGTAGAACACCTCGGCGCCGTACAGGCGCAGGATTTCCCCATGTCGAAATGGGCGGTCGGGCTGCGGCTGCCCGGCGCCACGGACGCGACCATCGAGGCGGCGCTGGATGCCGGCGCACTCGTGCGCACCCACGTGCTGCGCCCCACCTGGCATCTGGTATCCGGCCAGGATGTGCGCTGGATGCTGGCCCTCACAGGCAAACACATCAAGGCCGCCTCCGCCTCGCGTGATCGCGATCTGGGCCTCGACGCAGCCGTGTACACCCGCGCCAACGACCTGATTGCCAAAGCGTTGGAAGGAGGCCGACATCTCACCCGGGAAGAAGTGATGCAGGTGCTGGAACGGGGCGGCATTCACACAAACCCCAGCCGGGCCGTACATTTTATGATGTATGCCGAAACGGATGCCCTGGTGTGCAACGGCGTGCCGCGCGGCAAGGAACAAACCTATGCCCTGCTCGACGAAAAAGTACCCAAAGGCCTCATGCTG
>Ga0154020_10005642_pt1 | contig 14721 bp, 8 predicted proteins | sample Klosneuvirus_201_FD_109709 | JGI IMG/M metagenome (GOLD analysis project Ga0154020, IMG submission 109709) | Active sludge microbial communities from wastewater, Klosterneuburg, Austria - Klosneuvirus_20160825_MG | ecosystem: Engineered > WWTP > Aerobic digester > Activated sludge | place...
GCGCGCGCGGCTGGAAGAAGCGCGGGAGTCGCTCCGCGCGGTTCGCTCGAGGGCGGCAACGTCGACCCACGACGTGACTGAGCGCAAGAAGTTGCAGGAGGAGAAGTCGGAAGCGCTGCGACTTCTCGAAACGCTGCTTTCCCGAGCGCCCATCGGCTTTGTGTTCCTCGATCGCAACCTGCGATTTGTCCGCATCAATGAGCGGCTCGCCGAAATCAACGGCCTTCCCGTCTCGGCGCACCTTGGGAAGACCGTGGCGGAGATCGTCCCCACGCTGGAGGCGCCCCTGCGTGAGGTGACAGCGCGCATCCTCGCGACCGGCCAGCCGGTGCTCGATCACGAGTTCACCGGCGAGACGGCGCGCGCGCCCGGAGTCATCCGCTCATGGAATGAAAGCTGGTATCCGGTGCGTGACGAGCGCGGTGAGATCTTGGGCTTTGGGGGGGTGGTGGAGGAGATTACTCACCGCAAGGAGGCCGAGGCGGCGCTGCGGCTCTCAAATGAACGCTTTTATCTCGCCGTCAAATGCTCGCAAGCAGTGCTTTGGCAGCAGGACTTGGAAATGCGTTTCACTTGGCTGCATAACCCGACACCAGGGATCGATGGCTCGGATCCCGTCGGCAAGAGGGATGCGGACTTGTTGGAGCGCGCGGAGGACGCGGCGGTGGTTGAGGGCCTGAAACGCGAGGTGATCCGCAGCGGCGCCGGCCAGCGGAAGGAATTCTTCGTCCACATCCAAGGCGTGGGCCACTATTTCGAGCTGCTGATGGAACCCTTGCGGAATGCCGCCGGCCTCATCACTGGCATCACTGGCGCGGCCATTGACATCTCCGAGCGCAAGCGCGCGGAGAAGGCGCTGCAGGAAAGCGAGCGGAACTATCGGGCTCTGGTCGTTGCCAGTACCGAGGTCGCGTATCGCATGTCGGCCGACTGGTCGACGATGCTGCCGCTGGACGGGCGCCGGTTGATTGCCAGTTTGGACCAGCCACTCGCCGACTGGGCGTGGTTGGACAAAAACGTCCCGCGCGACGAGCACCCGCGCGTCAGGCAGGCGATCAGCGAAGCCATCGCCCGGAAGACTCTTTATGAGCTGGAGCATCGCGTCCGGCGTCCCGACGGCTCCAGCGGGTGGACCCTGTCTCGCGCGGTGCCGATTCTCGATGAGAGCGAACAAGTGGTCGCTTGGTTCGGCGCCGCCAGCGACATCACCCAGCGAAAGCAGGCGGAGGAGGCCGTAGCGCGGTTGGCGTACATCGTTGAGTGCTCCTACGACGCGCTTTTTAGCGAAGACCTTGACGGTATCGTCACCAGTTGGAATCGAGGGGCGGAACAAATATTCGGCTATCGCGCGGACGAGATAATCGGCGCGTCGATCATGCGGCTCATCCCCGAGGCTGGGCGTGCGGCAGAGGAGGAGCTACAGCGTAAAATCGCCACCGGGCAGCGAGGGGGGACTTTTGAAGCGACCCGCCAAGCCAAGGACGGGCGGATGTTTCACGCGTCGATCACCGTCTCGCCGATGAAGGATGCTGCGGGCAGGATCATCGGCTCATCCCGAGTCATCCGGGACATCACCGAGCGCAAACTGGCCGCCGATCAATTACGCGAGGCCACAGAAATGGCCGTGAAGGCCAACGCGGCGAAGGACCGCTTCCTCGCCGCGCTCAGCCACGAACTGCGGACGCCGCTCACGCCGGTGCTGCTGATTTCGCAGATGCATGAGGAGTCGAAGGAACTTTCCGCAGAGGTGCGCGAGGATTTCGCGATGATCCACTGCAACATCGTGCTCGAGGCGCAGCTCATCGACGACTTGCTGGACGTCTCCCGCATCCAGCAGGGGAAAATGCGCTTCGATATCAAACTTGTGGATGTGCATGAGGCGATCGCCCACGCGCTCGAAATGCTACGCTCGGAGGCGGTGGAAAAAGGGGTCGCCGTCCGGCAGGATCTGCGCGCCGCGCCCGCCACGATCAAGACCGATCCCTCGCGGCTCCGGCAGGTGCTGTGCAATCTGCTCCGCAATGCCGTGAAATTCACTTCGCTCGGCGGCACGATCACCCTGGGCACAGCGCGCGAATTCGGTGAGCTGCAAATCTCGGTGGCCGACACCGGCGCGGGCATCGCCGCCGAGGATCTCGAGCGAATCTTCCAGCCTTTCGAACAAGTGGACGTCCAACAAAAGAGCGAGCACCGCAGCCTCGGCCTCGGTCTGGCGATCTCCAGTGCCATCGTCTCCGCCCTCGGCGGCCGGATCTGGGCCGAAAGCCCCGGCCGCGGCCAGGGCGCGACCTTCCACGTCCGGCTGCCTCTGTGAAGAGAACTTCAGTCCTGATTCGAAAACTCCTCGAGGGCAGGCTGCTCCAGATTTGCGGTCTTTCTCAGCCGAGAGCCTTTGGTGTTCGCAGTGTGGCGGATTCCATGAGGACTGCCGCGGCGCTGGATCCAAGAATTGGTTCCCAGCTTCGTGATCATGTCGTGAATCCCTTCACCGGAGAGCCGGTCCGTTCGTTGTGATCCCTGCCGATCGATCAGAACGCAGAGCGGCCCATCATGCGTACTCCGGACTCCGATCCGCTTTTGGACCGACTCTGCGGCTACCGGCGGGAGTCGTTTCGGCATCCGTTGAGGTGATCCCTGGAGGGACGTCCGCTTGTTCGGGTTTTTCTCGGGCGAATCGACTTGATGCAGATCAAGGCGACAGACGGTAACTTCGTGCACTCTACCCAACCATCTGATGAGTTTTTCGTGCCCCCATTTCCGTGTCGATGACGATCAGTGCCTTCGGCTCAAAACCGATTGCGTTCCTGGACGACGAGGTTGCGTCCTTGAAGGCAGGACGGTGTTCGCCGTGTCGGCGGAGCAACGGGTGCACGAACGCGAGGAGGAGAATCGACGGAAGGCCGCAGCGAAGATGTGGGGTATGGTCGGCAACGAAAAACCTGCTTCCGGCACAGAGTGATAACTGCCGACCGGGGGCTCACGGCGAAGCGGATATCAACCTGAATGGGGATTGTATTTGGGATTCAACTAAGGGTTCTGATACAACGACCTCTGTGTCGGCTTCTCCTCCCCTTGGGGGCGCACCAGCCGATTCCTGAGCGTGCAATTGTTTCCGTGCTGAGGAGTGATTCCTTAATCGAATGCCCACCGCTACCAATCAAACCCGGGTAAGGCTAGCGGTGTATCCGTATGTAGTCATCCCATCGCGCGGGCGGATTCTTCTGACGATCACCCGATCATGACGGATACACTGCTTGTCCTTATGCTGCATGTGGCACAGCATTCATGACTTACATCGAAACGGGGTGGCGTCGCCGCATCTGGCCGTCATCATCGATCTTTGGCGGTATCGTGAAGTCGGTTCGATCTGTGCATCCAGTATGGCTTCGAACCCGGTCGTTACTGCTCTGCATGACGCACTCAGGCCTTCGCAGCCGAAACCAGGTTTGATTCATCACTCAGGCGCCGCGATCGACGCCGGTTTGAGAGCGTACCACCGTCTCGCCAGCCACAAATGCCGGCAAAATCAGATTGGCCTTCGTCGTGACCTGATGGCCGGATAGCATGCCTTGGGCGATACGGACGGTCATGCGCGCTTGTTTGGCTGTGGGGCTCTGATAGCGGGTGATCTCCGGCAGTCCGCGATCCAGTGAGGTCGTGGTCTCCCGACAGATCACCGAAACCTCGTTTGGCACCCGCCGCCCCGAACGGAGGAGGTGCACCAGCACCATGAGCAGATGTTCCACGTGCATGCAGAAGATCGCGGTCGGGGCATTCGCGCTGCGGAGGACTCGATCCAAAGTCGCGAGCAGTCCCGCGCGGCTGGGGCCGGCCGCGATCTCAATGACGGAGAACGGCACTTCTGGCCGATCTCCGTATTTGACAAGTCCGCGCAGGCAGGCGAGGTCGCCGGCGAGCGGCTGCTGCGGGAGGACGATCGCGATGCGCCGATGGCCGTGCTTTGCGAGAAAGCCTGCCGCGTGCCAGCCGATGGCGTGGTAGTTGACATCGACAGAGGGCAGTTCAACTCCTTCATGGCATGACCCGAGGACGAGCGCGGGCACTCCGGCTTCGGCGAACCAGCGTTGTATCGTGGCCGAGGCGCCGAGCAGCAGCCAGCAGACATGCCGCCGGCCGCTGACGATGCTGGTCAGCCGGGACTCGGGATGGCGTCTGCCGAGGGTGCGGTCGAAGATCTCCTCCCAGCCGACACCCCGTTCGGCAAAGCGTGCCCGCATTTCCATGATCACCGGGCGCCCGCCCAAGCCAAGCGATTCCCGGGAGGAGGGCACGACCAGGCAGACGGTGGGCGGTGCGTTGTCGACAGGCGAAGTGCGGTCGCATCGCAGCCGGGTGCGGCATCCCTTTTTGATCGTGATGAAGCCATCCTGAGCGAGCTGGGCCAACGCTGCGCGAACCGTAGGTCGGCTGACACCGAGCCGTCGGGCGAGCTCATGTTCGCCCGGCAGGAGTTCACCCCAAGCCCCCTCGAGGATCGAGTCGCGGAGCGCCGCGGCGGCCTGATCTGACACGCTGGCGCGGTGAAACTCCGCGAGCGCACCCTGGTTGTTTTTCACGAACCGCCAACATGTCTTTTTTTATTATAGCTTGTCGAACCTTTATGGTCGGGCGCGGGATCGTATCATCACCTCATGAATCGAATCATATTCCATGGGAAGCGGTCGCAGCAGCGCCTTGCCACCTTGCGTGACGCGTCCGGCAACGGGCGCCAGGGGACCCTAGTCCTCGGGCGGAGGTTGGGGATGAGCCTGGTGCTCGGACTTGGTCTGATGGGTGCACTCAGGGCGGCCCCCGCGCTGCCGCCCCCGCACGACATCAATCCCACGGTGGAGCATCCACGCAACACCGAGGGGAGTTTTGTGGCGCTCCGATCGGGACGGATCCTCTTTTCGTATTCTCAGTTTTCTGAGGGCCAGCATGACCACAGCCCCTCGGCCATCGCCGAGATCCACTCTGATGACCAGGGTCGGACGTGGAGTCAGCCGCGGGTTGTGATCCCGACCGGCCGCTATCAGAATATCATGAGTGTTTCCTTCCTTCGCCTGGCCAGCGGCCGGCTCGCCCGGTTCCACTGCGTGAAGGAAACCAAATGGCTCGATTGCCATCCGCTCATCTCGCTTTCGAACGACGAAGGCGTTACCTGGTCCGAACCGAAACTGATGTTGTCGGCTCCCGGCTATTTTGTGCTGAACAATGACCGGGTCATTCAGACATCGACAGGCCGGATCATTGTCCCCCTCGGTTACCACCGAACCAAGGGCGCGGCCGATGAGCAGTCGTCATGGGATTCGCGGGCGATTACGATGTGGATCTATTCTGACGATGAAGGCGCCACCTGGACGGAGTCCAAGACGTGGTGGGGCCTTCCGGTGGCGGGCGCCTCCGGACTGCAGGAGCCCGGGGTGGTCCAGCTGCCAGATGGTCTTCTCTACGGTTGGGCCCGCACGGACCAGCGGTACCAGTACGGTTTTGTTTCGCAAGACGACGGGCTGACCTGGAGTGCCCCGGTCCCTGGCCCCTTGGTATCACCGAATTCGCCAGCCAGCATCAAGCGAGTGCCGAACACGAAGACGCTCATGGTCGTCTACAATGACCACTCCGGCCGCGTACCGCTGCCGTCGAAGCTGAGCCAGCGTGCGCCCCTGGTGGCTGCTTTCTCGACCGACGGGGCCAAGTCTTGGGTGACACCGCAGGTAATCGAGGACGATCTCACAGGTTGGTTTTGCTACACGGCGATTCACTTTACCGATGATGCCGTGCTCCTCGCCTATGTGGCGGGCAACGACCAGCTCGGTCGCCTCTCCCGGCTTCGGCTGCGGCGCGTGCCGCTCGCGGCCTTGAATATCCCGGTAAACTGAGCGCCATGATCCGAACTCTCTTGGCTTTTGCCCTCGCGCTGACCGGCGTTGGTTTCGCCGGCGCCGCGCCCGTCAACTCGATCGTGAGCAATCTGGTGGCGACCGCGCAGCATCCGCGCAATTCGGAGGGAGCATTCATCACGCTCCGCTCCGGTCGCGTCCTCTTCCTCTATTCGCAATTTTCCGAAGGAACCTCAGACTTCAGTCCGTGCCGTATCGCGGAAATGGTTTCGGATGACCAAGGTCGGACTTGGAGCGAGCCCCGGGTCCTCTTCTCCCCTGAGCCCAATACCATGGAGATGAGTGTCTCACTTCTCCGGCTCGCGAGCGGGAAGATCGCGCTCTTCACCGTGATCAAGCGCGGCACCTCCGATTGCCGACCGTATTTGCGGATCTCCGGGGATGAGGGTGCCTCCTGGTCCGCCCCCCGCAGCCTTCTGGACGCACCGGGCTATTTCGTCCTCAACAACGATCGTGTGATCCAGACCTCGCGCGGTCGGTTGATCCTGCCCCTCGCTTTCCATCGTGGCCTCGGAGCCGCAGACGACAGCGGCCATACCGTCGACTTGCGCGGGATCGCTCTTTGGTACTATTCCGACGACGATGGCACGACTTGGAAGGAGTCGCGGACCTGGTGGACGCTTCCGGTGGCCAGTGTGACGGGCCTGCAGGAACCGGGGGTGGTGGAACTGGCGGATGGTTCGCTCCTTTCATGGTTTCGGACGGATCAGGGATGCCAATACGAGAGCCGGTCCCGTGACGACGGAGAGACCTGGAGTGCCCCACAACCGATGCAGCTTCGGTCACCCGCATCGCCCGCCAGCATCAAGCGCATGCCGGGCTCACCGAACCTTCTCGCCGTGTTCAACGATTTTTCGGGCCAGTTTCCGTTTGTGCTGCCGGCTTCAACCTATCGGGGACGGACGCCCCTGGTTGCGTCCCTCTCGGCGGACGGAGGCACCACCTGGCGCACGGGAAAACTCCTCGAGAGCAATCCCGAGGCAAATTACTGCTACACGGCGATTCATTTTGCGGGGGGCGCGGTGCTACTGTCGTATATGGATTTCCGTGAGGGTGCCGGGAGCGCCCAGCGCATCCGACGGATTGAACTTGAGTGGATCGCGGCCCCTCTGGACTCCCTGGCCGAGCGAGCCAAGGCGATCCTCTATGACGTCCTCGAGCGCGACGAAACCTGGATCAAGATCCACGCAGCAGAAGCATTGCTCGTAGGCGGTGAAGCCGTCGCGATGCGCCACCGTTTCCTCGAACTGGCACCGGCGTCGGACTCTTTGCTCTATCGGGTTGGCGTCTGGCGGGTTCTCGCCACCACTTCGGCGACCAAAGCAGAACGGGCCAGGTGCATCGAGCGGGTCGGGAGCATATTCATGGACCCCGACGCGCCTGATCGTTCCCAAGCTTTGGAGACGCTGTGCAAGCTTGGAGTGCCATTGACCGGTGTCCTGCTCAATCGCGTGCGGAGCACTGCCGCGGACGAGAGTGATCGCCTTCGACCCCTCGCTCTCTGGTCCCTGGCGGTTATGGGTGATCAGGATGCGCTGCGGCGGATTGCCGGCCTGCTGAGTTCACCGGTTGCGAGGGCGCGCGTGATCGCCGCCTATTCGCTGCGCTGGCTTCGCACCCGCGATCCCGCGACGTTGCATCTACTGGCACAGGCGGCGGATACCGAGCCACCGGGCACCGATGCTCAAGCCTACCTGCTGAGCGCGGCATTTGCGCTCGATGCCGACCCGGCCCGCAAGCCGGCTTGGCGCGCGGGCTTGGAACAGGTGTTGGCCCGAGGCTCGATGGAGGCCCGTTGGGAGGCTTTCAACGGCATGTTGGCTGACTCCACCTCAGCCAGCCTGTCGCAGGCTGTGCCCCTTCTGGACGATCCCGGTGCAGACACCCGCGTGGGGGCGGCGATGACGATCCTGTATGTGAGAGCGCGCGAATAAAACTGAGCTCGATCCGCTAACCTTGCCGGTGGGCCGGACGTTGAGCCGATCCCGGTGCCCGTGGCCCTCAAGGGTGAAGGGCCGCCACGCGGGAAACGGCGAACGCGAGGACGGCCAGCGCCGCGACGCGAAAAGTCCAGACGATGGCGGGCGATCGATCCTTGAGCGGCACCAAGCTGAAGAGGCAGCCCGCCGTCAGCGAAACCAGCAGGGAGGTTGGACCAATCCACTGGAAGCTTACCCGAGGCATTCCCGTGAGCGCGTCCCAATAGCCGACGACAATTGCGGTGGTCAGTCCGTAGATGGCTCCCAAAATGGCGCCGGTCGCGTTCGCGAAGCGCACGAACAGCGCGAGAAAAAACAGGCTGAACATCGGGTAGAAAAACACGTTGATGGTCTTGCCCGAGACCTCGACCAGATTGCCCGACACCTGGCTCATCGCAAGGCTACCGAGGGTGATCAGCCCGCCGATCACGAGTGAGAGCAGCCGGGCGATCCTGACCTTGGAACCCTCTGCGGCGCGGCCTTGGCGAACCAGTGGTTCGATGACTTCCTGATTTAGGACGGCGATGATCGAGTTGATCCCTGGAGCAACACCTGAAACCGCGGAGGTGAGCAAGCCCGCGACGACCAGCCCGGAGACGCCGGTCGGGAGCCCGTGGCCGAGAAAGTAGGGGAAGAGTCCATCGCCCGCCTGAGCGAGGGTTTTACCCGGCGGGAGCAGTTCCGGGTGCAGCGTAAAGTAACCGAGCAGCGCCGTGCCGACAAACCCAAGGCTGAGCATCACCGCGCCAACGGACATGTGGCCGAACATCACGGCTTTTCGCGCTGCGGCGGCGTCGCGGGTGGTCAGATAGCGCTGAATCGCCACCTGATCCGAGCCGCCGGCACAGACGGTCGAAATGAAGTAAGAGACAAACGTACCCACGACGGTCAGGCGGACCGCGGGGTCCGCGCTGAAGAACGGTTGCGGCATCCAATGCTCTGGAGCCTGACTGGGCCACCACGCTCCCAAGCCGCCTGCGTAAAGGGTGATCAGACTGATCGTCAGGATCGCACCCAGGAGGAGCAGGCCGAATTGCAGGACGGCCGTGGTCATGACGGCCTCGATCCCGCCGGCCAGCGTGTAGAGGGTGGCAATCAAGCCGATTCCAGCGGCGATCAAGGGCAGCCACTTCAGATCACACCCCGTGACACTCACCAGCACCTTCGAGGCGGCGTAAATCACCAGCGACATCCAGACGAGGCGAACGCAGATGAAGGTGATCGATGCGGTCACGCGTACGGGTCGCCCCAGCCGGGTTTCGAGCAGTTCGTAGCCGCTTGTAATCGGCAGCCGCATGAATGCGGGGATGAGATGGCGGCTGATGACAAAGTAGCTGAAGGGCAGGGCCGCCAGCGATCCAAGGACGAGCACCGGCCCGTGCTGGACTACTTCCCCCGGAATCCCAATGTAAGCGATGATGGTGAAAAGCGCGGCGAACAGCGAAACGCCAGCCAGCAGCGGGCTGCGGTTGCGCCCCGCGACGAAATAGACCTCGGCATTTTTCTGCCGCCGCGCAAAAAAAAGTCCTGTCCCCAGGAGGAGGAGCGCGCAGAAAATTACGATGGCGAGGTCGAACCCGCCGAAGCGATGGCTGGTAGCCTGAAGGACGGCGATCATGTCTGGGTCAATGGTGATTGGGCGTCTGCGAACGGGTCAATCCACCGCGGTGATTGCGGTGCGGTGAGAATGGCTCGACCCGCGCCAGATCGGCCAGCTGTCTGATGGCATCCTCCTGGGTCCGACCCGTAGAACCCGAGCCGAGGATGCCAGAATGCTCTTTTTCAACGTACTTGGGAATCAGACGATGCACTGCACCGACGAAACTCGGACCAAGGCCGGAGCGGGTGGCGCGGCTGGACGGACCGGTTGACCGGGAAGGGCGGCCAGAAGCCGCGGAGGATCGCCTCGACGGAATCCGCCACGGTGCGGTGCAGGTGGGCCATCGAATCCTGCGAGGACGCTGCGTAGTGCGGCGTTGCGATGACCTTCTCGAATGACCGCATCGGGCTGGCGGCGGGCAGGGGCTCCTCCTCAAAAACGTCCAGGGACGCCCCGCCGAGCCGGTTCTCCCCGAGAGCGCGCTCCAAGGCTGCCTGGTCGACGACGCCGCCCCGGCTCGTGTTGACGAGAAACGCGGTGGGCTTCATCGCCCGGAGCTCGGCTTCGCCGATGAGATGCTTGGTGGCGGCGGAGAGTGGCACGTGGAGCGATACCATATCGGACTCCCGCAGAAGCCGAACCAGACCGACAAGCTCGACGTTGGAACTGGCCGCCAGCGAATCGACAAAAGGATCTGTCACCAGGATTCGGATGCCGAATCCCTGCATTTTTCGCGCCACAGCCTGGGCGATGCGACCCCAGCCGACGAGTCCGAGGGTCATGCAACTCAGCCGGCGCAGGGGCGGATCGAGCTTGAAGTTCTGCCAGCCGCCCGCGCGCACGGTGCGATCGAAGAAGCAGATTTTTCGCGCGCTCGCGAGCAGCAGGGCCGCCGTGTGATCGGAGACCTCCTCGGTGCAGAAATCGGCCGAATTCGCGACCACGACCCCGCACTTCGTGGCTTCCGGCTGATCGACGCTTTCGATGCCCACACCATAGCGAATGATCGCGCGGAGGGAACCCAACGAAGAGATGACACGGGCCGTCAGCGGCGTATCCTGAAACTCGATCAGAATCACGCTGGCGCCGGCGCAGGTCGCGATGATCTCGTCCTCGGTGCGGGCCTTGGCGAGTACGAGTTCACCCCCAGCCGACTCAATCTGCCGCTTCTCCGCCTCGTAGGAGAAGTTGCAGTCGATGTTGAAGACCTGGGGGCGTGACATCGGCGTTCAGACGGCGACCAAGGGCGTGAAGCTACGCTTGGCCACGAGCAGGTCCTCGCGGTAACCGAGGCCGTCCGAGCCGCTCACCGCGGCCTTGATCTGCGCGAGGCATTCGGGCGTGAGCGGATATTCGAACAAATTGAAGTTACTGGAGAATACGCCCAGTTGCACCAGAAGCTCCTTCAAGCCGGTCATCCAGCAGGCGATCTTCGTGCCGCCGTAGACGCGGTACATCAGATCATTCATGCGGGCCTGAGCGGCCCGGGCGCGCGGCATGTCACCTGCGCGGACCGCCTTGATGATTGCCCGGGCCATGAGGGCGTTGAAGATTCCGCCGCCGAGGAGGAGGCCGTCGTAACCGGCCTCAAGGTACTCGTCGCAGTCAAATTCCGAGCCGGAGTAGATCTTCAGACCCGGGCGGGCATCGCGGGCGGTGATATAGCATTGGCGGCGGGACGGCTGCTGCGCGCTGTCCTTGACCACGACAATGTTCGGCTCCGACAGCAACTCGGGCAGGTGTGACTCCGGCACCACATACGGGCTGTGGTTTCCGCGATCGTAGAGCCCGATGGGCAGAGCACTGCGACGGGCGACCTCGGCATAGTGCGCCACGAGGCGTTTGGTTGTGCCGTTGATGAAATGTGACGGGGCTGCGACCACCGCCAGCTCGACGCCCCAGGACGCCGCGCCCTCGACATTGTCCAGTACCCGGCCCCAGGAATTGTCGGAGACTTGCATGGCGATCGTGATCCTCCCACTTGCGGCCTCCACTGCCGTGCGGGCCAGCAATTCGCGATCGCGTTCCCGCAGCCACGGACCTTCGCCGCAGGTGCCGGCCAGCATGATGCCGGATACACCAAGATCGAGATGATGTGCCACCATGCGGTGCACGGAATGAACGTCGATCCGGCCATCGGCCGTGAACGGAGTAGGGGTGGCTGACCAGACGCAGTCGCTCTGTATTTCAAGGGATTTCACTCCTGCCAAGGATACCCGACGAGGTGGAATTAAAAAGAGGTCATCCGCTGACAAATAAAATGACAGCATTCGCAATGGACGCTTCGTTTCACTCTGGTGTCTCATCATTCTGCGGTCCGGCACGTTTGGCCGGCGGGATTTTGTTTTGACTGGCTTTGGGTTCTTACGCCTCAACCTAGCCTCCGATGGGCGCCGATTCCCGCACAGTTCTTCCCCAACGCTTGCATGGCGCCCATCGCGTTCCTCGTTCGGTGGCGCAGTTTTCCGTCAATTCCGCATGACCATGAGTTCCCAAACGCCAACCAACCTGGGTCCAGGCTCCGGCACCGGCCAGCAGCTTTATCGCCGGGCGCGAGCGCGGATTCCCGGCGGCGCCCAGCTCCTCGGCAAGCGGCCGGAGCAGTATCTGCCCGGCGGCTGGCCCGCCTATTTCAGCCGGGCGCAGGGTTGCACCGTTTGGGACTTGGACGACCGCCCGTACCTCGACTTCACGTCGAACGGCATTGGCACCTGCCTGCTCGGTTATGCGGATCCGGTGGTCAACGCGGCCGTCACGGACTGCGTGGCGCGCGGGAACATGTGCACCCTCAACTCTCCAGCTGAGGTCGAACTCGCCGACCTGCTTTGCGCGATTCACCCTTGGGCGTCCAAAGTGCGTTATGCCCGCACGGGCGGCGAGGCGATGTCGATTTCGGTGCGCATTGCCCGGGCTCATACCCGTCGCGGCATGGTGGCGTTCTGCGGTTACCACGGCTGGAGCGACTGGTACCTGGCCGCCAACCTCGGGGCGACCGATGCGCTGAACGGCCACTTGCTGCCTGGCCTTGATCCCGATGGCGTCCCCCGAGCGCTTCTTGGGAGTGCGCTGCCTTTCCGTTACAACCAGGTTGCCGAGCTGGAACAGATTGTCGCCGCCCATCGTTTCGAACTGGCCGCGATCGTGATGGAACCGCGGCGCTACGATGCCCCGAAGGACGGCTTCCTCGAGAAAGTGCGGGCTCTCGCCGACGAGACGGGCGCCGTCCTGATCTTCGATGAGATAACGGCCGGCTGGCGGAGCAATCACGGCGGAATGCACCTCGCGATGGGCGTGTCGCCGGACATCGCTGTCTTCGCCAAGGCGATGTCGAATGGGTTCCCCATGTCCGCCATCATCGGCCGCGACGCCGTGATGGATGCCGCCCAGCAAACCTTTATCAGCAGCACGTATTGGACAGAATCGATTGGACCCACAGCCGCGGTGGCCACGATCGCTCGGCTGGAACAGTTGAATGTGGCGCGTCACGTGGACGAGATCGGTTCGTTGGTTCGGGCCGGCTGGACGGCCGCCGCGTCCCGAACCGGGCTGCCAGTCAAGGTCATTGGCATCCCGGCGCTTTGCATTCTTGGTTTTGATGCTGGAGAAAACAGTCGCGCTCTGATGACGCTCTTCACCCAGGAAATGCTCGCCCGCGGCTTCCTCGCCGCCGCCGCCCTCTATCCGACCTACGCGCACAAGCCCGATCTGGTCTTTCGCTACCTCACGGCCGTCGAGGAAGTCTTCGGCTTGATGAAGGAGCATCTCGATCGCGGCAGCGTGCTCCAGGCTCTGCATGGTCCGGTTGCGCAGAGCGGTTTCGCGCGACTCACCTGATGTCCACCGGTCTCAAGATTCTCCAGCTCGGCGCCGGATCGATGGGCTCCCGCCGGCTGCGTGACCTGACCCACCGACGGGGTCTGGATATCCGTCTCTTCGACGGGCGGGAGGATCGGCGACGGTCGGCGGAGTCGCGCTTTGGCGTGAAGACCTTCGCGACGATGGCTGCCGCCTTGGATTGGGAGCCGGCGGCCTTGGTCATATCCACGCCGCCCGGCACCAAAGGGCCGTTGGTCGACCTCGCGCTCGAGCGCAAGATCCACCACTTCGTCGAGGCGGACATTTGGAGTTACGGGGTGGCCCCGCGGGTCGGCCAAGTCCCGGGGGTTGTGTGTGCCCCGTCGCTTTCGCTCTCCTTCGTCCCGGTTTTCAAGGCTCTGCAGGAAATCATCCCGACGGCGATCGGGCCGCTGCTGGATTATCAATTCTGCCTGGCCGGTGACATGGCGGCATGGCACCCAGCTGAGGGGAAGGAATACTACGGCCGGCATCGTAACACGGCGCCGGCGCGTGAAATGGTACCGTTCGAGCTGTCGTGGCTGGCTCGCCTTTTCGGCCCAGCCAGTCGGGTCACTGGCGGCTTCAACCAGTTCAGTCGACGCGAGGGCTCGTTCGAGGACACCTGGAGCCTGCTCCTGCAGTTGGAAAGAGGCGGCACCGGCCAGCTCACGGTCACGATGGGCTGCCCGCAGGATCACCGTCGGGGCCTGGCGGTCGGGGCGAAGGGGTCCGTGACCTGGGATCTGAACCGAGGCGAGATCGTCCTGCATGGACCGGTGGAGGTGACTCACCAATGCGGCACGCTCGGGCAGACGATCGAAGCCGGCTATGCCGCCGAAATTGGAGCTTTCGTCGAGGCAATCCAGGGCGGCAAACCTTGGGAGCACAGCTACGCGGAGTATCAGCAAGTGCTGGCCACCCTGGCCGCGGCCGAGGCGGCGGCGCGTCCTGAGCGCTGGACAACGGTTCAGCCCGATCAGGAACCCACGCGCGAGCTGGGACCGCCCGGCCCCTAATGACGCGCAGGAAAATCATCCATGAAAATCGAAACGGACCTGAACGCGCTCGATCGACTCCTCCTGGCGGAAGCCACGGACGGATTCGTACCGGCGAACGTGTGTGATTTGCACGCGCACGTGGTGGAACCAAGCGGTTATGCGCCTGGCACTCTCGGGGCTCATCTGAAAGGCGTGACGATTACGCCGGCGAGCTACCGGGCCGCGATGGAAATGATCCTGCCTGATCGACGCCTGAACGAGGGGTTGGTGTTCCCGTTCCCGGCCCGGCAGCATGATCGCCCGGCAATTAATCGGTGGATGTACGACCGAATCGCGGCGCTGCCCGCGGCAAGTCCGACCCATGGCCTCGCGATCGTGGCCCCGAACGATGACCCGGCACCCTCCGA
>Ga0154020_10005643_pt1 | contig 14720 bp, 12 predicted proteins | sample Klosneuvirus_201_FD_109709 | JGI IMG/M metagenome (GOLD analysis project Ga0154020, IMG submission 109709) | Active sludge microbial communities from wastewater, Klosterneuburg, Austria - Klosneuvirus_20160825_MG | ecosystem: Engineered > WWTP > Aerobic digester > Activated sludge | place...
CATGCTCACCCACGGCGGGGTGCACGCGCCGGCGGTGCAGCTGCGGCCCGCCCCGCACGAGTTGCCGCACCCGCCGCAGTGCTTCGCGTTGGTGTTCGGGTCGACGCAGGCGCCGCCGCACAGAACCTGCGGAGGGGTGCAGGTCGGCGTCACGCAGCTGTTGCCGCTGCACACCTTGCCGCCGGTGCAGTCCCCGTCCGCGCAGCACTCGAAGCAGCCGGTGGCGCAGCACTTGGTGCCGGTGCCGCAGCCCGAGTGCGAGCAGGTGCCGGCCGCGCTGCAGCTGTCGGCGGTGCAAGGGTCCGAGTCGCCACACTGGCTGCCCGAGCAGCACTCGCGGCATTCGCTGCCGCAGTCGTTGGGCGTGAGGGTCGCGCATTGGCAGCTCGACGCCGAGCAGATGGCGCCAGGCTTGCACACCGTGCTGCACCCGCCGCAGTGCTTCGGGTCGGTGGTCAGATCCACCTCGCAGCCGTCCGCCGCCTGGCTGTTGCAGTTGGCGAACCCCGTCAGGCAGCTGGGCATCCCGTTCACGCACTGCTGATTGGCGGCCACCGGCTGAGCGCACCCGCCGCAGTGCTGCGGGGCGGTCTTGGTGTCCACGCACGAGGTGCCGCAGAGCGTCTCTCCCGTGGCACAGCTCGACACGCAGGCGGCACCGTCGCACGCGGGCGTCGGCACTGCGCACTTCACCCCGCACGCGCCGCAGTTCTGCGCGTCGGTCAGCGCGGCCTCGCAGCCCACGCTGGCGTCGCAGTTCTGAAAGCCCGTGAGGCAGCCGCACTTGCCGGCCGAGCACGAGCCGTTCACCCCGCAGGCGGCGTTGCACGCGCCGCAGTGCTTCTCGTCGCTGGAAAGGGTGGCCTCGCAGCCGTCGTTCTTGTCGGCGTTGCAGTCGCCGAAGCCCACGGCGCACTCGCACTTGCCGGCCGTGCACACCTGATTCGCGCCGCAGGCGTTGCCACACGCCCCGCAGTGCTTCGGGTCCGTGGCCAGCTTGGCTTCACAGCCGTTGGCGCCCTGCGCGTCGCAGTTGGCCGTGCCGGCCGGGCAGGTGCACTTACCGGCCACGCAACTCTGATCGAAGCTGCACTCGACGCCGCAGTTGCCGCAGTTGGCCGGATCGACCGCCGAGTCCACCTCGCAACCGCTGACCACGTTCTTGTCGCAGTCGAGGTGGCCCAGCAGGCAGGTGTTGGTGCAGTTGCCCGAGCTGCAGCTGGTGCCGGGGCAGCCCTTGCCACACGCGCCGCAGTTGGAAGGGCTGCTGGTGGTGTTCACGCACTTGTCCTCGCAGCACACCTCGCCGCTGGGGCAGTTGCTGCACGGGCCCGCGTCCCCGCCGCTGCCACCCGTGCCGCCGGTTGCGCCCACGCCCCCGGTGCCGCCGCCGCCGCCCGCGCCCGACGTGCCGCCGCTGCCGCCGCCGCCCGCCCCGCCGACGCTGGCGTCGCCGCCCACACCGCCTGCGCCCCCCGAGCCGGCTGCACCGCCGCTGGCCGGCGCGGTGCTGAAATCGTCGTCCAAGAGCTGCGGGCACCCTGCGGCCGCAAGGCCGAGCAGGGCGACGGCGAAGCCGTGGCGTGGCCGAAGGCGCATCAGAACGCCCCCCGCAGGCCAGCGCTGCCTGGCCCGACCCAGGCGCCGACGCGCGCCGCTTCGGTCTTCTTGGGCGCGGTGAGCCAGAGCGTGACTCCGGCGCCTACGCCCAGCGCGCCGACGACGTAGCCGATGGTCGAGACCGTGCGCAGGCTGCGGAACGATTCGGCGTCGTCTGCGCCGCTCGACCCCTCTCTGCACACGCCCTTGGGGCACGCGTCTTCCGCGCTCTGGTGCTTGCTGGTCGCCATCAGACCGGTGGTGACCCCCACGCCCAGCCCCACCGCGCCCACTCCGAGCGCGACGAAGGCCCAGGTCTTCTGTGACGAGTCGGCGGTGGACAGCTTCGCCGACTCCGATTTCGGAGGCTCGCCGGTGGCGGCACCCTCGGGCGCCGGGGGCAGCTCGAGCTCGATCGACTTCTCTTCCTTCTCCTGGATCTCGAGGGTCGCCCGTGCCTCGCGCCCGTCGGTGGTCTTGGCCACGACCGGGTGGGTGCCCGGGTCCATCGGCGCGGCGACGCCGATCAGCGCCGGTGCGATCACCCTGCCGCCCACGGTCACGCTCAGCGCGCGGCTCTTCCTATCGATGCCTTTGACGACGATCGTCGCCTTCGGCACCCGCGGTCTGAGCTCGGCCAGCTCGGCCTGAGCCTGCTCCACGGCCTCGCGGAACGCCGCGGGTGACTTGTCGTCCAGCCGGGTGCGGGTCGTGCGAACGTAGGCCTCCAGCGCTTCGACCCAGCGCCCGCCCTTGGCCAGCGCGCGTGCATGGCGCAGCGAAAGGGTCGGGGCGGGCACCAGCGCATACGCACGCTGGTAGAGGTCCTGGGCCGTGGCGAAGTCCTCGGCAGTCATCGCCTTGGCCGCTTGCTCGGCCAGCTCTCGGGCCGCGTTCTTGTCCGAGTCGTTCTCTTCTTGTGCTGCTGCGGCACAGGTCACAAGCGTGAGCAGCGACCCGGCGGCCAGGCCGACGAAGCGTCGCTCAGAACCCCAGGTCTTCGGCATAGCCACCCTTGGGTTTAGCCGGTGTCGGGGCCCCAGGGGAGGGAGATTTTGCGCTGGCCTCGGGCTTGGCGGGCAAAGCGGTGCCCTTCTTCTTGGGGCGCGAGCCGCTCGCCTCGGGCGAGGGCGCCGCTTCGGCGCTGGGGCCCGAGGGCGGCACCACCGCCGGCGCCGCCGCCGCGGCCGGGGAAGCACCGCGCGCGCCCTCCGACGGACTTGGCCCGCTTGCCTCGGGGCTCGAGCCCGAGCGGATCAGCAAGAAGCCGATGGTCACCAGGGCGGCGAGCGCGATGGCCGCGATCACCATCAGCTTCTTCTTCGGGTTTGGGGCCGGCAGGGGCGCGTCGACCTCGTCGGTGACGAGCACCGGGGGGGGCTTCGGCTGCTCGGCGGGCGTCGGCTTCACCGGCAACATCGGCGGGGGCGGGGTCGAGGCGCGGAACGAGGCCAAGGAAAGGCGCCCCACCGGCACCGGATCGACCCAGGTGGCCCGCAGGGAGTGGCCGCTCACGTCTTCCATCACGCCGCGGGCCATCAGCCAGGCGGCGAGCGCCTCGCCCAGCTCGCGCATGCTCTGGAAGCGCTTCTCGCGGTCTTTCTCGAGCCCTTTGCGCATCGCCGCCCAGAGCTCGTCGTCGCCCGCGCCAAACTCGAGGATCGGGCGGATCTCGTCCTCGATGATGTGACGCAAGAGCGCGTTGTAGTTCGCGTCTTCGAACGGGACGCGCCCGGTGACGCACTCGTAGAGCAGCACGCACAGCTCCCAGACGTCGGCGCGGTGGTCGATGTCCTCGACGCCGCGCGCCTGCTCGGGTGCCATGTAGTCGGGGCTGCCGACCACCGTTCCGGCCTGGGTGATGCGGTGGCTGGTGACCGCTGCCGTTGCCAGCTTGGCGATGCCGAAGTCCAAGATCTTGGGCTGCAAGCGCCCGTCGGCGTCCGCCAGGAAGATGTTGTCCGGCTTCAGGTCGCGGTGAATCACGCCCTTGGCGTGGGCTGTTCCGAGCGCGTCGACGATGGGCAGCAGGATCTGCACGGCCTGGATGGCGGGGAGTCGGCTCTCGCGGTCCAGGACCTCGCCCAGGGTCTCACCCTGCAAGAGCTCCATGACCATGAAGGGCTCGTCGTGTCGGGTCCGGCCGAAGTCGAACACGCGGCAGATGGCCGGGTGCTTGAGCCGCGCGGCGGCCCGCGCCTCGGTCAAGAAGCGGTCCTCGTTGGGCTTCGAGGCCATGTCGCCGCGGATCAGCTTGAGCGCCACCTGGGCATCGAGCGCCAGGTTCTTCGCGACCCACACCGCGCCCATGCCCCCCTCGCCCAAGAGGCTGATGAGCTTGTACTTGTCGGCGACGATCTCGCCGACCACGTAGCGCGAGCGCGGTTCGGGCGCGACAGCCTCTTCCAGGCTGTCGACGCTCGCCAGACCTGCGCGGACCACGCGAGACACGACAGGGCAATTGTGCCCGTGCTCACTCGCGAACGCTAGCTACCGGTCAGGCTGAGCGCGACGCCCGCTGCAATTCCGAGCAGGGCGGCCAGCACCGCCACCAGCCAGAACCAGCTTTTCTCGGGCCGGGCAGGGCCCGCCGGGGGCAATTGTTTCCCGGTGGCCTCCGGGGCGCCCAGTGACAGCTCGGTGTCTCGGCTGCCCAGCTCGTGGTCCGACGATGGGGGCGGCCGCGTCGAGGCGACGTCCCGCGGCGAACGCAGGGCGAGCGAGAGCGCCGAGGCCATGGCGCTTGCCGACGGGTAGCGCTCTTGGGGCTTCTTCGCCAGGGCGTGCATCACCACCGCATCCAGCGCCGGCGTGATGCCCGCGTCGGGGGCGCGCTCCGACGGCGCCACGGCAGCATCGGTCAGGTGCGCCGTCATGGTGGCTATCGGGTTGTTCGACTCGAACGGCACCGAGCCGGTGATCAGCTCGTACAGGATGATGCCGGCGGCGTACACGTCGCTGCGGGCATCGACCTCGTCGCCCCGCGCTGCCTCGGGCGCCATGTATTCCGGCGTGCCGAAGACCATGTTCTGCTGGGTCAGCGCCGTCAGCGACTGACCGGCGTCGCCCCGCAGCACCTTGGCCAGGCCGAAGTCCAGCACCCGGGCGGTCTCGGCGGCGTCTTCATCGTCGCGTTCGATGATCACGTTGCCCGGCTTCAGATCACGGTGCACCACGCCCTCGCCGTGCGCCACGTCGAGCGCAACGCAGATCTGTCGGACGATCTCCACCGCGCGGGGTGGCGCCAGCCTGCCCGCCTTGACCAGCACGTCGAGGGGCGTGCCTTGCACATGCTCGAGCGCCATGAACAACAGCCCGTCGGCCTCACCGAAGTCGAGCAGCCGCACCAGGTTGGGGCCACGCAGCTTGCGCAAGATGCGCGCCTCGCGGTGGAAGCGCCGGCTGATCTGATGATCGCGTGCCAGGTGCCGGTGGATGACCTTCAGCGCCACGCGCTGGCCGGCATGCACCGGCACGGACTCTCCGCTGTCGGGCGGTGCGATGCACTCGGCCCGAAACACGACGCCGCTGGCGCCGTCGCCCAGCACCGTTTCGATGCGGTAGCGCTGGGCCACCACCACCCCGGGTCCCAGGGCCCCCGCCGCCACGGGCTCGGAGGCTTCGCTCACGGTGCCGGCTCCGCACAGGCTTCGCGTAGCTTGGGGCTCATGCTCACCGGATCGAGCACCGCCTTGCCGTCCAGCTTCCGCCACTCGGCGCAGGCGGCCCGGGCCAGGCCGGGCGCCTCGAGTGCGGCGTAGGCCTCGAGCAGCTGGCGGTGCACGCTCGCCAGTTGCTCGGTGGTGAGCTGCGCGCTGGCCGACAAGAAGCGGTTGCCGCGGGCCACCGCGTCGACATAGCGCCCACCCTTCACGTCGGCTGTCAGCGCCGGCAGCTCGGCCTGGACCTTGCGCTGCCGGTCGCGGGTGTCGCCCGCCGCTTGCGAGCAGACGAGCGGGTTGGACTCGGCGACGGCCTTCTTGCCGTCTTCGGTCAGCGGCAGCTCGGTCAGCGGGACGAGCAAGATGTCGCCGGGGGCGAGCTTCTTGCCCTTCAGCCCGTTGTAGTGGTCGAGGACCCAAGCCTTGTTGGGGTCGCCCATGTACTTCTGTGCGATGCTCACGATGCTGTCGGCATTCGTGACCATCACGGGCAGGTTGTAGGGGATGACGATCTCTGCGCCGTCGGCCGGGGGCAACCACGGGCTCGACCCGTTGGCCATGCTGAGCACGTCGGCCCGGTGGGCCGCCCCCAGGTGCTGGGTGGCCAGGTCCGCCCAGTTGTCGCTCTTCTTGATGCGCCGGTGCGACAGGGCTGGAACCTCGAGCCGCATCCCGAGCACGATCGACGACCCGCCCCGCGCGTCCAGCCCGTTGGCGGCGACCAGCAGCTTCTCGTGCTGAATCAGCCCGTAATAGCGCTCGGCGATCGATGCCAGCGTGTCGCCCTTCTGCACCACGTGGGTCAGCGCCCCCGAATCGGAAGCCAGGGCCACCACGGCCGTGGCTCCGAGCAGAGTGACCAGCCGGGAGACGCGCATCAGGGGCCGAGCTTAACCCGGACCGGCGCCACGGGCAGCTGTCAACGCCGCGCGGCCCACCCCACGCTACTTGGTCGGGAAGCCGCGGTTCTCGAGCAAGGCTTCCACCTTGGGGTCGCGACCCCGGAAGCTCCGATACGCCTCCGCCCGGTCCACGGCGTCGCCGTTGGCCAAGATCAGCTCCTTGAACTTCTTGGCGGTCTCGGGATGAAACGGATCCTTGGTCTCTTCGAAGGCCTTCCAGGCGTCGGCCGCCATCACGTCGGACCAGAGGTAAGAGTAGTAGCCGGCCGAGTAAGCGTCCGAGGTGAACAGGTGCTGGAACTGCGGCAGCCGGTGCCGCATCACGATCTCTTTGGGCATGCCCAGCGCCTTCAGCGTGTCGGCCTCGAACTTCTTGGGGTCGACCTCACCCTTCGGGTCGGTGTGCAGTTTCATGTCCACCAGGGCAGCGCTCAGGTATTCGACGGTGGCGAAGCCCTGGTTGAAGGTGCTGGCCTTCTTCATCTTGTCGATCAGCGCCTGCGGCATCTTCTGCTTGGTCTCGTTGTGCAGCGCATACGTGTCGAGGATCTCGCGGGTCAGCACCCAGTTCTCGTGCACCTGGCTCGGGAACTCGACGAAGTCGCGCGGGGTGTTGTTCAGCGAGGGATAGGTGACGTCGCTCGACAAGGCGTGCAGCGCGTGGCCGAACTCGTGGAACAGGGTCTCGGCGTCGTCCAGGCTGATCAGCACCGGCTTGCCCTTGCCGCCCTTGGTGAAGTTGTTGTTGTTCGAGACGATGGGAAAGATCTTGCCGTCGGCCTTCTGCTGGTCGCGATAGGTCTGCGCCCACGCGCCCGAGCCCTTGTGCGTCCGGGCGAAGTCGTCGCGATACAGGTAGCCCACGTGGCTGCCGTCGGCCTTCTTGGTCACGTGATAGACGCGCACGTCGGGGTGGAACACCGGCACCGTGCCGCTGACCTCTTGGAAGGCGAAGCCGTACAGCTTCTCGGCCATGAAGTATGACGCGCGGATCATGTTCTCGAGCTCGAAGTAGCTCTTGAACTCGGTCTGATCGAGGTCGTAGCGCTCTTTCCGCACCTTCTCGGCGTAGTAGCGATAGTCCCACGGCTCGACGGTGATCTTGTGCCCGAGCTTGGTCGCCAGCTTCTGCATGTCGGCAACCTCCTGCTTCACGCGCTTCACCGCAGCAGGCCAGACCCGCATCATCAGCTTCTCGGCGGCGGCTGGCTCTTTGGCCATGGTGTCGCTCATGCGCCAGTGTGCGTGGCTGGCGAAGCCCAAGAGCTTGGCGCGTTCGGCCCGCAGCTTCACGATCTGGGTGATCAGCTGGTTGGTGTCGTTCTTGTTCCCGTGGTTGCCGCGCTCGACGAACGCGCGCCATACCTTCTCGCGCAGCTCGCGCTTGTCGCTGAAGGTCAAGAAAGGGTCCACCGCCGAGCGGGTGTTGACCACGGCGAAGCCCTCGACCTTCTTCTCTTCGGCCGCGGCCTTGTAGCTCTGGACCAGTGACGCTGGCAGGCCCGCAAGGTCGTCTTTGCCCAGCACCACCCAGGTGTCTTCGTCGGCCTGCACGTGGTTGCCGAACTCGGTGTAAAGCTTGGCCAGGGTCTGGTTGATCTCGCCCACGCGCTTCTTCGCGTCGGCGTTCAAGTTGGCGCCGCGACGCACGAAGTCGTCGTACACCTTCTTCGCCAGCCGCTTCTGCTCGGCGTTCAGCTTGCCCTGCTCACGCGCGTCGTACACCGCCTTCACGCGTGCGAAGAGCTTCGCGTCGAACTTCACCTCGTCGGACACCTTGCTCAGCTTCGGCTCGATCACCTCGGCCAGCTTCTGGACCTCGGGGGTGTTCAGGTTGGCGGTGGTGACCCTGAACAAGGTGACCACGCGATCGAGGGGTTTTCCTGCTCGTTCCAGCGCCACCAGGGTGTTGTCGAAGGTGGCCGCGTCGGTCCGGTCGGCGATCGTCTTCACCTCGGCCAGGTAGGCCGCCGAGGCCTTGTCGATCGCCGCGGTGAACAGCTTGTGATCGAGCTTGTCCCAGGGCGGAAGCCCACCGTGCGGCCCCTTCCACTCGGCCAGAAGCACGTCGGCGGGGTCGCCGGGCGATGCGGGGGAGCTGGCGCTGCCGCTGCTGCTGGCAGGGGGCGCCGTGGGCGGGGTGCTGGGCGGCGCGGCGCCACCCGACGAAGGCCCGCACGAAGCCAGAGTCAGCGCCAACGTGCAGCCACAAGCCGAGGTGCGATTCATGCGCGGCAGCCTCGCGCGCGGGGCCGGGCCGAGTCAAACGGGATCAGCAAATACACGAACGCCCGCGACACCGTGGCGTCGCGGGCGCGCGTGGATGTCCGGAGCGGTCCGCTCAGTCCTTCGAGGCGTCGCTGGCGCCGCCGCCCGTGCCGCCGCCACCGTCGGTGGTGCCGCCGTCGGCGCAGCCCGTGAGGCACTTGCCCAACGCATCGAGCAGGGCCGCGCCGGACCCCAAGCAGTTCGTCTCACACGCCGCGGCGCAGGTCGTGTCGCCCTTGCACCCCGAGCCACACTCCATGGCGGACGCGCAGCCCTTGTCGGCCATGCAGGCGTTCACCGCGTTGCAGCAAGCACCCTTCAGGCAAGCCGTGGTCACAGGATTCGTGGTGTTGAAGGTATCGCACTTCTGGCCGACCCAGTTCGACGGGCACTGCGTTCCGCCGCCCGAGCCGCCGCCGCCCGTCGCGCCCGACCCGCCGGTGGCGCCCGAGCCGCCGCCGCCCATCGCGCCCGAGCCGCCCATCGCACCCGAGCCGCCCATCGCGCCCGTGCCGCCGGATGCGGTCGCGCCGCTCCCGCCGGTACCGCCGCCGCTGGAGTCGTCGCTCGAGCAACCTGCGATCACGCCCAAACCCAAACCAGTGACAACGAACAAGCACGTAGAAAGCTTCATCGGTGGACCTCCGTCTTCGCGGCGGGAAGTTCAGCCGAGGACCGGCCTCGGGTCAAGGCGGGAACTTGACGGACCGGTAGCGCTCTCCCACGCTGCCGGAGGTGACTGGACAATACTGGCCTTTTTGGGCCGGGGCGCTGGCCCTGGGCGGAATCGCCACCCTCCACGCGGTGTGGCTCGGTCGCCCGCTCGGGGTCTCGGGCAGCCTGGCTCGGGTCGCTCGCCCGTCGGATCCGACAGGGGTCGGCTCGGTCTGGGTCCACGTCGCGTTCCTGTGTGCGATTGCGGCGGGCGCGCTGGCCGCGGCGCTGATCCGCGGCACCTTCCGGATCGAGCTCGCGCCCGGCCCGAGCTTGCGCCAGCTGTACGGGCCGTGGGCGCTGGTCGCGCTCGCAGCGGGCGGCGCGCTGGTCGGCGCCGGCACGCGCATGGCCGGCGGCTGCACCTCTGGCCACGGTTTGTCCGGTTGCGCGCGGCTCGTTCCCTCGAGCCTGATCGCCACCGGTTGCTTCATGGCGGCGGCCGTCGCCACGTCGCTTCTGCTGAAAGGGCTTGCCCCGTGAGAGGCTGGGCCGTCGTGCTGGGGCTGGGGTTCGCGCTGGGGCTCGCCCTGGGCTTCATCGGCTTCGGTGACTTCACCGAGGTTCACCGGATGTTCACGCTGCAAGACGCGCGGCTGTATCTGACCTTCGCGGGCGCGGTGGGCGTCACCGCGCTGGGGCTTCGGTTGTTCGTCAGGGTTCCGCTCGAGAGCACGCGCCTGCATCGCTCCGTTCCCCTCGGTTCGGTGCTGTTCGGGGTGGGTTGGGCGCTGTGCGGCGCATGCCCCGGCATTGGCATGGTGGGTGTGGGCCAGGGCGCTCTACCCGTGGCGGTCGCGCTGGGCGGCATGATCGTGGGGATTCGCGCCTTCGACTTCGTGAACGCGCGCTGGCTTCGCTGGCAATCCACGTCCTGCGGAATGTGACAGTCGCGGCGGGCGCGGTGTATACCTGCCTCGCAATGCGTCGTGTCTGGGTCGCGATCATCGGGGTGGGGCTCGTGGGGTGCTTTCCCGACTACGAGCTCGAGGCTGACGCGCAGCCCTACATGGCGCGCATGCGCAGCAACGGTCGCACGGTCGAGTTCGATCTGGCTACCGACGTGGGCAACCGTCGCAGCGCCGTGAGCTTCAGCTACGACTTCGACATCGACCAGAACGAGGTCACGGTCCAGCGCTTCAACACCTGGTGGAATGGCGACCGCGCGCTGCCGTCCGACCTGGCGTCGCTCGACGACGGCGGCGTCTACGAAGACCCCATGCGGTGGCGCGCGAACTGGAACACCGCCGCCGTGACCGAGGCCTTCGTCTGGGCCAACCCCGACGTGGACACCGAGCTGACCTGCACCGGGCCCAGCAACACCCCCTTCGGCCAGGCGCCCTGGACCACCTGGATGATGGACAAGAACGGCGTGGCCGACGCCGGCGACTTTCCCATGACCTGCGTGACGTGGATGCAAGCCGCGGCGTTCTGCGCCTCGGAGGGCAAGCGCCTGCCCACGGCCGCCGAGTGGACCTTCGCGCGTACCCAAGGTGGGGATGCGCCCGCCTTCCCCTGGGGCAACCAGCTCCCCACGCAGTGCGTGGACGCGATCGTGAACGCCGACGGCAACGCCTGTGACTTCCCGACCGCCGTCTCGACCACGGCTCGCGACCGCACCAAGGCCGGCGTCGACGACCTGGTCGGCAGCGTGTTCGAATGGCTGTGGGAGGCCTCGTGGCCCGACGCGGTCGACGAAACGGACTGGGTCGGTGCCAAGGACAACCTCGACTCGCCCGACCGCGAGCACCTGCGGGCCGGCGGCGCGTTCATCTCGGAGCCGACCGAGCCGCGGGTGTCCGGCGTGGTCGAGAAGTTCGGCGCCAACCAGCAGTATTACGACGCCGGTTTTCGCTGCGCGCGCAGCGTGAAGTGACCCGGCCCGGGGATCAGAACCGGCCGCGCAGGCTGGCGCCCGAGAAGCCTGGTCCGATCACCGGGCCGACCTGGGCGCTCGCCCGCTCTTTCGACGAGGAGCCGAGGAGCATCACCGTGCCAGCGCCGAGCGCGGCGGCGCCGATGCCCCACGACACGAACGAAAGCGTGGTGTACGTCCTGCCCTTGCTCTCGGCGTCGTCCACGTCGCCGGCGCGCTCCACTGGGCAGTCGTCCTTCGCTGGACACATCGCGTCCAGCGCGTCGATCTGATCGCCCCGCAGCTTCCAGGTGTAGAAGCCCGCTGCGGCGAACACCACGCCGCCGCCGATCAGCACCCAGGGCACCACTGAAGGCGAGGGCGCTGGCGGCGCGGCGGGTGTGGGCTCGGGCGTGGGTGCCGGTTTCGGTCCGGGCGGCGCGCCGCCCGCGACCGGCGTGGCCGCGGGCTGCTTGCCCGGCGCCGGCGGGGTGAGCTCGACCTTGCCCTTGCCGCGCTCGGCGACGCTGACCCGCTGCTTCACCGTGCCGTCGTCGAACTCGGCGATCACCTCGTGGGCGCCGGGGTTCACCGGCATGGCGGTGCCCAGCGTGGCGCCGGCGATCTCGGTGCCGTCGAGCAGCACGCGCTTGGGCGCAGCCTGCCCCACAATCACGATCTCCAGGGTCGGCACGCGCGGCCTGAGGCTGGTCAGCTCGGCACTGGCCGCGGACTCGACCTGCGCGTTCCCTTCGGTCTTGGAGAGCTCGACCGCGCGCTCGAAGCTGACCAGGGCTTCGACCAAGGCGCCGGTTCGCAGCTCGCACAGCCCCACGTGGAACACGATCTGCGGGGTCTTCTTGACCGCCATCGCCTTCTTGAACCGCACCAGCGCATCGGCGAACTGGCCCTTTTCCTCGAGCGCCATGCCCTCGGAAAACCACTGCTTGGCCGCGGCGATCTCCGACGCCGTCTGCCCCCACGCGGGCAGCGCCAGACACAGCGAAAAGGGGACCACCCAGCGAACCTTCGACATTTCTGCCGAGCCTAGCTCAACGGCCGATGGAATGCGCTACGCTCCGGGGGCTTGAAAGAGGGCGCGCTCGTCGCAGGGAAGTACCGCATCCTTCGCAAGTTGGGCGAGGGCGGCATGGGCTCCGTCTGGCTCGCGAAGAACGAGGTCACCGAGCGCGACTTCGCCATCAAGTTCTTGCACCCCAGCGCCGAGCGCACGGAAGATCAGCTCGCGCGCTTCTTCCAAGAGGCCAAGGTCGCCGGCCGGCTGCGCCACCCCAGCATCGTCGAGATCTTCGACGCGGGCTCCGACCCGGGCCTGAATGGCGCCCCCTACCTGGTGATGGAGGTCCTCGACGGCGTCGGCCTCGACGAGGCGATTGCCCGGGCCGGCGCGCTGCCGCTGGGCGTGGCCCTCGAGATCATGCTCGACGTGTGTCGGGCGCTCGCCCTGGCCCACGACAAGGGCATCATCCACCGCGATCTGAAGCCCTCGAACGTGTTCCTTCATCGCGTGGGCAACGGCACGCTGGTTCCGAAGGTGCTCGACTTCGGCATCAGCAAGGTGCTGGTGGCCGACAAGACCGGTCGCCACGTCACCGGCATGACCCGCACCGGCGCCATCCTCGGCTCGCCGCTCTACATGAGCCCCGAACAGGCCGCCGGCGACAAGGGCATCGACGCGCGAAGCGACGTGCACTCGCTGGGCGTGCTGCTCTGGGAGTGCCTTGCAGGTCGCGCGCCGTTCGTGGCCGAGACCTACGGCCTGCTGATGGTCGAGATCATCCAGGGCGAGCGGCCGCATCTCGGATCGGTGCTCCCCGGCATCCCCGCGAGCGTGGATCAGCTCATGCAGTGCGCCATCGCCCGCGATCGCAGCCAGCGCTATGCCACCGCCGCCGCCATGGCCGACGCCATCGAGGGCGCGCTGGCCGAGATCGGACACGTTCCGGTGCTCGGTGCCCGGAACGGCGCGGACGACTTCATGGCGCTGCTCGGTGCCCCGGCCCACGGCCGCGCGAGCGAGGCCACCAGCACCACGGCCGCCATCGAGCTTCCCAGCGCGGCCACCGTGGCCCAGCCCGCCGCCACGGGTCCGTCGCCTTCGCCCACTTCCACGCCGCGCCCGGCCAGCCAGCAAGCGGCGCCCCGGCGCCGGTCGGCGCTGGCGTGGGGCGCCGGCCTGGGGGTGCTGGTGATCGGCGGTGTGGGCATCGCCATCGCGCTCTCGCGCCCGAGCGTCGACCCCGCCGCCCCCGAGCCCAGCCAGGCGCCGGCCAGTCTGGGCGCCGGCGTCCCGACGCCCGAGCGACCCACCGTGGCGCCGGCGCTACCCAGCGAGGCCGCGCCGCCTGCCGCCTCGCCCTCGGCGCCGGCCCCGTCCGCTTCTGCGCCGGTGGCCAAGGCCAAGCTCAAGCCCACACCGAAAGCTCCGGGCACCGCGAAACCAGCGCCCAGCTCGGGCGTAGTTCATCACGGCGTGACGAGCTCGGGCCTCTGACGGTTGACGAAGGGCAGGTTCGACTCGACACATCTCGCGTGAGTCGAACCATGGCAGCGTCCACGATCCGGTTTCACACCTTCGCGCTGATCGTCGCCGCCGGGCTGCTCGCCGTGCCGGCCAGCGCCCAGAGCACCAGCGTGGTCACCGTGGCCGCCGGTGGGCTCAAGAACGACGACGGTCAGGTGGTCTGCGCGCTGTTCGATTCGGGCAAGGGCTTTCCGGATGGCAAGCACGCGCTCAAGGGCGACATTGCCCCGGTGCAGAGCCGCGGGGGCGTGTGCCGTTTCACCGGCGTCGCACCGGGCACGTACGCCGTCGCGCTCTTCCACGACGAGAACAAAGACAAGGTGCTGAATACCTTCCTCGGGATCCCGCGCGAGGGGTTCGGGTTCTCGCGCAACGCGCCGCCGTCCACCTTCGGCCCGCCGAAGTTCTCGGCAGCGTCGTTCCGCGTGGTGAAGGGGGACTACACGCTGCGCGTCTCGATGCGTTACCTGTGACGGCCCTGCACCTTCCAAGCGCCAACTGGCGGTTGGCGCTGCGGGGTCACGGCGCGACGCATTCCCGCAGAGCCAAGGCCTTTTCGTGGCTGGCCCGGGTCGTGCTCTTGCCCCCGGCATGCTCGCCGCACTTCGGCTCTCGCTCTGCCTGTTCATGGTTCTGATCGCCGGCTGCGCTGCCGAGACCGGCGACCACTTCGATCACGACGAGCGCGAGGGGCACGACCTGGGCGTGGTCAGCGAAGAGCTGTCGACGCTGTCGTGCAGCATGTCCACCGCCACCGGCTACAAGAGCGGCTCGGCGTTCAGCATTCAGGTGGTCACCGTCGACGGCAAGAAGGTCGAGTGGAAGACCGCCAACGCATACATGTTGATGGCCAAAGCTGCCGCCGCGGCCGGCGTGCAGATCCGCGTGGTCAGCGGCTTCCGCACCATGGATCAGCAGAAATACCTCTACAGCTGTTACGTGAACTGCAGCTGCAACAGCTGCAACCTGGCGGCCAAGCCTGGCTACAGCAACCACCAGAGCGGTCACGCGCTCGATCTGAACGCTTCTGCGCCCGGCGTGTACTCGTGGCTGTCGAAGCACGCCGGCAGCTATGGCTTCAAGCGCACCGTGCCCAGCGAGAACTGGCACTGGGAGTGGTGGGGCACCGATCCAGGCACCGGGCCGTGCAACGATCAGGACAAGGACGACGACGG
>Ga0154020_10005644_pt1 | contig 14719 bp, 13 predicted proteins | sample Klosneuvirus_201_FD_109709 | JGI IMG/M metagenome (GOLD analysis project Ga0154020, IMG submission 109709) | Active sludge microbial communities from wastewater, Klosterneuburg, Austria - Klosneuvirus_20160825_MG | ecosystem: Engineered > WWTP > Aerobic digester > Activated sludge | place...
CTGATCCTCGCGAGCTGGTGGGGATTGTTCCGCTGGACGCTGCGCGGTGAGCTCGGGTGGTCCGGCTTCGCTCCCTGGGCGCTCCTGTCGGTCGTCGGCGCGATCGCCGTCGTCGCTGCGCGGCGGCGCGGGCACGGCCTCGGCCTCGACGTCGCGGGGCCCCGGGTGCTCGCGGCGGGCCTCTTCGTCGCGCTCCTGCTCACGACCGCGCCGCGCGACCCGAAGCTGCTCTTGCACACCGCGCTCGTCGCGGTGCCCTACCTGCTCGCCACCTCGTTCCGGGTCAGGGCAGCGCCTTCGTGCACTCCGCGTACGAGCTGACCGCGGAGAACCGCACGTAATCGAACGTGCCCTTGACGTCGTGGGGAGGCTCCCAGGTGCCGACCATCAGGCCCACCTGCACCGCACTCGCCATCGGCACCGTGAACCGGAGCGGGCCCCCGCTGGACGAGACGCCCGGCGTGGCGACCCCGGCGCCGTTGCCGTTGACGCGCGTCGTCGAGGCGACGAACGCCTCCTCGACCAGCGCCGACTCCGAGGGATGGCGATGAAAGAAGTGGAACGTGCCTCCGACCCGGCAGATCCGCAGCTGCACCGTCAGCGAGCCGCCGGGCGTGTCGTTCAGGTAGAGCGTGGAGAGCGAAGCGCCGCTCGTGGCCGGCCTCGTCCACTTGGCCTCGCGGGCCAGGCGACCGTCCTGGTGGCCGACGTTGTACATGAGCCAGCGCGCGTTGCCGGGATAGCTCGTCGCCGGGTCGCGCACGAAGAGCCCCGCCTGGTTGAAGTTGCCGGACGGCGCCGCCGAAGATCCGATCCGGGTGACGACGACCGCGGTCTCCACGACGAAGTCGGACGACACGCTCTTGTAGAGCAGCGGGCCGTAGTCGTCGGAGTACCAGGTGGTGTGCAGCGCGAGCGTGGGCGCGAGCGTCAGCGCGCCCGGCGTCGTCGCTCCGATGTCGAGGATCGAGTGTCGCGACGGGTACAGGTCACCGAACGAAGACAGGGTGGAGGCGGAGCCGAACTCGTCGCTCGACGCGGCGAGCCCCCCCGTGTCGCCCGAAGCATCCGCGATCCCTGTGTCGGTCGCCGTGCCCGTGTCGCTCGCCGTGCCCGTGTCGCTCGTCGTGCCGGTGTCCGAGGACGCGCCCGTGTCGCTCGAGGCCGCCGTGTCACCCAGGACCGCGGTGTCGATCGCGGAATCGCTGCCCCCAGCGGAGTCGACCGCAGCGGAGTCGACCGCAGCGGAGTCGACCGCGACGTCCTCGATGGAGTCGCCCGCAGCGTCGACGACCTCCGCGGGGCCATCACCGCCACCGCAACCGAAGAGGAGACCCATCGCGATCCAGCGCCGCATCGGCTCCAGTGTCGCAGGGTTCTCGACGGCCGCAACGTCAGAGGAACACGTTCGCCGGCAGGCCCGCCCGCAGCCACAGCGCGGTCCCGAGGAGGAACAGCACGAGCTGCGCCGTACCGAGGTGCGTGAGCAGGACGCAATCCCAGGTCGTGATCCCGCGGGCCACGCGCGGCCGGTAGAAGAACCGCTGCGCGATCGGCGCGAACAGCATCAGGAGCTCCCGCGCCCCGAGCGCCCGCGTCGCGAAGCCGACGACCAGCACGCAGCAGGAGCCGACGAGCAGCGCGTCGATGATCTGCTGGGCGCGCGCGGGGCCGTGCACGACCGGGTAGGTGGGCACGCCCTCGGCGCGGTCGCCCTCGAGGTCGCGCAGATCGTAGAGGATCTCGTAGGTGAGCTCGAACGGCACGAAGAACAGCGCGAGGACCACCACCGTGGAGAACGGCACGATCCGCGTGCCGGCGACGACGAGCGGGTAGGCGAAGCACGTGAGCACGAACAGCACCGAGCTCCCGAAGTTCTTGAAGAAGTACATCTCCTTGAACCGCGAGAGCCCGCGCGGGGACGGCACGATCTTGTAGTTGTAGCCGAGGCCGATGACCTGCACGGCGACCCGGTAGGGAGTGAGCGCCGGCCACACGAGGTGCACCGCGACGAACGAGCCGAGCATGAGCGCCCACGCGCCGACCGTGAACGCGCGCGCGTTCCGGGCGACGCGCTCGGTACCGGGGATGCCGTTCTCGAGGTCCTCGGCGAGATCGGTCACGCGGTTCATCAGGTTGATGAGGAACCAGTCGAGGCCGACCACCAGGGTGAGCGCGAACAGGTACTTGCCGGTCGTGATCCAGCCGAACACCAGCGCCGCCGTCATGGCGACGAGCATGATGTGGTAGCGGGCGATCGCGGCCCATTCGCGCAGGGCGTCCAACGAGCACGGACGTTAGCCCGAAGCGCCCGGGGCGCCAGCCGGACCGGGCGCCGGTGGCCAGCACACGATGGTCTGTCGCCGCCGTTCGTGATGAGCTTGCCCTGGAGTGAGCTCCCTCTCGGTCGTCTTTGTCATGATCGGCGCCTCGTTCCTGGTCGCCCTCGTGGTCGCGCCGTTCGTGGCCGCCCGTCGACTCCGCAAGCAGCACGCCCGCGGCACGACGCTGGCGGCGCGGATCGGCATCCCTCGCGCCGGCCGGCGGACCGACGACTTCCGCGCCGAGGGCGTGGTGCAGGGCGTGCCGATGGTGCTCACGCTGGACGCCTACCAGGAGCCGAACTCCTCCTCGAGCACCGACCGCGTGCGCCTCTCCACGGAGGGCGTGGAGCGTTGGGGGTTGGTCACGATCGCCGAGCGCGGTCTCCCCGCAGAATACGAGCTGCACTCGCACCCGAAGCTGGGGCCGCGCACCGTTGCGACGCTCCCGGGCGCGCCGCCGGTGGCCTGGCTGCGCCCAGAGGTCGTGGAGGCGATCGCGGCCCTTCCGAGCTGCGCGCGCGTGGAGTCGTACGATCAGACCCTCGCGGTCCTGTTCCTCGACGGTCCCGAGCTGCCCCCCGTGGATCTCGCGGTGCGCGTGCTCCTGCGCGTGGTCCGCGGGGCCGAGTACCAAGGGTGAGTGGCCAGCGCCGCGCGACTCGGATACGACCCCGCCGTCATGACCGCAGAGACCGCCCAGGCCGAGTCCACCGAGCCCTCGAAGGAGCCCGCCGCCCCGGGCCCGGTGCCTGGCCTCACGACCCGCTCGATCGCCACCGGCTTCGCGCTCGCCATCGTCCTCTGCTTCATGAACTCCTACCTGACCCTCTCCTTCGGGGTCATCGAGGAAGGGCCGACGATCGCGGCGCTGTTCTTCTTCGCCATCTTCTTCGTCTCCAAGCTGCCCATCACCACGACGGAGATGGTCATCGTGGCGAGCATGGGGTCGGCGGGCGGCAGCCTCGGCTTCATCAGCAACTTCTTCGCGGCCAAGGCGATGACCGGTCGCCCCTACACGCTGTTCGAGATGACCATCTTCGGGGTCATCTCGAGCCTCGTCGGCCTCGTGATGGTCATCCCGCTGCGCCAGCTGCTCGTGATCCGCGAACAGCTCCCGTGGCCCGGCGCGAAGGCCACCGCCGGGGTCATCAAGGCCCTCGTCGAGGAGGGCGACCCGCGCCAGCCGAAGATCCTGCTGGTCACCACGGCGGTGGCGATGACGGTCGTCATCCTCAACAAGGACGGCGGCTACGGCAAGCTCCCCGACGAGACCGCGATCCCCGTGCTCGCGGCGTTCGGCGGGGCCATCGCGTGGTCGCCGTTCGCGACCGCGGGCTCTTACCTGATGGGCATGCGCACCTGCGTCGGGTTCCTCGTCGGCGCGTGCACGCTCATGGTGATGGCGAAGCTCGGGTGGACCCCGGACCCGAAGGCCCCGCACAAGTTCTTCTGGCCCGGCCTCGGGTTCCTCGTCGGCGCAGGCGTCCTCGGGATCGTGCTGAACTGGCGCGCGTTCGCCGACGCGTTCAAGTCGATCGCCTCGCTCGGAAAGAACCCCACCGAGGTCGACGAGGACGCGGTCCTGACCTCCCGCCAGTTCGGCGCGTTCGCCGCCATCTCGTTCGTCATCTGCGCCGTCGTGCTCAAGGTGTTCTTCGGGGTGTCGATCCTGCTGTCGATCATCCTGATCGCGGTCGGCGGGTTCCTCCAGAACATCATCGCCACGCGCGCCGCGGCGCTCACCGCGTTCAACCCCGCCCGCGTGATGGGCATCCTCATCCAGGGCGTCACCGCCGCGTTCGGCGGGCGCAGCGCGGCCATCAACCTCGCGGGCGCGGGCTTCGTCGCCGGCTCGGGCGCGCAGGCCGGCACCCTCACCAACGACTTCGCCTACGGCCGCTGGTTCCGCGTGCCCTCGCGGTGGCAGTTCTGGCTGCAGGTCGTCACGGTGCTCCCGTGCTCGCTCGTCGCCGCGTTCGCCTTCCAGAAGATCGCCGAGCGCCACCCGATGACGCTCGACTCCAAGCTCCCCGCTCCGGTCGCCAAGATGTGGGCCGCCTCGGCGCAGATCTTCGACGGCTCGCAGCCGCTGCCCCCCGGCGCGCTCAAGGCGCTGATCATCGGCGCCGCGGTCGGTGTCGCCTACGTGCTGGTCGAGCGCATCAAGGGCCTCGAGAAGTACCTCCCGGAGAGCACCGGCGTGGGCCTCGGGCTCGTGCTGTCGGTGAGCTACGGCCTGACGTTCTTCGTCGGCGGGTTCATCATGTGGATCGTCCTCGCCAGGCGCTTCGCGGTGCGCGAGGTCACGCTGACCACGATCGCGATCGGGTGCATCGTCGCCGAGGGCATCGGCGGCGTGGCGAAGCCCCTGCTCACCATCGCGGGGCTCAACCCACAGTGACCGGCCTGCGCTACCGGGCGATCGTCGACGCTCTGCGGTCGCTCGGCGGCCCGCCGCACTTCAGCGTCGTCCCGCCGACCGAGACCGTGCGCTACCGGACGCCGCGCCGCGGCGTGCCGCCGCTCGCCGACGTGTACGTGCCCGCATCGCCGAGCGGCGCCGGCGTGGTCCTCGTGCACGGCGGCGGCTTCGTGCTCGGCACGCGCGCGATGAAGCCGATGCGGTTCCTCGCGGCCCGGCTCGTCGCCGCGGGCGTCACCGTCTGCTCGATCGACTACCGCCTGATCTTCCGCGGGGGCCGGCTCGAGGAGGCGGTCGACGACGTGCGCGCCGCGGTCGAGTTCTTCCGTGGGCGCAGCAGCGCGCTCGGGCTCGACGCGGCCCGCGTGTCGCTCGTCGGCCTCTCCGCGGGAGGAACGCTGGCGATGTTGGCGGCCGCGCGCGAGCCATTGCACCGCCTCGTCTCGTGCTTCGGTCTCTACGAGCTCGACCACCTCGAGGGCCCCCTCGCCCGCGTCGTCCCGAGGCTCCTGTTCCGATCGCGAGACCCACGCCGCTGGGCCGCGCGCTCGCCCCGCCACGCCGAACCGCCGAAGGCCCCCACGCTGCTCCTCCACGGCGACGACGACGGCCTGGTCCCGGTCGCGCAGGCGCGCCGCCTCGCCGCCCACCGCGAAGCGCTCGGCCTCCCGACCCGCCTCGTCGTCTACGAGGGCGCCCCGCACGGCTTCTTCAACGCCCCCTGCCCCGCCGCGGAGCAGGCCGCGCGCGAGATCGTCACCCACGTGACTAGCGGAACAGGATCCTGACCGCCGCGAGCGTGATGGCGTTCGCGTCGCCGCCGGTCTTGTTCACGATCGACGCCACCGCGGTCTTCTTCCCCTCGAACCAGAACATCTGGGTCGCGAAGCCGTCGATCGCGCCGTCGTGGCCGAGCGCCTGCCCGCCACCGACCGTGACCGCCGGCTTCAGGATCACCACCCCGAGCCCGTAGTTGCCGCCCGAGGCGGGGTCGGCGAGCAGCGTCTTGCGCTGGTCGGCGTCGAGGATCTTCGTCGTGCCGTAGAGCGTCGACGCCCACCGCGCGAGGTCGATCGCGGGTGCGACCATGGCGCCGGCCGCCCACGGGCCGGACATGTCGCTGATGAACGTGACGTCCTTGGTCCCCGTGAACCCCTTGGTCATCGTACCGACCACGGCCTCCTCGCCGTCGAAGAAGGTCGCGGAGAGCCCCGCCGGGCCGATGGCGCGCTCGCGGATCAGCGCGCTGATCTTCTTGCCGCCCGCCTTCTCGGCGATCATCCCGAGCAGGGCGTAGTTGGTGTTCGAGTAGTGAAAATCGGCGCCGGGCGCGAAGTACGGATCGGTCTTCGTCGCCAGGTCGACGATCTCGCGCGGGGTCCATTTCTTCGTGCGATCGGTGAAGAACGCCGGGTCCTCGGTGTAGTTGAAGATGCCGCTCGTGTGGTTCAGGAGCATGCGCACGGTGACGCCGTCGGTCTTCGGCACCGCGTCGACCCACTTGGACAGCGGGTCGGTCAGGGCCACCTTGCCCTCCTTCACGAGCCCCAGGATGACCGCCGAGACGAACGTCTTGGTGACGCTACCCATGCGCCAGAGCGTGGTGGGGGTCGCGTTGGCAGCGTCGCCGCTCACGAAGGCGCGGAGCCCGCACGCCTCGTCCTGCACGGCGAGGGTCGCGTTCGGGTTCTTGCCGCGCGCCGAGTCGAGCGCGGCCTGGAGCTCGCCGTCGATCGCGGTGCAGGCGTCCGGGCGACCGTCGCTCGCGTCGACCGCGCCGTCACCGCCATCGGTGGGTGCGTCGACGAGCCCGGTGTCGACGGGCGAGGCAGGCGGGGACTCGCTGCTGCAGGCAACGAGGCCGACGGCGAGGAGGACGATCGTACGCATGCGGACGGCATAGCACTGCCGCGGCGCGCGGATTCCAACGGGAAATCCGTGGGCGCCGAGAACTTGGCCCCAATGTGCGAATCTGTATTGACAGGTAGGACGTCGCCACATATGGTAGGCGCCGCTGCGACCCCAAGGAGCTACCCATGTTCTCGATCCACAAGGCCCTCGGTCCCCTCGCCCTCGCGTTCGCCTGCGCCGCCGCCCCGGCCTGCGCCCTGCAACCCACCTCTGACGAGGACGGCTCCGAGGTCAGCGAGGACGCGATCACCGACGTCCCGCAGTCGGTCGTCGAGCGGCAGGCGATCGGCAACTGCTGGATCTACGCGCACGCGAGCTGGCTCGAGTCGATGAACCTCAAGGCCACGGGCACGGAGTTCGACTCGTCGCAGACCTACGTCACCTACTGGCACTGGTTCGAGCAGGTGGTGAACGGCGAGATCGACGGCGAGAAGGAGGTCTCGACCGGCGGCTGGTTCCGCACGGCGAACTACCTCGTGACCACCTACGGGGTGGCCGCCGAGAAGGACTTCGCGCCGAGCGACACGGACGCCGAGATGTCGACCGTGCAGAAGAACGCGCTCACCAAGGTCAACCAGGAGCTCTCCACGGGCCGCCTCGCCACCGACGCCGCCCGCCGCGATCGCAAGCTCGTGCGCCAGGTGCTCGACGAGGCCTTCGGCCTCTCGCCCGCCGTCCGGGCCCAGCTCGACAAGGTCTTCGGCAAGACGGTCGCGCGCAACCTCACGACCAAGAGCCGGACCACCGGCAAGCTCCTCGCGAGCACGGCCAACACCTTCGTCATCCGCGCGAGCAGCTTCAAGACGGCCTACACCCGCTGGGACGCGGCGGCGAAGAAGTCGGTGCCCGTGAGCACCACGCTCGACGTCGCCGCCAAGGAGTGGCGCGAGGTGAGCTACCCGACGTGGACCTCGGGCCGTCGCGACGTGCAGATCCGCCTGCAGCGCGCGCTGCACGACGCGCAGCCCGTGCCGCTGTCGTGGTTCGTCGACTTCAACGCGCTCTCCAGCAGCGCGAGCAGCGGCTCGCCGCAGGGCTCGTTCACCAAGGCGCTGCTCGACAAGAGCGGTCCCGGCCGCCAGGGCGGCCACATGACCGTGTTCGAGGACTACGAGGTCTCGTTGCCCTCGGGCGAGGTGCTCGCGGCCGGGTCCACGCTCGATCCGAGCAAGCCCGCCGACAAGACCAAGCTCGACGCCGCGCTCTCCCCGAGCGCGAAGATCCGCTTCTACCGCATCAAGAACTCCTGGGGCGCGGCGCGCCTCGACCGCGGGTTCGTGCCGGGCATGGGCGGCTACCACGACCTCTACGCAGACTACATCGACGGTCCGCTCAAGAGCTGCACGGAGACCGAGAACGAGAAGCCGCTCGCCGAGCGCGGTTGCACGAGCTCGACCCCCGGCCTCCGCGCCGTCTACCTGCCGCCGGGGTACTGACGGGCAGCGACTACTCGACGACCAGCGAGACGGCGGCGACCGCGAACTCGTCCGCCTCCGCTCGCTTGGACGCGATGCCGACGAAGAGTTCGGCCGCGTCCTCGGTGAGCACGCCGGTGGTCTCGACCGCCACCCAGGTGGGCCCGATGTCGGCCAGGGTGAAGCCGAGGCCCTCGCGAACCTCCCCACCGTCGACGTAGCGAATGCTGCCGACCTCGAGGTAAGGGGGGCTGCCGCCCAGCGTGCCTGACGCCTTGAAGTAGGCGCGTGCGCGCACCCGCGTCCCCTTGGGGAGCTTGCGCGCGACGATCTGCCCGATGCTCCCGTAGTTGATCACGTCGAAGACGCGAATCCCGCTCCCGCCGCAGGGGCCGGGGATCGGCTCGGTCTTGCAGCTGTTCTTCAGCCATCCGCTGGTGCCGGTCTCGAAGGCACCGTTGACGAGGATGCTGCCTTTCAGCGTGCAAGCGCCTGCCTCGACGTCGGCAGCGCTGGTGTCGGTGCTGCCGTCCGGCGCGGCCTCCGCGGTCGCATCGCCCGCGGCATCTCCCGCGACGGGCGCCTCGACGGTCTCCCCTCGGCACGAGAGCAGCAGGAGCGCGAGGACGAGGGCTTTGCGCATCGACAGGGCAATGTACCAAAGACCATCGCCGCGCGGCGCTACTTCGGGCGCTCGGTCACCGTCGCGCTCGTCGGGTCGGCGCTCCACTCGAACCGGTCCAGCAGCACCGTCGACGGCAGCCAGTGATCGCCGGTGTTCCAGATGGCGAAGCGCAGCGTCACCGTCTCGCCCGGCACGATCGCCTGCTTCGTGCGCAGCCACCCCGTCGCCCCGTTGCGCGCCGGGTCCACGATCGTCTTGCCGACCGCGTCGAACCCCGTCCCCTCGAGCTCCTTGGTGCCGCGCGGGCAGGTGAACGAGCGCCCGAGCCAGCTGTCCGGCAGGCACGCCTCGAAGAACCCGCTGTTGACGTTGATCGGGTCCCCCGCGGCGTCGAACGAGACGTTGCCCGCGCGCGCCGGATCGAGCCCCACCTTGCTGTCGAGCAGGGCCACGAACGTATCGTTGTAGGGCTGGCAGACGTACTCGACGTACTCCGACGAGTAGAAGTCGAATTCGAACGAGAACGCCTTGGCGTTGGTCGGCGTGCGGATGACGAGCTCGAGCACGACCGAGTCGTACGCGTAGGGCATCTTGGTGACGGGACAACCCTTGGTGTTCTTCGGCCAGCCCGCGGGCGGCGCGCTCTGGTTGGTCGTGGAGTCGGTGCCCTTGGGGAGCGCCACGTACCCGGGCTGTCCCGGTGTGCGCGCGACCCCGGACGAGAGCACCGCCAGGCTCTTGCCCGCGCGCGGCCCGACGTTCGGCCCCCACAGCTCCTGCACCCCGTATTGACGGGCGAGCGGCGCGGCCTTGCCGTCGGTGGTCGCGAGCTTCGCGGAGATCACCCCCCACTTGCGGTCCTTGCCCTTGGCGTCGGCGGTCGTCGTCGCGCAGAGGCCGAGGGCGCGCGCCAGATCGGTCGCGTCCTTGGTCTCGAGCGCGAGTCTCTCGTCGCAGCCGTCGAGGGGCTCGTCGATCTTGCCGTTGCAGTCGTTGTCGACGCCGTCGCCCGGCACCTCGATCGCGCCGGGGTTGATCGCGGGGTTGCCGTCGTCGCAGTCCTCGCCGATGCGGTACCCGTCGCCGTCCATGTCGTCCTTCGGCGTGGTGTCGGGGGAGAACCCCGGGGCATCCTCGGCGGCTCCGGTGTCGACGGCCGTCTCCGGCGTCGAACCGCTGTCCGCGGTCGGCACGATCGGCTCGTCGCCGCGACCGGCCGAGCACCCGAGGAGGAGACAGAGGACGAGCGGCGACGTACGCATGCCCCAGTGGTGGCGCGAGCCCCCGGATTCGGCTCACCGATCCGCTTTGTCGCTCCCGGACCGTCCCTGTCCGGTCCTCCGCCCCTCAGTACGTGCCGGCGTTCGGCGTCTCGAGCTGGTCGAGGCTGGCGCAGGCCGGCTTGTAACCGGTCTTGCACCCTCGCTCGAGCGCGGTCCTCGCCGCCGCGAGATCGGCGGGGCCGAGCTTGCCGTCGGCCAGGTAGAGCCCGAGGAAGTGGCACGGGAACCCGCCGAACTTGGTGCACGCCTGGTCGAGCTGCTTCTTCGCGCGCGCCGGATCGGCGGTGACGCCGCGGCCCTCCGCGTACATGCGGCCAATCATCCCGCAGCCGAACGGCTCCTCCGCCGCGCACGCCGACTCGAACAGCGCGAGCATGCAGGCGCCGTCCAGCGGCGACTTCTTGGCGAACCCCGTCGCCGCGAAGTTGGTGCACGCGATGGCCGACCCCGCCACGCACGCCCGCCGGAACCAGCTCGCGGAGGTGGGCTCGTCCGCGCGCTCGGCGAGCAGGCCGCGCACGAAGCACGCGTCGGCGTGCCGCTGCGCGCACTCGCGCTCGCACGCGTCGAAGCTGCCCTTCTCGCAGGCCTCCGAGGCCTTCCGCGCGTCGGGCTTGCCCGGCTGCGGGCAGGCGTCGGAGTCCGGGTCGTCGGCGACCGTGTCCGCCGCGCGAGGACGGTGCGCGCTCGCGCAGCCGAAGAGGAGGAGGGAGGCGAGCACCGTCGCGCGCATGTCCCCCACTGTATCTTCGTCGGACGGCGACGGCGTGACGACTCCGCTTGCGCCGTGCTCGCGGCACCGATGGCTAGCGCCGCTCGAAGACGTAGGGCTCCCGCGCGTCGACGACGAGCCGCGGTCGTGGGCCGCTCGCGTCCACGCGGAGCTCCGCGCCGGCGAACGGCGGGTCCAGGAGGACGAGCTGCACCTTTCCCTCGCCGACCCTCCGCCCGAACGCGCTCCGCCACTCGCCCACGTCGAGCACGCCCGCCGCGTCCACCTCGCGGATCGTGAGCGGCCCGAGCGTCTCGTGCGCGTAGTCGCCGGCGAGGCGGAGGAGCCACGGACGGTCCGGCGCGAGCTCGAGCCCGGCGTTGCGCCGCGCGTCGAAGGCGGCGCGCGCGGCGACCAGCGACTCGAGGAGAGCGTCGGCCGACGCGTCGGGCGGTTCGAACAGCGCCTCGAACACCTTGCGCTTCACCGCCGTATGGAAAGGCAGCTGCTCGTAGTCGCCCCCGGTGCGGGCGTTCGAGAGCACGAGGATCCCCACGCCGGACTCCGGCAGGAGCAGCATCGACGAGCCGAAGCCCAGGCAGCCGCCGTCGTGGGACAGCATGGGTAGCCCGGCATAGGTGCCGACGTCGATGCCGAGGCCGTACCCGGTGCCCTCCGGGTCCACGATGCGCGACGTCCACCGCGCGAGCATGCTCGCCTCCGAGACCACGCGGCGCCCGTCCGGCGAGACGCCACGCCGGAGCTCGGTCACCGCGTAGCGCTCGAGGTCGCGCAGGCTCGACCACACGCCGCCCGCGGGTCGGATCGGGAGCACGTTCTTCTCGGCCTCGACCGGGATCGGCCGCAGGCTGCCGTCGACCGCGAGAGCGTGGGGCAGCGCGCGGCCTCTCTGCGCGGCGACCTCGAAGTCGAGCGTGCTGTCGACCATGCCGATCGGCTCGAAGACGCGCGCCTTCATCAGGGCGTCGTACGCCTCGCCGAGCGTGCTCTCGGGGTAGGCCGCGTGCGCCGCGGCGAACCCGCCGGCGGCGACCATGAGGTTCGAGTACTGGTAGACCGCGCCGAGCGGAGCGGTCGGCTTCATCGCGCGCATGGAGGCGAGCCGCCGCTCGGGCGTCACGCCGGCGAACTCGAAGAGGTTCTCGAGGTCCTGGCGCGGCATCCCGGAGCACGCACACGCGCTGTGCCACAGCGTGAGCGCGCGGGTGAGGTCCGCGTCACCGACGGCGAACGTGGGCAGGAGCTCGGTGAGCTTCGAGTCCCAGCGCAGCACACCGGCGTCGACGAGGGAGGCCTCGGCCAGCGTGGTCATCGGCTTGGTCAGCGAGCCGATCATGAAGAGCGTCGTCGCACCGATCGCGGGCGCTTCTGGGCGCAGCTCGGTCTGGCCGAGGACCTGCTCGTACACCACCTGGCCGTCGACGATCACCGCGATCGCGGCGCCCGGGATCCGCAGGCGCGCGGCGGCGCGGTGCACGAACCGCGCGAGCTCGGCGCGGCGGGCCTCGTCGAGCGGGCGCGCGCGGACGCGCGCGGGCGAGGGTGGCGGCGACCTCGTCGGTGCGGAAGGGCCGCACGACCGCGGTCGCAGGAGCACCGCGAGCGACAGCGCGAGCACCAGCGCGCGGAGCAGGCGGTCGGAGCGGCGGGGCATCCGTCGAGCGACACCCGCCTCGCCCAGGGGTTCCCTCTGGCAAGCCTCTCACCGACTCACGACCGTCTGGCGCGGGCCAGGGTCGCGCGGAGCACGGGAAGCGCAGCGAGATCCTTGGGACGCCCCGCACGCTGCTTCTCCTCGACGAGACGCTCGAGGCCGAGCGCCCGCACCTCGTGTTCACCCACGCGCCGGACCGAACGTGACGACCGGGGCACCTTGCAGCACTGCCGCGGTCACACCGACGACGATGAACTCGACGTGGTGTCGACCGAGCAGCGCGAGGAGCGCCGGCGTGTCACTCGGCTGTATTGGCGTCGACGAACGGCGCGAGCGACGCCGCGTGCTGGCGGAGGAAGTTCAGCCGCTCCGTGGGCGACAGGCCGAGCATCCAGTCGATCAGCGTGAGGTCGACGCCGGCCTCGTCCGCGGAATCCACGACGCGGGCCGCGAGCGCCTCGGCCTCGTCTCGCGCGAGCAGCGTCTCGAGCTCGTTCCAGTCGTCGACCAGCCCCGTGCGTTCGCTGAGTCGGCGTCCGTCCCAGCGCGCGGTCGCCTGCCCACCGTCCGCGGTCGTCAGGACGACCCGGTGGCGATCGACGACGACCGGAAGACCATGGAACAACACGTCTTCAGGCTACCACATCGGCCTCCGGTTCCTGCGCGCTCAGAACGCGGTGGCCTCGCCGGCTGCCGGGTAGGTGGCCCCCGCGATCAGGCGCCGCGGTACGACCCGCCGCTGCCGGTCAACCGCGCGCGCTTCTCCCGCAGCAACCGCAGCTCCGCCTCGAGGGTGGTGCGCTCCTCGTCGAGCGATCGGCGCTTGCTGCCGGTGCGGAGCAGCGCGCCGAGCAGCCCGATGCCACCCGCGAACATGGCCCCCTCGACGAAGTACACGAGGAAGCCGTGCACGAGGTAGGGCTGGAGTTCGTCGTTCAGCTCGCCGCGGATCTTCGAATAGTCCAGCTTGTCCGCGTCGTACTTCGGGTTGTGGCAGAGGAGCGCCTGGCCCATGCGCCCCTTCTCCGAGTGCCACGAGCCCTTGTAGTTGCTCATGAACGAGCGACCCGGCCCCGAGCACTCGGGGCACTGGAGGGGACACAGCACGACCCCGGCCGGGCTGTAGCCGACGAGACTGAGGATCGCGTGCGGGGCGAAGCCGAACGGGATCCACAGGGCGAAGATCGCGAGGGCCCACCAGCGCAGGATGTGGAGGAACAGCCGGACGACTGCGCGCGGGGTGGCCGCGTTGTCGCGGAGGTTCACCTCGATCGCCGCCTCGCGGACGGTCATGGCCTGCAGCTCCGCGAGCTCCAGCTGGCGGTCCTTCTCTGCCTGCTCCTTGCGGCGTTCGTCGGCGACGATCTCGCGCGCCTTGGCCTCGATGAGACGACCGAGGCCGTCGGGCACGCCGTCGTGGTCGGCGTCGACGGGGCGCCCGCACTGGTTGCAGAACGTGGCGTTCGCGGCGAGGTCCGCGCCACAGCCGACGCACGCGAGCTTCATGGGAGGGTAGGTAGCCGAGGCCCGCGTCTTCGCCAATGCGAGAAGCTGCAGCGGTTGCTGGCGAAGCTGACTTCGACCATCCGGGGGAACTGAACGCCGCCGTGAGGCCGCCGACGCGCGCTCAGACCGGCGTGTCCCAGCGGAACACGCACACCCCAGCGCCGTCGAACTCCGGCTCGAACCAGAACAGCCGGCCCGCGGTCACCGCGAGCATGAACACCTTGCGGGGCCGCTCGACCAGGACCTTGCCCGTCGTCGAGGACTCGGGCTGGACACGGATCGAAGACGGGCCCGCCCCAGCCGCGTAGTACACGTTGCCGCCCGCGACGCGGAAGTCTTCGGCATCCGTCGCGAAGGTGGCGACGGGACCACCGCTCGTCGGTGCGCGGACGAGCGCGCCGCTCTTCTCCCAGTAGACGTGCGCGCCGCCGAGCGCGACACGCCCTGGTCGGCCGTAGTCCTTCTCGTCCACGACGACCACGTGACCGGCGTCGCTGAACACGTCGACGCTCGCGTAGGTGACGACGGCCACCTGGGTGTCGTCGGCCGCGAGCGCGAGCGCCGGCATCGGGAGCGCGCCGACCAGCACCGGCGTGGACGTCGATCCGAACCGCAGCAGCGTCGTCGCCGTGGCCGCGTGGAGCCCCTTGGGGCTGGCGGCCAGCGCGAAGAAGGCCCCGCCCTCGTCGGAGCTCGAGCGCGACGCGACCAGGGTGGCGCTGCCGCCACCGAGCGCCTTGCGGAAGAGGGTGGTCGTCTTGCCGACGCGCGCGAGCCAGGCCACGGCGACTCCATCCGACGCGACCGCGAGCGCCTCTTCGCCCGCCGAGAGCTCGTGGAACGCCA
>Ga0154020_10005646_pt1 | contig 14718 bp, 31 predicted proteins | sample Klosneuvirus_201_FD_109709 | JGI IMG/M metagenome (GOLD analysis project Ga0154020, IMG submission 109709) | Active sludge microbial communities from wastewater, Klosterneuburg, Austria - Klosneuvirus_20160825_MG | ecosystem: Engineered > WWTP > Aerobic digester > Activated sludge | place...
GCTGCGCAGGCAGGAAGTGCTGCTGCTCTTGCTCGAACTGGGCCGCCTTGGACATGGGATGGACTCGCACCGACAAAAAGGCGACTGATCGAATGGATCTTGCGAATTGCCACCCTACGATTGAGGCAAGATACAGAGACTCAGATTCCTCGCCAGTCGCGCAGTCCGGCAGGGGCTCAGCAGGAGCGGAGCGCCATCCAACCGCAGACCCATTTTTGCGTCGCCGTCGCTCATCAAGCCATAATCGTACACGCCCCTCATCACAAAAATGAATCGAGTCAATCGATACAAAAATAACAAAATAATGAATCAGGCCCTGTACTGAATTAAATGAGCTATTTATCGATCAATGATTCAATTTCGAACTCATGCCTCCCCGGGGCCGGAGTTTGAAGATATGCAAACCACTCTACAGGCATGCTGGAGCCCACTCACTTCCCGACAGAAGGGACACCTGTACTTGTGAGTCGGGCTAGAGGGAAATTTAAGGAGCTGAAGAGAATCAAGAGGAATCAACAGGGCAGTACCGACGGCAGCCTTGGCCTCGGCGACGCCCTGCCCAGCAGCGGCTGAGTAGAGCTTTATGGCCTCCGTCAAATTCTTCTCCACGCCTTGCCCATTTTCATACATTGAACCTGAAACAAGTAAGTAATGTCATGAGGGCCTAAATGATTGAAGAGACACACTGCAATGAGCGTACCAAGAGCGAACTGCGCTCCGGAAAGGTTTTGCTCAATCGCTTTGCGGTAAAATGAAGCGGCCATGGCAAAATCTTGCTCGACACCGAGTCCCTTGAAGTATAAATCGCCTACATGAAGTACTCACTGAGACATAATATACATTTAATGCGGAGTAGTGGAGTATCATGATAAGGAAAGGCGCACCAGCGTATTTCTGAGCAGTAGGGTTGTTCATGCCGGCTGCCTTCTTGTACCACCTCATTGCTTCTTGGTAGTCCTGTGAGACCCCTTCCGCCTTCTCAAACATTTGGCCTGCATGTCGACAATGAAACAAAAGTTTAGGCAATATGACAAGTAAAAATGTACCAATCAAGTAGTGAGCGCGCTTGCTGCCAAGGCCAGCGCTCTTCTTGAACCACTCCAGCGCCTTAACGAAGTCTTTCTCGACTCCTCGACCGTCATGATAGGCTTGACCTGATTGATGAAAATGAGAAACATGCGAACCACAAATAGAAATAAAGGATATGAGAAAGAAGCGGAGATGAGAGAGAACGGACCAACATTGCATGTGGCATTCTCCTCAAAGAAGTCGCTGGCCCTTGAGAACCACTTAAGCGCTTCTGACAAGTTGGTCTCCACGCCTTGACCCTCATTGTAAATTCGACCTGATAAGCAAATCAATGAATCAAAAAGATCATTGAATCGAATAGTACAACATAAGATACCAAGAAAGAAGTAATGTCGGCCACATGCATTATTATAGATCTTGGTCATCTCCGGATCAATCAACGGCGCCGACACCAAATGACTCCGAATCTAACAACGTGGAAAATATCAATCCACCGAGATAGCAAGAAGACGAAACATGAGATGCACACCGAGGTGAGGCTCTCCTTGGCAAGCTCGACGACAAGGCGGTCAATCTCAACTGAACGTGCTCCCTTCTTCAAAGCGAGCGCCTTCGCTCGCGCTAGGAACGCTTTCGCGGTCGCCATCTCCAACACGCTCATCATCGCCGTCCTATCAAACACGAACACTCAATTGCTGCACGGATGCCTTGACATGACAAGATAGTGACCTCGCGACAATGCGAACAATGTCCGGCTCAAAGATCTGTTCGCGTTTCGAGTTCTTGAGGGAGTGGACTCGCTTCGAAAGTTCGATGCCCGACAAGACGCTGAAGCGACGGAGGAGGCGACCCCATCCCATCTGGTCCATCACAGACTCGAAGTCATCCCCCTTGATCTAATGACCTTACATCAGACGAGGGCAATACTTCAGGAAAAGAAAGGCGCACTCCATCGAGAAGCTTCGGAAAGCGATATTGGACTTCCTCGTAGAGCCCAAGCCACGCTCGCTTCGAATCATCAATTGGCGCTATCGATGAAAAAGAAGCTCATCAGAACCAAGAAAAAAAAGAAAACGAGATGCGAATAAGACCAACTAACAATGAATAAGAGCCTACCGGCAAAAAAGTCTTTGAGGAAATTAAAGATGGCCGTATTGAGTTTGGTCTTTGAGGGGACCATCGCGCTGGCTTTAGCCGTCCGAATCACTTCCCACGTCTAAGAAGTTGATATAGAGATAATATGAATATTGGCAAAGAAGATAAATCACTCCTTTAGGGAGAAGAGAGGAGCATACTAGATTTTTGAGAGTCCTCGCTACTCCTTCAGTGGTGAGGATCTGGACGAGGCTGCGCAGTTGCTCGAGTTGCTGTTCTGTGACGGATACCGTTTCTCCTTCCTCAAGCTTCACCTTGAAGAGATCGAGGTATCTCCGCGCCGCCTCGACGATGTATCCCAAGTGACGGTAATTGAAACCGAGGTGGTGCACGTTGCATAGGAAGAGAGGAAAGGGGTCGATGCCCCTCTGGTCGCCAATGGTGGACTGCCCACTCGAAATCTCTGCTGGGTACTCGAGCTCTGGAAGCCAATTAGGTACTTCCTAAGTCGGGAAATACAAATCAAAAAATATTAGAGGTTTGCAGGATTGCAACAAGTGAGACCAAGAGCTTGAGCAAAGTCGTCAAGTCGACATGCTTGAGGCGATCAACAGCGTCGACGTGCTCCGTCCACAGCGTTTTCTTCTTAAAGTTCTTGTACATGGACATGAACATGGTGAACATGTCACTCACTAACTCGGCTTCTAATACAAAGGAGAAACCGTTCAGTCGAAAACAAGAATCGGATTGAACAGAGTGGTTGATGTACCGCCATTCACAACGAACGCAGGGCGCAAACAATGAGCGAAAACGCTCCGATTTCTATGAGAAACAGCACATTATTACCTTCTAGTTTATGAATGAGATGAGAAAGAAATTGAAATCGAGGCGGACGGGTCAGGGCCCTCAGCGGGCATCAATCGCGCCGTGTCAATCACATAGTACAGGCCGTCTCTTCCCTTGTGCACCTCTGCGCATCCAAGGTCAAAAATGCAGAACAATACATTAGCTCACATAGCAAAAGAAACCTACCGAGATCGATGGGACCAGCGTGCTCGATCACTTGGCCAGAGGTGGTCACAACTTGGACCCGGTGCAAGTTGAGTCTCTCGCCCAAGGCGAGCAGCTTTCGATGCGCCTCATCATCGGAGCATACAAACGTTTGACCACCATCAACGCTTCCATAACACAATGTCTCTTTGGAAATCGGAAGCTACAGAGGGGATCTTATAAGCCATCCGAAGTTCGGCCTCTTCAAATTCAATTTCAATGGAGGAGTTATGGAAGAATACCAACGATTGGGCGATGAGGGAGTATCCGTTGAGTTGGATGACAGCGAAGAGAGGATAGCACAGTCCCGTGACATTGGCCCACTCAAGGCAGCGAATGCCTTTCATCTCTAGCTTCGCCGTTTTCATTGCCCACTCATCATTTCCTCCGTAGATTCCCGTCTAAATAAATACAAGTAAATGACAAAAGGACTCTTGACCTCGAAGCAGGAATTGGATGCGGACCCAGTCGAGCGCAAACTTGAACAGGATGCCGTGATGGATGAATTTCACGCCTCCAGCGGCGCCGCCAATGGACGTACATGGCTTGATGGTCAAACGAGCGACACGGTGCGCATAGTCGCGCTCACTCTTCTTGTCATACAACTTGGCGTCGAACTCGGTGATGATGATTCGGCCGTAGTTCTCTGCGGCAGTGACAAAGTCTTCGGCGAGCTTCTGCAGTTTGATCCACTTGGTGAGCTCGTCTGTGCTCGCCATATACTTCTGAAACTTATAGTTCCACACCGACCCGTGCTTCAACTGCAAGTAGATAAGCCGATGATGTCACAGACAAATGAGGACAGGAGGGGACGAAAAAGAGAGAATGCAATTTTAGTGGGTACGATGATGGCGCTCTCCTTGATGAGCATCTCGTCCATCGGCGCTTTCTCCTCGGTGACGCGGTGTAAGACGGACACGGCATGCCTCGGCATCTTCAGATTCTCCTCCTCCTCCTCCTCCTCCTTGACGTTCACATTGGCTTTGCTGTCGATTGGTGAGGCCTCAGCGTACTGGAGCTCAGGCTCGTCATGGTCACTGAGGTCGACGGCGCCTCCATAGTTGCTAGCTGGCGTCAAGTCCACTTCATCATCTGGGAGCCAAATTATTTCATGGGTAAAAAAAGGAGGTGAAAGTCAAGAGTCTGACGGTGAGCGGCAATCCAAATCCATCGGAACTGTCATATATAATACTCTTATAACGATATATTAGCCTGCAATCAGACTCAGATTCAACGACCATGAAGCTGCAATGGTTACCTTTGGCCTTCTTCTCGTCGTCGTTCTCGCCCTCGCTCGACGACAAGGAGAGGTCGTCGTAGGCATGGTAGTGGCTGTTGGAGTACTTGTTCGACGGCTCGTAGAGATTGTAGCCCAGCTCGTCCCGTTCCATCCAAATATTGTTCGTTATACCTATATATTGCACATTGTTCGGATCTGGAATCGAGCGACCAATCGTGGGGAACGGAAGCGATGGAAACGTCCGCACTGAAAGCGTCGATCGGTCTCGTTGACTCTCGAGCTCTACCGAAACTTTCCAATCTCTTAATTTCCAAATATGCAAGAATTATCTTAATCATAAAAGAGGGTATAGAAATCGAAGGATTGACAGAAAGGTCGGGGTCGGGCCAAAGGGCGTGGCAGTTCAACCAACAACTGAAGGTGTGGCAACCGCGGCGGCCCGACATCGCAACACACGAGCTTCCGGATGAACATGTAGATAATGCAAACAGCGTACAGCCAAGGTCGACGACGAAGGAATGATGAAAAAAGACTGATTGAAATCTGATATCTCATTTCGCAGATTATCAGCTCCCAACGCGACCCGGCAGAGCGATCGCCGAACAAGCCGATACCGGTAGGTAGTCATTTATAGCTTGCCATGAGCGACAACAACAAAGACGACGCGCCAGTCTCGACAGAGTACGCCAAATATTGATATTGTAATCCTTTCACGCGCTATTGGGCGACAGCGGGCGCTCTTCCATGGCTCCGAAGCGTCCTGACTGCGCTGTTGACCGTTCAGATTGAATTTCCCGAGATCGCCCCTCGGCCTCACTCCTATGAAGCTTCCATCTTTTTATATATGTTTATTTTAGGAAAGTACCACTTATTGGACAGCGCGAGCGTGCGGAGACCGAGAATGGGAAAGAGGACAAAGGGAAGGGGAAAGTCGACGAGCCCGCAGCGCCCCACAAGGCACGCCTCCCTGACTCTCGCGCGTTTACATTTGCAGTGTATTATTATATTATTATATCTTATTATGTATCTATTCACCTTTGGGATCTCTTACTCGTTCGAACGCGGACTCTTGCTCGGGCTCGCAAACGAGGATACCTGACTTGGGGAATTCCTGTCAAGCTCCCTTCTCGGCCCTGATTTGCTCGATTTAGTATTGCCCGACAAATTTTAGTTTACCGAGGCGTGATTGCTTAATGATTCATGTCCGCGTCCAAGAGACGCGCAGTTGGTTTGCGTTTAACTGCATCATAGATCCTCTTTATGCCATGTGTTTTCTTTCAGGTGTGAAGTTTTTCTCAGGTATTGTTTACAGGTAAATCCGGCATTGGCAGCGCTTTCCCCGAGGTCTTCCGAAGTCCCGCACCGACGCAACTCTGCCGTGAAGACGCGCTTCGACGTTGCCGCCGTCAAGCCCGTCAAAGGCAGCTCGGCCCCCACTCCCCTTCCTTTCCCTCTCACTCACTCTGACCTCTAGAGCCTTCGACGGTGGCCGCCTCGAGCGCTGAGCCCTCACCTACCACATCTTCTTCCGCTCCGATCGATTTGCGCGAGCTGAGCTTCGAAGGGACGGCGGTGGTGGACGTTGTCAATGCGCTCTTCAACGAGAAGGGTGGCGTCGACGTCATTACGAAGAATCGCAAGGATTACGTCATCGGTGAATCTTCAATCGAGTCCTCTCAGTCCTCTGATGACCGAATGTGACATTTATATGTATTTTATGTTAGGAAAGGATATCGTTACTTGGATCGAGAAGAATTACTCCTGGGCCCGCGAGAAAGGCGTTCAATTTGGTGAGAACCATCGTCACTCCCTTTCGTTCCAGATGAAACTCAGTGATGTTTGATCTCGTACAGGTAATTGGATGCTCGAGAATGACATCCTCGAAACTGGCGACAAAGGCGGCGACGACTTCGAGGACTCTGACGACGCCAAGTTTCGCGTCGCCAATCTCTTCTTGCTCCGCCACGGCAAGGTCTCTCGCCGCACGAAGCCTCGGTATCTCCTTTCTATTCTCCAGGAGTTTCCTTTGCTTATTATGATCTTGAATTCTTAGAGTGGTGATCCTGGGAGGCGGATACGCGGGGTCGAACGTGGCCAAGAATCTCGAGGACTACCATCGCCGCTTCGACGTGACTCTCATTGACGAGAAGGTTCTCCTCCTACCTTTGCTAATTGTTTCATCTCTTTTCATGACTATCTTCGCCAGGAATACTTTGAGAATACGATCTGGGTGTTGCGAATGATGACAGAGCCTGCGATTGAGGAGAGCGTCAAGCTCTTCCGCAAGCTCGTCCTCCCCCACGAGCGCTACCTGCGCCGCACTCGGATCGTCCGCGGCCGCATCTTAGAGGTCACAGTCGACAAGGCACCAATCCATCGACAATTTCTTTGTTATTTTGTTGTTGTTTCTGATTGCGATGTTATGTCAAGGTCATTACATCGACGGCGACGGTCTTCTACGATTATCTGGTCATTGCTACGGGAGCCTCCTATCAGAACCAAGATATCAAAGCTTCCTCCGCGGTCCCTTTTCTCATTCTATTTGTATTCTTCTTTGGTTTTCCACTCTCATTCTGTATTATTTGCATTTAGACGCCTGACCAAGAGCTTTTCACGGACTTTCGCATCAAGTCGCTGAGTGACATTGCGCTCAAGGTGCAATCGGCCAAGAAAATCGCCGTCGTTGGCGGCGGTGTTGTCGGCACTGAACTTGTTGGTGAGATTCTCTCTATGTACGACGACAAGGAGGTCTACTTTGTCCACTCGCACGATCGAGTGCTGCCTCGCCTCGACAGCTCTATCTCTAAGAAGGTCGAGAAGTACCTCACCAAGAAGGGCGCGACTGTACCTCCTCCTTGATGTCGACTTGAGTTCCACTTGTTAACAGTTTGACTCTGATCTAATTTCTTCTTGTTCAAGTTAATCTTGAATGAGAGGGCATCGGCGACTTTTAATGCCAACGACAAGAAATGGTTTGACCTTGGCTATTCTCTCTTCGCTGCCTTGTCACTGAATCTTCTTGTGATTCGTAGGACGTTAACATGCGCCAGTGGCAAGGTCCTACAAGATCTCGATCTGGTGTGCTGGGCGACAGGACAGCGCGCCAACACGGCCTTCATGCAGAAGAACTTTGCCGACTACATGGACGAGGACCACCGAATCAAGGTTGCCTCCTATCCCCTGTATTTGCGCTGGACTGGTCTAATCATTGAGTAGGTTAACGAATACTTTCAACTTGTTGGTCATGAAAACGTGTTCTGCATTGGTGATGCGTCGGCAGTGCTCGAGGAGAAGAAGGCCGAGCGCGCCCTCGCCCATGCTGGCATTGTCACGGACCACTTGGTCGCCATCACCAAAGGCAAGAAGCTCGGCAAAGCTTACCACGTACACTCTCTCAGCTTGATATGTTCTTTAATTTCTGTCATTCACTTGTGGCTGTTGTAGACCACGAAATATCCAGGCGTGATGTGCATCAGCCTCGGAAGAACCAATTCCTTGCTCCTCATCAACGGAAAGTTCGTCTTCTCTTTCCTGAGCGCCTCACCCTCTTCTCTTCCAGAACCTAATATTGTCACTCAGGTTCTGGGCGGATGGAAAGATCGCCTCGGCTACCAAGGAGGCCACTTTCCGCTTCCTAGCGCACCAGCCCTTGTCAAGCAGCGGCGAAGGCTCCAACCCCTTTTCCAATACCGACCTCGCCATTTCCACCATTGACCTTAAAGCCCTCCCTTCCATTCGCACCGTTCCTCGCGTACTGTTGTCATTTTCTCTGCCAAATCATTGGTCATTATCATTTCGCTTCATTTTATGTACTGTAGATTGGTGTTTTGGGCCTTGGAGGCCGGAGCGAATTTCCACTACTGGTACTGCAGGTGATGGAGAAGAACGATATCGCCGCCCTTGCTCTCAAGGAGAAGGAAACAAAAACTGATGTACCACTCCATTGAGGGATGCTTCTTTTGTTGTGTCGGAGCAAGATCTGAAGATCATTTTCACTTAGTTGTCAAAGAAGGCGGCGGAAAATCTTAAATCGGTCATTGTGAAGGACTTTGACGCTGCCCGCAGCGCCACGTTCACTTCTGCCATCAGCGGTGCTCCATTCCTCGGTCAATAATACATCTCTTGCACTCTTCCTTCATTTTCTTAATTGCGTAGGTGTTGGAGTTTGCCTCGAGTTCGCCATGCCGCCCTTCTTGACCGATATCGCCCGTTTTGAATATTATGCGAAAGTCTCTGAGAAGGTCCTCCCATGATCCATTGACTCATGAATTCCGTATTTCCTCTTATATTAAATATCCAGGAGAGGCTACCGAATCTGTTGTTGGTGCATCCAACTGTCGAGCTCACCAAGTTCGAGGAAATGAGCAAACACAAAACGTCCTCCAAGCCCAAGCATCATCACGTACTCGCCCTCGCTGAGATGGCGGAGAACTACAGCAAGCTCATCAAGATGGCCAAGGCGGCGTTCTCTTCGGTGACGATTGTGCAATATTCAGGAGAGTTTGAGTACTGCTTGCGCGGCGGTTACAGCAAGAAGCAGCGTTCTATCTCTTTCCCTTTCGGCGACAACAAATTCTGCTGGGTTCGCCACTCTTTCTGATCTAGTTCATCTATGATTCTGACTTTGTATGGTAGATTTCTCGAGCGGATTTGATCGAGGCGGTGTTGCGGGTAGCGCTGAGCCTCGAGGACCACAAAGGCCATGTTCTGAACCTCACTGGACCAGCTACGTTTGTCGCAGATGACGTTCGCGACGGCGTTTGTATCTCAGGTGACGTTTTGTGTTTGGTGGCGATCGATTGAAGTCTGACGTCTTCTTCTACTGTAGTGGGAGAGGACACGGAGTTGGTCAAGCCTTCTGCAGAGGATGCCGTGAAGGTCATGGCGTCGCTGCAGAAAATGAGCGACGAGGACAAGGCGGCGGCTAAGAGCTTCATCCAGTTCATCGTCCACTCGCCGCAGCATGAGGTCACTCAGGAGGCCGAAAAGATCCTCCAGCGACCTCCTCAGAGCTTTGGTGCCTGGATCGAGGCTGAAGCGCACGCTTTTTATTAGGATGGGAATGAAGATACTTTTGATTATTGGCCCTTGGTTGTGGAGGGCACAGTGGATGTACAAATTCGGCACAGTTTTGTCTGTAGTTTAACTATTAAATGTGGTCAGTCGCTCTTCTTCCCTTCCGCCTCGGCAATGAGAAAACGCGTCTTGAGAACCGTGTCCGAGCTGAGCGAGATCGAGTCAATACCTTGCTCCACCAAAAACGACGCAAACTCTATCAAGCACCGCATGAGAAGCAACAAATGGGGCGAATTCCTTGAACTGAGAGACTTCCGATACCAGGGTAGTCGCTCGGAGCTTGACCGCAGATGCCAATCTTACAATGCAGTCGTTTACACGTCTGAACGACAGAGCCTATCATCGCCATCACTGCTTCATCCCTCTCATCGGAGATATGAGATATGAGAGACTAAATATAACCTTCAGACTCCTATATCTACCCTGAAAAACAATGTTTAAATTACCGAGTCGCGATCGAGTCCGAGGGTGAGCTGCGTTAAGTCGTTGGAGCCAATGGAGAAGCCGTCAAATAGTTGAGCAAACTTGTCGGCCAGAACGACATTGGATGGAATCTCACACATCATGTAAACCTGTCGGTAACCATAAGATCAACATTGACGAACAGTAGTTGTCTATTTGATGACTTGGATTCATTACCTGTAGGCCGTCTAGCCCTCTTGCGAGACCCCATTTCTTCATCTCTTCCAATACTTTGCGTCCCTATGAATCACCGGTATTCATTTACTCTGAATCGAATGCCAAGATTTCTCACCTCGTTCGGGGTTCTGCAAAACGGAACCATGACAATCACGTTCTTAAGCCCCATCTCCTCGCGAACTTTGACCAAGGCTTTGCACTCCAGAGCAAACCCCTCCCTAGGGCAATCAACTGATAAGATTTCAATGTGGTTCGAGTGATCGGTATGATGTAACCTGTATTTCGGATCGTAATAGCGGGAGGCTCCTCGCCAGCCTATCATCGGGTTTTCCTCATGCGGCTCAAACAGTTTGCCGCCTACGAGATTCGCGTACTCGTTCGTCTTGAAATCGGAAAGTCTCACTATCACCTGCAAAGCCTGTGATGAGCATGCCATTCTAAATGGAGTGAGATTCCAAAGATGAGATCACCGGCTTTGGGTAGAAGGCGGCGGCGATCATGGCCACTCCCGAGGCGAGTTTGTCGACAAAGTAAGCTGGCTTGTCTGAATAGCCCACTGTGATAGCGTTGATCTCTTCGCGCACTTTGCGGTCGCCGATCTCACTGAAGTGGATCAGTGCGAGGGGGTGTGCCTTGATGTGATTGGCAATGATGAACTCGAGCCGAGCAAGGCCGACTCCATCGCAAGGAATCGTAGAGAGTGAGAAGGCTTCCGACGGATTGCCCACATTCATCATCACCTTGGTACGCACTGGAGGGAGCTAGTTGGAACCGAAAGATTTGTAAGATGACTCATTCTATTTACGAGACTGGAAAAAAGTGGTCCCTTGTCCACTTCGGTCTGGCGCACAGACACCTCGACGATGCCGTCGTACACTTTGCCCTCCTCGCCCTCTGCTCCAGAGATCGTGACCTCTTGACCGTCCTTGATCACTGCGCACCCGTCGTTGGTACCAACTATTGCAGGGATTCCTAGCTCACGAGCGATACTGCCGACGGAGGTCATTACAATTTGAACGGGAGGTCGGACGCGAAGGACATTGTACATGGCTGCATGGCAGGTCCGGCCCCCTTGATCAGTGACTATCGCAGTGCTCTTCTTCATCCTGTGGACTGGTGAGCATATACACATAAATTCGATCAGTGAAAGCGATTGTTCATACACAGGTTCCCAATCGGGGTCAGTGCGATGGGTGACGAGCACGTTGCCTTCCTCAAATGAGTCAATGTCTCCGACGTTCTTGATCACGGAAGCCTAACAATAGAAACCAGGACAGAATCAAATGGTTGCAAACGATGACGACCTGAAGCACACCTTTCCTTGCCCAACCATGGATCCTACAGCGCGACCGGTTGTTAGGACAGTCTCGTTTCCTTTGCGGTGGAGCTCGTAGGTAGTGATGACGTTGTGCTGCCTCTGCGATTGGACCGTCTCTGGCCGAGCTTGAACGACAAAAAGCTCGCCAGTATGGCCTAGAAGAATTCAGAGGATGGGATGTCAATTTCAGATCAACATTCCCGATGTACCGTCTTTAGCCCACTCAATGTCCATGGGAGTCCAGCTGCCCTTTCTCTTGCTACTATAGTGATCTTCAATGACAATGGCCCATTGAGCGAGCTTCAAGACCTCATCATCACTCAAACAGAGTGTAGCGGCCTCACCTGCGCTGACGGGGACATTCTTTGTCATCTTAGAGCCTCCCTCTTCATATATCATCTTCATGTTCTTCGACCCCATTTGGCGGTTCAAGATAGGACGGTAACCGTCCTTGAGAGTCTGCTTGTGGACGAGCCATTCATCGGGGTTCACTGCACCTTGAACAACATTCTCACCTATGAAAAACGTCAACATTGAGGAGTGATGGCTAAAAGTTTTGAGGGGATGCCTAATCCATATGCAGCTGTAACCAGGACAGCATCCTTGAAGCCGCTTTCCGTGTCAATGGAGAAGGTCACTCCTGCACTTGCCAGGTCTGAGCGCACCATCTTCTGCACCCCAACGCTTAAGGCAACGTCGAAGTGATCAAATTTCTTGAGCGTGCGATATGAGATGGCGCGGTTGGTGAAGAGGGATGCGAAACACTTACGGCAAGCGTCGAGGATGCCATCGAGGCCGTGGACGTTCAAATAGGTCTCCTGCTGTCCAGCAAAAGAGGCATCGGGAAGATCTTCAGCAGTTGCCGAAGAGCGGACTGCCACGTCAACTCGGCAGTCCTTAGACTTGTCTCCATAGCGCTGACACAAGACTTTGTACGACTGCAAGAAAAAAAGGTGACCTATGGTCGTTAACCAAGGCCAGCCCGGATGCGCACCTCGATGATAGAACTGTTCAAGTCCTCAGGGAACGGACTGTTAATGATGAGGGAGCGCGCCTTTGCTCCCACCGATGCGAGCTTAGAAGTGTTGTTTACATCGAGATCTTTAAAAAGTTCGCGCAGCTGTGGCTCCAAGCCCGCCTTCTCGATGAACGTGCGATAGGCATGCGCAGTAGTGGCAAACCCCGAAGGGACTCTCACACCTGGAAAGAGATCAATGCCGCGATGCCCAGCTAAGCGATCAAGTCCCCAATTACCTTTCGGTGCGAGATTTTGTATCATTTCACCGAGCGAGGAGTTCTTGCCGCCAACAAGAGCCACATCGTCGATGCCCTACAAGAAGGAGCAAGGGTCACGAGAGAGGCGACGTCAAAGCCGAGTGACAAGGGACTCGCACCACTTCCTCGAACCAAAGCACAAGAGCTGCTTTTTTCTCATCAGGGGTCTTCTCGGGCAGTTTGAGAGTCGCACTCCTGCGAGAAAGCGATTTGACTGAGTGTCATTGGAGGAGGACGACGGAGGGCTGAGGTACGCGGGATCCAGCTTAAAGAATCGCTCAACCATTCTCTCAGTCCTGAGATGACTGCGTGAACTCGTCTAGAGACTGGACTACGGGAGGCGTCTAGTATAAAAGTGTCATAGGCATACACGGAGTCGATTACGTTTAGACTCATCGCTTGTCAACCGCCGAGCAGTCCTCTCGGCCCCTTCGGAGGCTGAAACGGGAATTAATATCGAGAGGACGTCGTTGTTCTCCAAAACATATTCATATAGGAGTGTTTGACGAGGACAGCACAGATGGAGAACGGCGACGAGCGTATTCGCGCCCTCTTCGGCGCACCTGTCGACGAGATCATCAGCTCGCAATCTCAGCGCACCAAGCAGAAAGAGGTCCCCACCCCCACCTCTATTAATTTTTTGTTTTGGAGATTTGTGATGATTCTTGGAGCGGAGACGTCGAAGAGAATTCTTGGCCAACGCAATTACCCGCCAAAGCCTCGGCGGCCTCCAGCTCAATCGCGGCGCTTAATAATGCAATTTATATTTCATGATAGGACACTACGAGGCGTGTTGTTTCTAAATATCCAGCGGCGACAGCAAAGCTGATGGGCGAGGCGAACATGCTTTACGGCGAGGAGCGCTTCCCTGGTACGCCTTCCACTCCCACTCCCTCGTATTCATCAACTAGATGATGATTCCACTTGTTGATGTGCTTTTATGTATTACAGAGGCCGTAAAGCTGCTGCTAGAAGTGGTGAAGCAGAGCCCCCACGTCCCGGACGCTTATCAGACGCTCGGCCTCATCCACGAGGAGCTGGGCCAGATCGAGCAGGTCTCCCTTCTCTCCTCCTCTTTCTCCTTCTCCTCTTCGTTTGCTCTTGAAATTTCAAATAAAATTTATATTAATTCGTATATAGGCGTCAAAATTTTTCTTAATGGCGGCCGATTTGGCCCCTAACGATAGCAACCTCTGGCACAAGGTCGCCGATATGTTCAAGGTTGCTTTCCTCTACCTCCCCTTTACACACAATTCGAGTGATTGTTTTCTCGATTTATTGTTATATGTATTATTTTAAGGAACTGGGAAATCTTCAGCAGCTCATTTACTGCTACTCAAAGCTGCGCAAGCTCAACCCTAAGGACTACGAGGTCGCCTGGAACCTCGCCAAGTGCTATGAAGAAAACGGTGGGTTCCTCCGTTGACCTCGTCCTTGCATCTTTGCCTCCTCCTCCTCCTCTTCGAGTCGAAGCACTTAGCCATTTTGATTTTGATAGATGAAAAGGAAAAGGCAATTGAAGAATATCGGTGGCTCAAAAACAAGAATCCTGGCAATTCTGAGATTGCTCGCGAGCTCGCCAAGGTTCGTGACCTACTCTCTTCCATCTAGGGAGGGTGTGTTGACGTCGTTTTGTAGCTGTATTTGTTGAACAATCAGCTGTCCGATGCGATCACTGTACTCGAGGACACCATCGATGAACAGAAAAACAAATTCGAATTGCAACAGAAGGAGCAGCAACAGAAAGGACTGCATCAGAGCTCTTCTGATCTTGCCAGCAGCGATCCCAAGTTCGTTTCCCCCTCTTAATTTGCAAAATCCTTGAAATGGTTATTCATTTCAAATGCCATGTGTGCAATAGATCTCCCGCGAAGCTGACCACTCCACGCCATCGCCACAAGGACGAGGACTTTGAGCTCATCAACAACCTTGCCGAGCTCTACCTTTCCGCTTCACAATTCGACGAGGCAACTCTCCTTCCCCCCCCCTCCCTCCC
>Ga0154020_10005647_pt1 | contig 14714 bp, 5 predicted proteins | sample Klosneuvirus_201_FD_109709 | JGI IMG/M metagenome (GOLD analysis project Ga0154020, IMG submission 109709) | Active sludge microbial communities from wastewater, Klosterneuburg, Austria - Klosneuvirus_20160825_MG | ecosystem: Engineered > WWTP > Aerobic digester > Activated sludge | place...
GGCCTCTGCGTCGCTCGTTGAACAACTGCGCGCCACGTGGACTGATGCGACGCTCGCGGTGACCGATGACATGTATGGCGAGACGTGGCCGCGTGCGATGACCTTGATGGCGCTCGTCGGCCATCAGACGCATCACCGTGGACAGCTCACGGTGCTCATGCGGCAAGCCGGACTTCGCGTACCGGGGATCTACGGACCCGCACAGGAAGACTGGGCGCAGATGGGGATGCAGCCCCCGGAGGTCTGACGTCGTTGTGGGGCGCTGACACGTGGTGAAGGGCGCAGGAGGCAGGAACAGCGACAGGGGGCAGGACGCGGCGAGCTTGTCGCCTGCGTCCTGCCCCCTGTCGCCGTTCCTGCCTCCATGTGTCCTAACCCCAACCAAACCCAACACCTCACACCATCAAAAAACCGCCCGAAACGAAACCCCCGCCCCTCCATCGCGTCGCACGATGGGCGCGATGGAAAACCCGCTGCTCGGCGCGGTTCCGCGCGGCGCGACAATCGACGCTCCGCGCTGCGACCGGTTGGCAAACACCACCGCTTCGATCGCTCCGATCAGCGTCACCGCCGCTGCGGCGGCGATCCCGGCCACGACGTACGGCCGTTCCGTTGTGGTTTGTGTGTACGGCGCCGGAACACCGTTCGGATCCACGTAGGGAATGGTTTTCGTCGTGGTTTTCTGCGTGAAGGCAAAGCCCGCCGATCCGGCGGCCGCCACCAGCACCACAACCCCGCGCACCGGGCGCGCAGTATAAAACTGACCGAAGCCGGGCAGGATGCCACGCGCAAACGCCGTGCCCGGTCCATACACCGGTCGTCGCAAAGTCTCGATCGCTCGACCCACCTCCACGCGATCCTCGACCGTCGGCGCGTTGGCGCGGTACTGCTCGAGATCCTTCACGGCATCAGCGCGTTGTCCGGCGGCCGCACGTGCGAGACCACGATTGAAGAATCCTTCGTTGGCCGTCGGTGCGCTGCGAATGACATCGTCGAACGCTCGCGCCGAGGCGTCGTATCGTCCGTCATCGTACAACGCGATGCCCAGACGGAACGCCACCAGCACATCGCGCGCACGCTGCTGCGCCGCCACCGGCACGAGGCGCGTCAACCGGTCGCGCACATCCGTCGCTTCACGTCCGCCAGGAGACAGCGTGAGATAGCGGCAGAACTCACTCACCGCTTTGGTCGTGTCCGCCAACTCTTCGTGTGCACGCGCCAGATCGTACGCGGTGCGTTCATCGGTGGGCTTGAGTTGCGCCGCGCGCACAAATGCATCGCGCGCCGCCGCCTGGTCGCCAATCAGCGCCGCCTCCTGCCCTGCCGCGGCCAACCGGCGCGCTTCGGCATTGTCTCGTCGCGCCACGGTGGTCGATGTGGCCGACGGAATGTCGCAGCCAGGTGCCGGCCCCGTGGTCAGCGAGCGCTTGAGCGCCAGGCTTTGCGCCGAAGCCGCCGTCGCGAGCGCCATCGACGCCAGTGTCATGGAGACGAGCGCGCTCGACACCACACGGATGGACCACTGCATGGTTCGCCTACCGAACCCTGACGAGCGTCGATGCACTGACTCCCTCCGACGTAGCCGTAATGAGAACGGTGCCGGACTTGAAGCCCACCACCAGACCGGTACTCGAAACAAATGCCGTCAGCTCATCGGCCGACGACCACGTGACGACGCGACCCGTGAGCGCGGTGCCGGCGGCATCACGCGGCGTAGCGGTGAGCTGAACGGAGCCGAATGGATCGATGACCGGTGCACTCGGGGTGATGGTGACCGACGCGATGGCCGGCGCAGTCACTGTGATCGTCGCCGACTGCGTCACCCCGTCAATGGTGGCAAGAACCAACGCGATGCCCGGCGCAATCGCCGACACGAGACCGGTCGCGCTGACCGTGGCAATACCGGGAGCACCGGTTGCCCAGGTGATGGCGCGCCCCGTCAGCACAGCCCCCGCCGCCGATCGCGGCGTAGCGGTCAATTGCTGCGTTCTACCGGTCAGCAGCGTAGCCGTGGCAGGCGTGACCTGCACACTCGCCACTGGCACCGGAATCACCTGCACCGTAGAGACGCCTGTTTTGCCTTCACTGGTCGCCGTGATGCGCGCCGTGCCAGGTGCCAGCGCGGTCACCAAACCACTCGCCGACACACTCGCCACCGTCGGCGCATCCGATGCGTATGCAATCGGGCGTCCGGTCAACAGGTTCCCTTGGGCGTCGGTGATTTGCGCGCTCAGCTGCTGCGTTACCCCGACGATCAGTGTCGTGGTGGCCGGCGTGAGAATCACCGCGCTGGCAAGACGAGCAAGCACCACCACCGTTGAATTGCCGATGCGGCCTTCACTCGTGGCGGAAATCGTCACTGTGCCCGGCGCGAGTCCCAACACGTTGCCTGTCGAGGAGACCGTCGCCACCGCGACATTGCTGGAGCTCCACGACAACGCACGCCCGGTCAACACGGTGTTGCTGGCATCGCGCAGCACGGCCGTTTTTGTCACGCTGCCGGTGACACCGATGGTATCGAGCGCGCGAGAGACGGTCACCGTCTGCACGGGCGGAAGCGTCACCGTAACCGCCGCCTGCCCCACTCGGCCTGCACTCGTCGCGGTGATGGTGGCCGCGCCTGCGGCGACGCCGGTCACCACGCCGCTCGCACTCACGGTTGCGATCGCGGGTGCGCTGCTGTTCCACGTGACCGCGCGTCCGGTCAGCGTTCCTCCTTCCGCGTCCAGTGTGAGTGCCTGCAGCGGTGTGCTTACGCCAACACGAATGGAGAGGGTCGGCGGATTCACCACCACCGACGCCACATCGCGCGCCGCGACCGTGATGTCCGCCGTTGCACTCTTGCCACCGGCGCTGACGGCAATGCGCGCCGTGCCGGGCTGGAGCGCGGTCACCACACCGGCGCTTGAGACCGACGCCACCGACGCATTGCTGCTCGACCACACCACACCACCGACATCGATCGTCGCGCCTGTTGAATCCAGCACCCGCGCACTCATCGACAGCGATCCGCCGGCACGCACCGTGGCCGTGTCTGGCGTCACATCGATCGACGCGACCGGAATGGTCTCCACCGCGGACTCGGCGCACGCCGCCACGACAACGAGACACACCACGGGCACGACGCGCGCGACAACCGCACGTGCAATAAGCGCACGTGCAATAAGCGCACGCGCAATAAGCGCACGGGCGACACATGCACGGACGACCGCAGCGCGAGGCAGCGCGCGGAAGCACCGTGTCACGAGAGGGAGCGAGCTGCACATGATCAATTCACCGTGAACGACGCGGATATGACACTGAGTGCCGGTGAAGCGATCGAGAATTTGAGCATATGAGCGCCGGCCAGTGACAGCACCAGATCGGTGAAGGTCGCCACCCCGTTCGCTGCCGTGACCGTGGTGGTGCCACTCACCGCACCCGCCCCCGTCTCAACTGTCACCGTTACTTGCGCCGTCGCGCCGGCGCCCGACGTAATGATCAGTCCGGCGTTGTCGAGGATATGCACCACGGGCTGCGTCGTGAAAGCTACACTGGCCGTCGCACCGGCAGGTTGTGTCTGAATCACCAAAGACGCAGGAACTTGCGTCACCGTGAAGCTTGCCGACGTGACCGCGCTGACACCGGTCGCGGTGAAGCGCAGCGTGACCGCGCCAAAGCCATCCACCTGCAAATCGGTAAAGGTCGCGACACCATTGACGGCGTTCACCGTCGCGGTGCCCGCGATGGTCCCACTGCCGGTGAAGATCACCGCAGTCACGGCAAGCGTACTGGTGGTGAGGTTGCCGTTCGCATCACGAATCTCAACCACCGGCTGCGTGGTGAGTGCAACGCCACTCACCGATCCACCTGGCTGCGTGCCGATGGTCAGTTGCGAGGCCGCGCCGGCCATGCCAGTTGCCGTGAAGGTCACAGGATTGCCGCTCAGCCCCGCCACCGACGCCGCGACCGTATTCGCACCGACAGTGGTGCCGAGTGTCCAGCCGGTGAGGGTCGCGAGACCGGCCGCATCGGTCACCACCGTCGCGGGGCTCGCCGGCGTGATCGAACCGCCACCGCCAGTGACGGTGAACGTGACGTTGACGCCGCTGACCGGCGCGTTACCGGCGTCAGTGACTTTCACACTCGGCGCATCCGTCACCGCCGTGCCGGCTGTTGCTGACTGCGTCAACACCGAGTTCGCGGCGATGGTGGTGGGACCGCCACCCGTCACAGCAAAACTCGACGAGGTGGCTGACGTCAGACCCGCGGAGGTAAAGGTGAGCGTGAACGTCCCGGTGCCGGTGATCGCGAGATCATTGAACGATGCGGTTCCGTTGCTCGCGTTGACTGACGTGGTGCCGCTCAACGTCCCAACACCGCTGGCCACCGCCGCACTGATCGGCGCGTTGCTCGTGGTGATGTTGCCAGTCGCATCACGCACTTCGATGACGGGCTGTGTCGTGAGCGGCAAGCTGCTGACGCCATTTGATGGTTGCGTCACCACCACCAGTTGCGTGGGTGCGCCGGCCACCACCTGGAAGACCGCAGACGTCGCACTGGTCAACCCTGCCGCGGCAAATGAGATCGCGTGCGCGCCAAGTCCGTCCACCTGCACGTTGGTGAACGTGGCGACGCCACTAACCGCTGTCGCCGTCAGCGTGCCGGTGAGTGTACCGCTGCCGCTGAAGAGTGACGCCGTGACGACCGTGCTGCTGGTGGTGAGGTTGCCAAACGCATCGCGAATTTCAACCACGGGCTGCGTGGTCAGTGCACTGCCGCTCACCGCACCAGAGGGCTGCGTCGTGATGATGACGTCGGCCGCAGGACCCACGATCCCCGTCGCGTCGAACAACACCGGACTGCCGGTCAAACCCACCGCCGTTGCGGTAAGCGTGTTGGCGCCCGCCGTCGCACCGAGTGTCCACGACGTCAGCGTTGCAACACCCAACGCATTGGTGGCGACAGTCGCCGGGCTCGCCGGACTCGTAGCACCGCCACCGGACGTCACCGCAAACACCACATTCACGCCGGCCACCGGATTGCCACCGGCATCCGTCACCTTCACACTCGGCGGCGCCGCCACGGCCGTACCCGCGTTCGCCGTCTGCGGCGTTGCTGAGTTCGATGCAATGGTCGTGGGCGGTCCCGCTGCCACCGACAGCGCGGCGGAATTCACCGACAGCGATGGCGTGCTGGTGGCGAATTGCAGCGTGTGCGGGCCAAATCCGGTGATCGCCAGCGTCGTGAAGGTCGCCACACCATTGACGGCTGCTTCGGAAAGTGTTCCGCTCAGCGTGCCGCTGCCGCTGTTGATCGTTGCTGCAATCGAAAGCGTCGCACCTGGCCCCGTGGTGACCACCAGGCCCGCGTTGTCGAGAACGCGCACGACCGGCTGCGTGGTGAACGCCACGCCCGTGACTGCGCCCGCCGGCTGCGTCTGAATCGACAGACTGGCCGGCGACTGCGTCACACCAATCGACGTCGAGGTGGCCGACGTCAAGCCGGTTGAACTGAACGTCAGGGTATGCGCACCACTGCCGTTGAGCTGGAGGGTGGTGAACGTCGCCACACCATTCACCGCGTTGACGGTCACGGTCCCCGCCAGCGTTCCCGTACCGGTGGCAATGGTCGCGGTCACCGATGCGGCGCTCGTCGTCAGATTGCCGCCGGCATCGCGGATCTGGACCACGGGCTGCGTGGTGAACGGAACACCGCTCACGGCACCCGCCGGCTCGGTGCCGATGGCGAGTTGTGTCGGCGCGCCTGCGGCAACGCTGAGACTCGCGGACGTCACCGACGACACACCAGTGGACGTGAACGTCAGTGTATGCGCGCCCACACCGGTAATGAGGAGATCGGTGAACGTGGCAACACCGTTCACGGCGGTCACGGTGGTGGTGCCACCGAGTGTGCCACCACCGCTGGCCAGCGCCACCGTTACCGTCGCCGTGCTCGCCGTGAGATTGCCATTGGCATCGCGGATCTGCACAACAGGCTGCGTCGTGAACGCAACGCCGGTAACAGCACCCGCCGGTTGTGAGCTGATGGCCAGCGCCGCGGCAGGCCCCACGGTGCCGGTGGCGTCGAACGTAACCGGACTGCCCGCAAGGCCGGCGACCGAGGCAGTCACACTGTTGGCACCAACGGTTGCACCAACTGTCCAGCTCGTGAGCGTCGCGATACCCGACGCGTTGGTGCTCACCGTTGCGGGACTGGCCGGACTGATCGCACCGCCGCCCGCTGTCACCGCGAACGTGACACTCACGCCGGCAACGGGATTGTTGCCCGCATCCGTCACGAGCACACTCGGCGGCGCTGCCACGGCCGTGCCGGCAATCGCCGACTGTGTGGTTACCGAGTTTGCGGCAATCGTCGTCGGCGCGCCGGCTGTTGCCGTCGCGTTGAAGCTGACAGGTGACCCCGTCAACCCCGCTGCTGCCGCTGTCACGGTGTTGGTGCCAAGACTGGCGCCAAGCGTCCACGTCGTGAGCGCGGCGTTGCCATTCGCATCGGTGACGACAACCGCCGGACTTGCGGGCGCAATCACACCGGCGCCGGCCGTCACGGTGAACGTCACCGAGACACCGCTCACACCGTTGCCAAACAGGTCACGCACCTGCACCGCGGGCGGCGCGGTCACCGCGCTGCTGAAGGGCGCGGACTGCGTAGTTGCCGACGTGGCCACGATGGCCGCGGCTGGGCCTACCTGCCCCACCGCATTGAACGCCACGGGACTGCCGCTCAAGCCCGCGACCGTTGCCGTGACGCTGTTGGCGCCGGCCACGGCACCGAGCGTCCAACTGGTCACGGTCGCAATGCCCAACGCGTTGGTGGCGACTGTGGTCGGTGTGATGACGCCGCCACCCGCAGTGACCGCGAACGTGACATTCACACCGGCCACCGGATTGCCGAACGCATCGGTGACCAGCACACTCGGCGCCGCGGCAACGGCAGTGCCCGCGTTGGCTGTTTGCGCGATCGCCGAATTCGCCGCGATGTTCGTCGGCGGGCCAGCCGCCACTATGAAGCTCGCGGAGGTGACCGACGTGAGACCGGTCGCCGTAAACGTGAGGGTGTGCGCGCCGGTGTTGCTGAGCGACAGATTCGTGAACGTCGCCACGCCGTTCACCGCAGTGACCGTCGTGGTGCCGCCGAGTGTCCCGCCGCCCGAAGCAATCGCCACCGTCACGGTCGCCGTACTCGCCGTGAGATTGCCGTTGGCGTCGCGGATTTCCACCACCGGCTGCGTGGTGAACGGCGCACCGATGGATGCACCACCGGGCTGTGTGGTGATGCTGAGCAGCGCATCGGGGCCGACGAGACCCGTGGCGTTGAACGTGACCGGACTGCCAGCGAGACCAGCGACGCTCGCCGTGACGCTATTGGGTCCAGCAACCGTGCCGAGTGTCCAACTCGTCAGCGTGGCGAAACCAGTGGCGTTCGTACTGACCGTTGTCGGTGTGATCGAGCCGCCGCCACCGGTCACCGCGAATGTCACCGTGACGCCTGGCACGCCGTTGCCTGTCGCGTCCGTGACGCGCACACTCGGCGCCGTCGACACCACACTTCCGGCAATGGCGCTCTGCGTGATCACGGAGCTCGCGGCAATTGTGGTCGGTGCACCCGCGACGGCCGTTGCCGTGAACGTGATCGGACTGCCGGTGAGACCGGTGGCACCCGCCGTGAGCGCATTGGCGCCGGCGACGGCGCCGAGTGTCCAGCTGGTGATGGTCGCGACACCGGAGGCGTTCGTGGCAACGACCGCGGGACTCGCCGGTGACGTGGTGCCACCGCCGGCGGTGACGGTGAACGTGACGTTCACGCCGCTCACCGGATTGCCGCCAATATCGGTGACGCGCACACTCGGCGGTGTGGCAACCGCACTGCTGGCAGTGCCCGACTGCGAGAGGGCAGAATTCGCCACGATGATCGCCGCCGCACCGACGGTACCCGTCGCACTGAACGACACAGGACTGCCGGTGAGTCCCGTCGCCGTCGCGCTTACCGTATTCGTGCCCACCAACGCACCCAAGGTCCACGACGCCAGCGTGGCGATGCCGCCGGCGTTTGTGGTAGCGCTGGCTGAAGAGATCGTGCCGCCGCCGGCCGTCACGGCAAAGGTCACCACAACACCGCTGACGGCGTTGCCCACCGCATCCGTCACTTTCACACTGGGCGGTGCACCAACTGCGGTGCCCGCGGTCGCAGACTGCGTCACCACCGAATTCGCAGCGATGATACTCGCTGCGCCGGCGACACCGGTCGCGTTGAAAACCACGGGGCTGCCCGTCAGTCCGCTCACCGCGGCGCTCACCGTGTTCGCACCGACCACGTTGCCCAGTGTCCACGTCGTCAGTGTGGCCACACCGGTGGCGTTGGTCGCCACCGTCGCCGGACTCGCGGGCGTGGTGGAGCCGGCACCGGCGGTCAGGGTGAAGGTGACATTGACGCCGCTCACCGGACTGCCGGCGATATCGCGCACACGTACGCTCGGCGGCGCGGCAACGGCGGTCCCGGCGGCGGCCGATTGCGTCACCACCGATACCGCGGCCATCGATGCGGCGGCACCGACACCAACGGTGAGTGTGCTGCTGCCCTGAATGCCTTCGACCGTCGCGCGGATCGCAGCGGAGCCCAGCGCCACGGCCGTGACAAGCCCCGTGCCCGACACCGTGGCAATGGCGGTATTCGCACTACTCCACGCCACCACGCGACCCGTCAACACGTTCCCCGCCGCATCACGCGCCACGGCCGTCGCCTGTGTGGTTTGTCCAACCAGCAGCGTCGCCGCGGCGAGGTTCACGCTGACCGACGCCACCGGTACGGGAACGACGGTAATCGCACTCGAACCCACCACCCCATCGACGGTGGCGTCGATGCGCGTGGTGCCGGGCGTGACACCGCGCACGCGCCCCGCACTCGAGACGATCGCCACCGCATTGTTGCTCGAGGTCCACTGCACCGTGCGCCCGACGATGGCCTGCCCGGCGGCATTGCGCAGTTCGGCGGTGAGATCGCGATTCTCGCCCACGATCACCGACGCGACGCCTGGCGTCACGACGATCGACGTGGGCGCCAGCGTGGTGACGGTGATCGTCGCTGATGTCATGCGTCCTTCGGCCGACGCAAAAATCAGTGCTGTGCCCGCGCTGATGGCCGTGACCGTGCCATCGGGCGCCACCGAGGCGACGCTGGGTGCACCCGACGTCCATGTGACGGGACGTTGCGCGAGCACGTTGCCGCCGGCATCGAGTGCGGCGGCCACCAAGCGCGTGGTGCCACCAACAATGACAGTGACCGCATTGGGAGTGATGCGCAGCGAGGCAATCGGCGACGCGGTCACCGTGACGGTCGCCGTACCCACTTTGCCTTCACTGCTGACCGTGATCGTGGCCGTACCGGGTGCCGCCGCCGTCACCAGTCCGGTCGCGGTCACCTGAGCGACACTCACGTTGCTGCTCGCGTAACTGATCGGACGACCGGTCAGCAGATTGCCGTTGTTGTCCGTCACCTGCACGGTCAGTTGAATCTTGTCGCCGACCGTGACCGACGACTGCTCCGGCGAGACGATCACAGCACCCACGGGGCGCGGACGCACCACGATGATCGACGCGCTCGACCGTCCTTCGCTGCTTGCCGTGATTGTGACCGTACCGGCCGTGACGCCCACCACCAGCCCCGTCGACGAGACGGTGGCGACCGTCGATGCACTCGACGACCACGCGATCAATCGTCCATTGAGTGCCGCACCGGTGGAATCGCGAGCCGTGGCAGTCAGCTGCGTGCTCTGACCGATCACGATGGAATCGCGCGCCGGTGTGACCTGGACGGCCGCCACCGGCACCGCGGCGACGGTCACACCGACAGCGGCCGAGCGCGATTCACTGGTCGCGGTGATGGTGGCGGCACCGGGCGCGATCGCGGTGACAAAGCCGGTCACATCCACGACCGCGATGGCCGCATCGCTCGTTCCCCAAAACACCGTTCGCCCGGTCAGTGGCGCACCGTTGAGATCGAGCGTCGCCGCGCTCAGCTGCACCGACGCGCCAACCAGCAGACTCGGCGCCGTCGGTGTGATCTGCACGCTCGCCACCGAACGCGCGACCACGGTGACGAGCGCGGTGGCACTGCGACCATCGATGCTCGCGGCAATGCGGGCGGTGCCGGTGGCAACCGCCGTGACCAGGCCCGTTGCCGAGACCGTGGCCACGGCGTTGTCACTGCTCGACCACTGCACCGAACGATCGGACAGCAGTCGCCGATCGACGTCGCGCGCCAACGCCTGCAGCGCCTGCGTCGCCCCTTCGCTGAGCGTGAACTGTTCGGACGACAGCGTGACGGCCGCCACCGGCGTTTCCACCGGTTTGGGTGCAGTCATGTCCGAGATGCCTTTGCATCCGGTGAGCAGTGGCGCCATGCTCAGCGCGACACTCAGCCACACGGCGCGCAAGACAGCGCCGACGCTCCCGCGCAGACCGGACACGTTATCGCCCGGGGATCACAACACGTGTCGGGCGGGCATGATGATTCCGCGTGCCATCACCCAACTGCCCCTCGACGTTCCATCCCCAGCACGTGGTCTCGCCGTCGGTCGCGGTGCCACACGTGTGTGCACCGGTGGCATTGACGGATGAATACACGGAATTCCCGATCACGCGCGTCGGCACATCGCGATTGACATTCGTGCCATCGCCAAGCTGCCCGTACACGTTGCGGCCCCAACACCACGCCTGACCGCTGCGCGTGCGGGCACAACTGTGCACACCGCCGGCGCTCACGGACACAAAGCGCACCGACGATTCGACGCGAACGGGAGTGCCCTGATCGGTCGAGCTGCCATTGCCAAGCTGCCCGAAGCTGTTGCGCCCCCAGCACCACACCTCACCACTGTCGCTTACCGCACACGTGTGGGAGTTCGCTGCGGAGATGCTGGTGAACTTCGCCACGGGACTGACGGCGGTGGGTGTGCGCGCATCGGTGCGTGTCCCGTTCCCCAACTGTCCGCTGGCGTTGGCCCCCCAGCACCACGCGCTGCCATCGCTGGCAATGCCACACGTGTGACTGGAACCGGCACTGAGCGACACAAAACGTTGTCCACCGGCAACGGACACCGGCGACGAACGGGTTTGCACACTGCCATCGCCCAGTTGCCCGTTGCTGTTGTCGCCCCAGCACGCCGCATCGCCCGACGCCGTCAGACCGCAGGTGTGTGATGAGCCGGCGCGCAACGTGCGAAAGGACTGCGAACCTGCGACGCGCACCGGTGCGCTGCGCGACGTCGTGGTGGCGTCACCCAACTGGCCCTTGTCATCGGCTCCCCAGCAATACGCCTCGCCACCGCGCGCCAGGCCGCAGGTGTGCGCACGCCCCGTGGTCACCTGCACGAAATCCAGATCGCCAACAATGGGCGCGGGCGCGTCACGTGACTCAAGTTCCCCGTCACCTAGCTGTCCGCTGCCATTCGCCCCCCAGCACAACACCTTCGCACTGACGATCGCGCAGCTGTGCCGCCCACCGGCCGCGATGATGCCCGCATCGTCGGTCGCGCGGACGGCATCGACGCGGGGGGCCGATGCAACGGCGGCGGCACTCGTCGTGCCTCCGGCCGCAGCCCCCGCGGATTCCAGCCGCGCCGCTCGGCGTTGCGCACGCCACATCGCAGCGGCCGCCATGGAGTCGGCACGCACACTGTCTACTGAGCGCTGCGCCAGCGCGGCCACACGCAGCAGCGAGTCGGCGCGCAGTGAGTCGATGCGCAACGAATCGGCGCGCAGACGCATGGCGGCGCTGTCGCGCGGATAGGAGAGCGTGTCAGCCGAAGCCACCACCGGCAATTCGACCGTGCGCCCATCACTCTGCACTGCTGGCGGTGCCGTGCGCGTCGTGAACAGGCCACGCTGTCGCGCGAACATCGCAAACGCGCCGGTGGACACCATCACCGCCAGCGCGACCACGCCCACCCACAACCAGCGGCGCGACGGCGTCGGCGTCTCGGTCGCCCATGAGGGCGCGTCGTCCTCCGGTTCAACGACGGCGGCGGTGACGGGAGTCTTCAGCAGCACCGCCGCGTCTGCACCACCCGGCGCGGCCAGCACCCCATCGGCGGGCCGTGCAAATCGCACGGTCGCGTCACCGGTGGCGTCCTTTGGCACGGCCTTGGCCCGTGGCTGCTGCTTGGCCAATTCGCGGCGGCGGCGATGTGACTCTTCCCACTGCCGCCAATCACTTGGAACGACCCAGTTGTTGAGCGCCGTCAGGACCCCGTCGGCACCCGCCCACCGCGCCGCCGGCTTCTTCTGCAGCATGCGTTCGATGATGTACTGCAGCCGTGGCGGCACTTCGCCCGGGCGCAGCTCATCGATGGCGGGCAACTGTTCGTTCTTCTGCTTGAAGATGACGTTGTACAACGCCTCGCCTTCCCACGGGCGTTCGCCGGTGAGCATCTCCCACGCTACCAGACCGAGACTGTACAGGTCCGACCGCGCATTCGCCGTCGTGCCATCGATCTGTTCGGGCGCCATGTACGCCGGTGTCCCGATCGCCGCACCGGTCATCGTCAGGCGAGATTCGTATTCGCTGGAGTACGCAATACCGAAGTCGCTGAGCAACGCGCGGCCGGAGCCCGATTCGATGAAGATGTTTTCCGGCTTGACGTCGCGATGCACCACCCCGTTCGCGTGCGCAAACGCCAGCGCTTCGGCCACATCACGCAGCACGCGCTCGGCACGCTCGGCGGGAAACGGACCGTCGTCCTGAATGGCCTGCTTGAGCGTGCGCCCGGGCACCAACTGCATCACGAGCGCCAGTCCGCCGTCACGCAATCGTTTGACCGCGTGCACCGTGACAATGTTGGGATGCTGCAGCCGCGCGACCGTGCGCGCTTCGCGTGCCAGACGCGCAATCGCATCTTCGGCGGAAGCGGCAAACTTGGGGCGCACCACCTTGATGGCCACGTCGCGAAACAGCACGCGATCACGGGCGCGATACACTACCGCACTGCCACCTCGTCCCAATTCACCCAGGAGCGTGTATTCGTCTTCGAGGTCGCCGACCTCTCCTTCGTCCCACATGTCGTTCATCGCGCCCCGGCTTCTCCGTGCCACCTAGGGCCAGATAAGGTTCTGTCAGCGATTTCTGAAGATGAAAAGTACCTCACCCATCTCGATTCGGTCACCGTCATCGAGCTGGTGCTCCTGGCTGTCGGTCAGCAACACCCCGTTGCGCACAACGGGATTGGTTTGCGACAGGTTCAGCAGGAACCAGTGATTGTCGTGCAACCGGAGTCGAGCGTGCGTGCGGCTGACCGTCTGGTCGCGCAACTGAATGTGACGGTAGAGCTCGCCTTCGCTTCTTCCAAACGTCACTTCCATGCCATTCGGACCCGGCACGTGCACGAATCGAAGATCCCGACCGGCGTCCAGCCCAGCCGCAATCTCGAGTCTGCCTGGCAAGAATTGCAGCGTTCCCTCGGCTGGAACGCTATATCGAATCAAATGGCCTTCGACCATCGTGCCCGGGACACCATACCCGAGCACCGGCGAGTTGCCGGGCAGGGCCTGATGTGGCTGCGACGGCGACGGCGTCGACACGGTCGGTGCGGCGGCTCGTGACGATGGCGGCGTTCCCGCAGCCGGTGCGCGCGGCGTCGGCGCGGCGGGCGCACTCGGCGGAGCACTCAACGGCGCGGCCGACGTGGTAAACGTGCGAATCGTCGGGCCGTCGCTTCGGCCGTCATCCGCGCTCGCCGGCACACGCGGCGCTGACGGCGCGGTCGTGCGCCCGGCGTCACGTGTGGCGGCGCCTGGCGGTGCCACGGTTCCTGCGGCCGTCGGTCTGACAGTCGGAACACCGGTCGGTGTTGCGGGTCGCGCCGCGGCCTGACGCGCCATGATCGCCGCCGAGCCGGCGCCCCCGGGTGGCTCGGCCACCACCGTCATACTCCCCGGCGGGGTGCGCGGACGCTCGACCGGCGGCGGGCCACGGACACCAGCCACGACCGGCACCCACTGCTGCCCATTGACCTCTACATCTCCCCCAAAGAGCGGCAACACGCCATCGGGTTCGCGGCGAACCGACGGCGTGCGATTCATCCACCAATACAATGCGCCGATCGCAGTCACGACGACTGCAACGAAGGCGATGACAATGGTGAGCAGCTCTGGACGCATGGAGTCAGTAGAGGTGACGGATCAGGGCGCAGCGGGTTCGCGCGGCCGGAAACAGGGAACATCGGTAATTTGCCTCTCCATGCATACCATCGGCGAGCCATTTCGAGCCAAATCCACGTCGGATGTGACCGGGCCGTGTCATCCGACGTATACGATTGCTCGGTCCGGTAGTTCCCGCCAACGGCTCCGGAGCACGCCAGCAGCGTGCCCAGGTGTGCACGCCCGCGCTCGCCGCCGTGCCACGCACGTGATAGCCGCACTCGGCCGCCCAGTCTGCCGCACGCTCGCGGTGCTCACGTTCCTCGCAATGCCATCCGCGGTCAACGCCCAGTCCGACAGACCGGACTACCGGAATCTGCGCTTCGATGAGGTGTGGACCGCCGCACAGCGCACGAGCCATTGGGATGACGCTATCAAGGCCATGCCGGTGACCCCCGATGGCTCCGTCACGGTGACACTCGGCGGACAACTCCGGTGGCGGGAGGAGCTCTTCCGTGGGTTCAACCTCACGCGGCAAGACGACGATCACGCCCAATCGCGCGTGCTCGTGAGCGGCGACGTGCA
>Ga0154020_10005648_pt1 | contig 14714 bp, 16 predicted proteins | sample Klosneuvirus_201_FD_109709 | JGI IMG/M metagenome (GOLD analysis project Ga0154020, IMG submission 109709) | Active sludge microbial communities from wastewater, Klosterneuburg, Austria - Klosneuvirus_20160825_MG | ecosystem: Engineered > WWTP > Aerobic digester > Activated sludge | place...
GAAAATCGGCCCAATTCCTCACTATCCTGCCCGTTGCTCGTATTCTTCCTAATATGTTTACGAAACGTAAGGTCAAAATCCGCCTGTTTCACCGCCTTTTTTACTCACCGGGAATCGCTGGTCAGGTACGCATTCGAGCCAATCCACGTGACCGCTGGATAAGCCCAGGCGTCATCTGCGGCATCCTCAACCGCGCGGATATGCGTCCACGTTTCCCCTTCATCAGTGGAGATTCCGGCCACCAATGGATTGCGCTTCCCCGCACCGGGGTTGCGATTCCAAATCGCCAGCAAATCGCCCGAGTCAGGAACGCGGCTGATCGATACCGGTGCCGCCGTACCTACCAACTCCGTAGGGATCGGATCGCTCCAGTTCTCGCCTCCGTCTTTGGAGAGGCTCTTGTACTGGCCGCCCAGCCCGGTCCGCAGCAACATCAACACGTCCCCGTTCTTGAGCTCCACGCAGGCCGGCTCGAACGATTCACCACCGGCTGGCTGAACTCGTTGTGACTCGCGCCAGTTTTCTCCATCGTCATCGGAAATATAGCAGTAGCTATCTCCACCCTCCCAGGCCTCAAGCAGAATTCTCCCCGTCCGCAGGCGGATCGATCGACCGTTCGTCAGGCCCGTGTATTTGCCGGCGGGGCTCAATTGTTTCGCGGCACCGAAGGTTTGGCCTTCGTCTGCCGACGTTCGCATCATCACTCGGCAATCTGTGCTCTCCGAATTCTTCTGGCAATAGAACAACGCGATATCCGCATTCTTCAGACGCAGGAAGTTCACTTCCATGACGTTCATCCCGCCGTCGTTCTCGACCAGCGTGTATTTCTGCTGCCACGTTCGTCCACCATCGGTCGAGATCTTCCCGGAGATCCGTGCCGGACCGTGATCCGCTCCGTTGCCGGCATAGAACTCCGTCCATCCCAGCAGCAACGCACCGCTCTTCAACGACACGATAGCCGCCTCGCTGTTGCGCGGATTATTGGGCCCCACCGGAACCACCGTCAGCGCGAACGGATCGGCCGCGCTGGCTCCGGACATAACCCACAGCCCGAGCATCGCGCAGATCATGCAGTGAATCGCCCATCGTCTCAGTGTCAGCATTACTCGTATCCTTCTTCAAACTTCAAAGTGGTATCCCGACCGTTGTTTACGCTGTTGCGATCAAACGACTCGCTTCAGAACTTTGTTTGACGTTTCAGGGGCGGCGGTGCGATAGCGACGACCCTGAAGCTAACGTTGTAGATCCTCTGGTACGGACGATAGCCCAGTCGCATGGAGGATCATGCTCGCAAGGGGCGATCTCGCAGCGAGCACAGATTTTAGCCTCACGGGCCGACATTTCGCCTGCGATCGTCCTTCGGAAACGCATAAAATTGTTCAACTCTCGGCAGCGAAAGTGCAAAATGCCCAGACCGAGGAAGTCAGCGACGTCACGGCGATAGAGTTGGACGTGACCCATAAAATCGCCGGTAGCCCATTCGGACATAGCGGCATCGATGTCGCTAATGATGGACAGATCGTTGAAGTCATTGCTGACGGTGTAGTGTTGCATGTAGCTTGGGCATTCCTGCCCGAGTTGTTCCATTGTTTGTGGTCCTTTGAAACACAATCGCAGCGACGGGCAGGAATGCCCATCCTACTTTGAGGAAGAATCGCATGACTTCATCAGCAACAGCAAGCGTGTCGGACAGGAATGTCCAACCTACAAATCTTGATGGCTTCACGGAGCTTGATCTGATGGCACAGCTTTATCCGTTCCCGGCAATTCGAGTAACTCGCATCGCTCGGGACACGAACACGTTCTGGCGAACCGGCAACTGCTGGTTCACACGCTTGGAGCGGCTGGAGGCATTGTCGCAGGAATTGTCACGCAAGAACTGCCCAATGTGTCGCCTTTCGCTCCGCGAAAGGCGACACTGTTGCGGACCAATCGCCGGGATCATCCTCGTTGATCCGATGTTCCAGACTCAACATGCCCGAGGCTTGCGAGGATCAAAGTGGACACACAACGACCGTCCGGAACTGCTCAACAATTTCCGCAAAGATCTGGCCGAAGACGGCCTGCGTCCGCCGCTGATGTTCATGGCCTGCCCACCAGCCAAGTCCCTCAACACACTCGCCGCTCAGCGAGCGTACTGCCTGGAAACCCTGTGGTACACCGACGGCAGCCGACTCCGCGTCGGTGCCTTGTAATTTTCCACCGTAGGTTGGACATTCCTGTCCGACCCACGAGAATCCTTCCCTAAGACCACACCAACGTCCGTTCGCGACCATCAGCCCTTCACGCACACAAAGCCCTTCAACATGATCACAGACCTCTGGATCGAAAACTTCAAAGGCATCGGCAAACGCCAGCACATCCCACTGAGACCGATCACGCTGCTGTTCGGTGCAAACAGCGCGGGGAAGAGTACTGTGTTGCATGCACTGGCGTATCTGCGGGAGATTCTTTGTCACAACAACACGAATCCGACAAAGTCACTGGGAGGAAGCCAAACTGTCAATCTTGGCGGCTTCAGTAACCTGGTTCATCAACCTGGCGGGAAGCAGGTGACGATTGGCGCGAGAAGCGAAGGTTGGAAAGATGTCTATAATGAACATTACTTTTTGTCTCAAAACGTAGACGAACCGTCTGAGCGCAAACAAAAAGTCGGCGACGTTGAATTGTCACCTTGGACAGGCTTTGCATACCATGACACCGAACCGCCGCTGACCATTGAAGTGTCTGTTTCTGAGAGGCAGATCGACAAACTAGAATTTCACGTTCACGGGACGCCCTCTGTCGTATTGTGGTCTGAACATCTGAAGCTCGAAAGTCCGGAGCATCTCCGCGCGACCGCGCTGCAAGTCGCTGCATGTGTCGGCTGGATCGACGTTTGGTGTGGGTTCCTGATCCCGGAATGCATCGGCGACCATTCCTCGCATCCGGGGACGCTTGAGGATTACCATCAGTCTATCCATGAAGCTGGTCAGGAAAGACGTCGCGCTGCAGTAGAGTGGCTCTCTTCGCATCTTGAGCCCCTTTACGAACCACTCGACATTCAAATCCCTTCGGACGCGACTCTGAGTGCTGCAAAGCCATTGGCATCGCTGAAGATTCTTGACATACCAACTTTTACATCGGAACTACCGGACTGGCTCCTCGCAACTAGTGCAAGTGTCCCATTGGATGCAGTTCTCGCGGCTCTTCTGCCCGCCGAAGGGACAGGTGCCTATAAACACGTCGATGGCGAATGGTCCAAATTGTTTGTTGTACTACACAGACCGGACACTGGACCATCAGCTGGCTGCGTCGTTCCTTTTTGCCTAATTGGTGATCCCAAAAATACATCACATTTTCTTTCAGGGTTGTCGCAGCTCAGAGTAGCCTGCTGTCGCACCCCGTTCGCCGCAGCCTGGAAATTCCCTTCATTTCAAGCGTTGATTTCGTCGCCAAATACTCCGTTGAATCTTGGTCTGTGGGACCGTGGATCGGATTCCGAAATCAATCAGCACCTCCTCAGTAAGTTGCAGGCATTGATTGACGCAATGGTTCGCGGAAGCCTAAGTTCACTTCAGGATTTACTTCAAACGTCTATCTATATTGGGCCAAAACGCAGTACGGTGCCGCGGCATCTGAACAGCAGCATGATGGACGAATACAGCAGTTGGGCCGATGGCCTTGGGGCTTGGCGTTGGATGACGACTTGCGCAGAAAAGGATTTGGCGTCCTGCGCTCGTTGGTTAGGCGATAAAGTTAGTGGCTTGGGAACGAACTTCACATTGGTTCGCGAAACTTTTTACGACGTCGATAGCGAAACTGTTTATGCCGCGATGTATAAGGCTGTTAGTAAAGATGAGGAAGGGGACGGCGACATGTTTGAAGAGTTCGAAGCAGAGGCAGATAGCTGGCCGAAATCAAGCAAAATCGTAGTCAAAGATAATCGTACCCACCTTCGAAGACATCCACAGGACATCGGCGAAGGTATCACGCAAGTAATCCCAGTCATCGCATCAGTCGTACAGTCAATCAGCGAAAGTTCGAAGGTTGCGTCCATGGTCAACATTGAACAACCCGAACTTCATTTGCATCCGTCACTCGCGGCGCGACTCGGCGATCTTTTCCTGACAATAAACAAAAAACCGGGATTCGCCCGTCTGCTCATCGAAACCCACAGCGAGCATCTCATCCTCCGCATCCTTCGGCGAATTCGTCAGACAACCGACGGAGATTTGCCTGAACACATTCCCCCCACTCCCCCGGTGACTCCGGATGATGTTTGCGTGCTCTGGGTTGATAATCTCGGCGATGGAACCACCTTCACTCGACTCCGGATCAGCGACAACGGTCGGTGGCTCGATCGCTGGCCGGATGGCTTCTTCAGCGAACGGCACGAGGAGTTGTTCGAATGATTTACGAATATGCCATTGATCCGGAATGTGATCAAAACACATTGCGGCAGGCGCTCAGTCAGTTCGGCATACACCGTGGAAGGATCCTTTGCGAATGCCCGTCCAACTTCCGCAAGAAACTGAAGAAAGCAATTTACGCAGCGGCAGGTCACGACGATGTCGAACGAGATATCCTAGTCGCGCAATTTGAACAAATGCTCGATGAAGGCTGGTTCATCAACAGGCCGGTCTCTGTCTACGACCCGTCACAGGACACCTGGATTCAAAGAATCCTCCCCGAACATCAGCGGCAGCCGTTCCGAGGACTGATTTGCGATGGCCCGAAAGAGCTGGATTGCGTGCTCACAAAATACGATTTGCGGGACGCCAATCCGTTTTGGTTCGTCGATCAAACTCAGATTGTTCAGCGCACCGCAGATGATATCGCGCGGGCGTTCGCGCCTCTGGGAAAGATCAGCACGGATTTGCTGATCATCGATCCGTTCTTCGGTGAGCATCCTCACGACTTTGCGTCCATCCCCGCAATCATCGAAGCTTCAAATTGCGAACAAACGCCATTGCAGCGAGTCGAGATTCATACCGTCCACGAACCACACAATTCCAAAAGAAAAGACGTGTCCGGGATAAAGAACAGTATTGAGCATGCGCTCGGTATTGCTTTTCGCAGTCGACTTCCTAAATCGTTGCGGATCCGCGTGTGTATTTGGGAGACGGTGGCAGATCGAGATGATTTTCATGATCGATATCTTCTGACAAATCTTGGCGGGGCCGGAGTTTCCCTGGGGCTTGACGTTGGAGGAAATGACAGGCTGGAGAACCACAAGAACACGATTTTTCTACTGAGTCCAAAACTCTACCAACTTCGAAAAGATCAGTTCGACAGAGACAGCGTGCAGTACAAGAGGCGAATCGACAGTGGCACCATTGACTACAAGTTTGTTGAAGAGTTTTGGGTCAAGTAGCATGCGTTTGCGGTTGCCGTATTGCCCCGAATCTAAGGAGCCTTTTAATGACTGAACAATCACGAATCGCGATTGATCCGCAGATTTGCCACGGTTCGCCATGAGTGCGAGGACTGCGGTATCCGGTGACCATGATTTTGGAATTGCTGGCCTCAGGGATGTCACATGCAGAAATCCTTGCGGATTACGCCGACCTGGAAAAGGACGACATCCGAGCCTGCCTGAAATACGCGGCGAGGATCAGTGATGTGAAAAGTCTGGCAAGGACGAGCCTGTGAAGTACGAACAACGCCACGACCATTTTCGGCAGAACGAAATGATCGAGGCGAATGGCGGCGTTATACTGTTACGCCACCATTTGGCGTCGAGAACCTAAACCGGAATGGAAAAAATGACCGAAATCCTGTTCACTGTGGAAGACGCTGTTGAAGGCGGCTACACCGCGCGGGCGGTGGGGCTCTCGATATTCACGGAAGCGGAAACTTTGGATGAACTGCGAAGCAATATTCGGGAAGCCGTAAGTTGCCATTTTGAGGCAGCACAGACTCCGATGCAGATTCGCGTGCAGACGGCGGTCCATCGGAATCATGAACTTCAATTGGTTCCAGCGTCCGCCGGGCCGATTTGGAAGTTGTTGGCCATGCAGATTGCTGCGACTCTGCTTTTTCAGGCCCGGAGGGCTGGCACAACCTATGCCGGGGTCGTGAGACCCCGGACAGAAAGTGCGGGTTACCAAGAGGCCCGGAGGGCCGACACACCAAAAACGACTGTTTCGAACTGAGTTGTGTCGGCCCTCCGGGCCTTGGGAAATGTGTGTGTCATCTTCCGGTGGCTCACGCCACCGGCTATGGCTGTGTCGGCTCTCCGAGCCTGAATCGCAAACGAACTCAGAGGTATTCCACTGCCAACAATTTCGTAATCCCCCCTCAACCGGCCTTCGGCCACCTTCTCCCCCGAATCTCGGGGGAGAAGGGACAGCAATCATGAATTCGGACGTGCTTTAGATGATTCGCGAAGCAGAAATCATTTCGATTCAGACGGGTCTGCCGAGAGAAATCGGAAACGTCGAACCATGGACGACCGGGTTTCTGAAGCAGCCGATGACCGAGCCGCTTTGGCTGGGCTCGACGAATCTGGAAGGCGACGGGCAGGCGGATTTGGTGCATCATGGTGGGACGCACAAGGCTGTGTGTGTTTACTCGGCGGAACACTATCCGTACTGGCGCGAGACGCTGAAGCTGGCTGAGTTGCCGTGGGGCAGTTTTGGCGAGAATTTCACGGTGGGGCAACTCACCGAAAAAGATTTTTGCATCGGCGACGTGTGGCAGATCGGGGCGGCGAGAGTTCAGGTTTCTCAGCCTCGTCAACCGTGCTGGAAATTGGCTCGGCGGTGGAACATCAAAGATCTGGCGCTGCAGGTTCAGGAGACGGGATATACGGGGTGGTATTTCCGAGTGCTTGTTGAAGGGTCTGTTCAGCGAGGCATGACAATGTCGTTGACCGAACGTCCCTGTCCGGAATGGACGGTCGCGGCTGCAAACCATCTGATGCATCATGACAAGAAGAATCTTGACGCCGCCGCGAGTCTCGCTGCCCTGTCTCTACTATCGCCCAGCTGGAAGGAAACACTGGGCAAGCGTGTTGCAAGAGTTGTTGGACCGGACGAAAGAAAACGACTTGATGGCAGCTAAAAGCCGTAGCCATCATCGGGCTCAGCCAATGCCTTCAGCACATTTGGATTGGTATGTGCTGGCATGACCTGGACACTGCCGTCACAGAAAAGGAAGAGAACATAACTGGGATTTGAACTGCCGAATTGAGTCGGCGCGCCGCCGATTCCCGCTGCGGGGTCTCTGGTATTGTCTGGTGAACCCCATGCTTGAAATGCTGACGAAACCTCGCCCATGAGGATCGTGTTCGACATCCCGTCAGATATCTGCCGCATCGTGATCGGAGAATTCGGTTTCATGACCCGGGAGTTCGCTGCATGGTGGGCCGCCCCAAGCCCGTTGACGAATCGTGACGAATCGTCCTTTTGAACGATCGCTGGTTGAAGATACTGCGACACTTCATGTTGGAATACTTTCGCGTTCTTTGGAGACAACCACGGTTCATTGAAATCAATCTGCTTGTAGACGTCGGCCTGGTCCACAAATGGCAGTATGGCTGTCATCCATCCATGATAAGGTGTCTCGATTAGTTCCTGGTCAGCGATCTTGTGCGGAACAGTTTGATGAGAGACCATCGTTGCCTGAACAAACGAAATGAAGGAATCAAATTGCTCAGGATGTTGTTCGGCGATGGCAGCCTCGCGTCGGTCGCGTTCATAATCGCCTTGAGACTTTTGAGGTTCGCTGGCTGAATGATCCTCTTTTTGTACCCAAGAAACCGCAACCGTCGCGGACGGAGGATAGGCGTTGAATATGTCGTAGTATTGCTTCAGACCCGATCCAATCTGCTTCATTTGGTGCAGAGCCTTCTCGCGTCGGCTCACTTCCCGAGCCCTTTGAATACCTGGCAAGTACAGAGCGAGGAATATAGGCAGGATCACGAATACAAGAGTTGAATAGACCACGATACGAGCGATTGAACCACGACGACTGGATCCTCGATGCTGTTTTTTCAACGAAACCGAATGCATATTTTGTTACCTGGTAGCGAATTCCGAGGCCATTCGCCAGATCGTGGCAGAAGGGCGCACTTTTCGTCAATACGGTTTTCCCCGTCGCAGCGGCCTTGCGCTCTTCGAATTACACCCAGGAAGGCGATTGCCTCAGTTTTTACTGGACAAGATTCAACTGCAGCCATGTGGACGGATCGTACGCCGTCGGAAAGTCGTCGCCGATACTGAGCGGCATTTGGCCTAGCTCAGTGTCTTCGACGACGACGTAAAAACCAAGGTGGCCGATCTCGGGCGATTCTGCGAATCCAGGCATCTGAGCGGCTGGAATCCAGAGTTCCAGTTGGTAGCCATCCTTCAGGGACGAAACGACCGGGACAACTCGGCGCGCTTCCTGATCGCGACGTGTGCCGCGCTGCTGGGCGATCTCGACAAACTGCACCGTGGGTTTGTCGTCCGCCGCCTCGTCGGACGGTAGGATCTGCAGCGACGTACAGAATTCGGTCGCGCGGTGGACGTTGGCCGTGTGGCGTGTGTCGATGGAGATCTGGACATAGTCCGAATGCTTGAGATCATGCCGCCGGCCCTGAGGTTCCAGTTTCTTTCCGTGAACGTACAGTTCAAGGGCCAGACCTTCCGGATTCCACGTCAGCTTCACTTCCAGTCCTGCGGTGCCTGCATTCAGAGATGCGGGCACAAAGACTCGCGCCTCATCCGGAAGCTGCAGCGGCTTGCCTTTCTTCCGGGGCAAATCATCAATGCGGGGAATGGACAACTGATATTGAAATAGAAACGATGGCGGAACAATCATGGCTCATGCTCCGATTCGCCCGGGAGTTTTCCAACTTGAAGTCGAGCCGCCTCTTTCGCAGAATCTGCCTCCATCTTCATTACGATCGGATACAGCCATCTTGCCCACAGAAAATATTGCAGCACGAAAAAGATGAACAGGCCGAAACCGGCCACGACCATCAATAAGACTCCCGGAATAACAACGGCCGTCAGGGCCACAAACGCCATCGTCAGCACCACGCCGATCATCAGCGCGATGGCCACCGTCGGCGGCTGGGCTGCTGCTGGCTTGGGAAGCCGCGGCCTTGGGCGAGGCAGTTCGGTCATGCCAGCTGTCCGGCGCTGATCAAATCAACAAGGGATTCATAGCGAATCTGCATGCCGTCCAGGATGGAATCCTTTACCTTCGCCTCCGTCAGGAGAAACCCCAGCATCCCACCGGGCGGTTCAAATTCTATCCGATCGGTCAAACGGCATTCGTCGGTTCCAACCACTTCGATCTGCTGATGATGCCTCCAAGCACGGAGCGGACCATCGATTTGATTCTCGATGATCTGAAGTTCTTCAACGGTGACGTATTCATGAGTCGCGCGCTGCTTAAATCCGTAGGCAGTGATTCGAAATTCTATTCGCTGACCCAGAGTCACGATTTCCGGCGCGGACAGGATCTCCAGCTCGAGCGCCGGATCGCTGATCTGCGGCAGATTGGCGGTTCTTCCGAGGAACGCTCGGAGCCGGTCGGCCGAAACAGGGAGGATTGACGACGAAACAGATTGTGACATAGGACGTATGATCTGAACGAAAGAAGTAGGCAGGCAGCGAGGAATGAATCGCACTGTCCTGAAACAGGGCGGTATTTCTGACACGTGTCTTGTACCCCCGCCGATCACGAAATGCGAGTCAAATTCAAGCACGGACGAATTCACTATTCTCGCACGGGTTTCTCGGCCATGATCAGATCCAGATGGCCTTTCAGCCGTTCTTTTTCCGCATCCGGAGCCATTTCCAGGGCCGTGCCAATCCATTGCTTTGCCTCGACAAACTCACCGTTTTCGGCGTAAGCCGCTGCGAGGGTGTCCAGTGTATTCCATTGCTTGTACTCTGTGACTTCGCACGCCTGTCTCGCTAACGTCAGCGAGCGTTCCCGATTGCGAACGGCATCAACCGGCGTCGTGGCGAGCAACCAGGCGAGATCGTTCATCGCCTCCCAGGCACGGAGATCGAGGCGGATCGCGAGTTCGAGATCCGCAACAGCTTTCGCGTGGTCGTTTTTCTGATGGTGGGCAAGCGCGCGGTTGCCGAGCGCATCAACGTATCTCGGGTAGACCTTCAGAGCCGCCGTGAAATCGGCGATTGCATCATCAGGCTTGCCAAGCTCCTGATTGACGATGCCGCGATTATTCAGCGCTTCCGGATAATCCGGCACGATCTTCAACGCGGAATTAAGATCCTTGAGGGCACTGGCCAAATCTTTGAGCCTGAGATAGGCCAAAGCGCGGTTGTTGAGTGCCAGTGCGTTCTTTGCATCAATCGCAACAGCCGCCGAATAGTCTTCAACAGCCGCCTTAAGGTCACCCATCATGTAGTGAGCCTGTCCGCGATTGTTGAGAGCCCCGGCATTGCGCGGTTGCTCCCGCAGGCTCTCCGTGAAGTCGGCAATGGCATTCTCAAAATTTCGGTGAGACAGATACGCCACACCACGCAGATGATAGTTCTCGGCCGACTTCGTCTGATTGACGCGCTGCGTCATCGTTTCAATCGCCGTGTCGAACGGCATGCAATCCTGTTCCCAAAGCCAACCTCGTTTTTCGTCGATCCAGAGCCATTCACCGTTCGTAAGCGTGACCGTGAATACCTCGCCAATATATCCTCTCCACACTGTCGCTTCCGGAGTTCTGAATTCGGCGCCGGCGGTCGTAATCAGGATACTGCTGCCGATGCGAGGATCTTTTACATCGGCTTCGGGCGGCTTGCTCTGTCCATGGACGGTGGATGAATCCAGCAGAAGACTGCACAGAAACGGGAGTACGATGATCAGGGAGATGCGAGTCATGGCTGGGAAGTCCCTGCAAACAGCGGGCAATTATGAATTTGCTGTCTCAAGCAACTGAGGCAATACAGCCCGGATTCTAGACGCATGCAGCCGGGAAACAACTGACAGCGGCGGCGCGACCACGGCGCTGCACAGGCCAAGTTCGCTCATGGCCGATTTGAGTCCCGGAATCAGCTTCATATTGCCTTCGTCATCGAAGTAGACACCTTCGAAGACGCGGCGAATCACGTCTTTCCATTGTGCAATCTCGGCAGCGTCCTCGCGTCTTGCGGCCTTGTAAAGCGACGTGTACACGCCCGGCAACAGATTTGCACCGCCACAAACTCCCCCGGCGGCACCAAGCGCGACGGCTTCGGCAAGTCTTTCCTCCGGTCCCATGAAGATGACGAAATCGTCTCGGTCGCGATGCCGCCGAGAAAGATCTTCGAAGTAATCCATGTCGCCGCCGCTGTCCTTGATACCAACGATGTTGGGATGACAGGAGAGCGCATCCACGGTCGAGGATTCCAGCACAACTCCGACGCACGACGGCATGTTATACAGCATCACGGGTATCGGAGATGCCGTCGCGAGGGCCTCAAACCAATGGACGAGAGCCGACTGCGGAACATCAAAATAGAACGGGGCCGCTGCCACGATCGCAGCCGCCTGACAACTGCCCGCGTGACCCGCGAGGGCGATCGATTCCGCGAGACTCGTGTCCGTGACGCCAACCAGCACGGACATTCGTCCGGCAGCGGCTTCACAGGTCTGTTCGACCATTTCATACCGCATTTGATACGTCAGTGAAGGCCCTTCGCCAGTTGTGCCGAGCACAAAAAGCCCAGATACGCCGCCCGAAACCAGATGCTCGACTATTCGGTACACGGCTGGACCATCCAGCTGGTCCGGCGCGATCATGGGAGACACAACCGGAGGAATTACCCCTGAAAATGTGGGCATGGCGAAACCATTCCTGAAGATTGATCGTTCACAGCGGCAAGTCACCAGGTATGAGGTTCCCGCCGCAGAATACCTATCGAATTTTGAACGCGAACAGTCGCTTTCATTGTCGGGAAGATTGACGATGACGGATGGCTCGCTCCGACCATTTGGCAAAAATTTCTCAATCTCGTGCGTGGTTGAGTGGTAAATCCGAATGCAACCAACTGTTCTGATTTCATCCATCACCCCATGTTGAAACATGTGGGAAATTTCCTGGAGACGCTCAACCGCAGTCAACACTGTGTCCGAAAACGATTCCATCGGTATGCCGCAAAAATGGCCGAAATCATGTCAGATTGGCCGTATAGAGATGGAGAGACAATGGCATAACGTGTTTTCTGGTAATATGTTGCGAATTCTTCTAGTGTTTGGGAAGAACTCGCAACAATTGAACAGAAAATGTGGATGAGTGATCAAATATTCAGAGTGCCGTTGGGACGTTTAATCCTACTGCGTAGACTGTGCAGTCTTCAAAATATAGGCTACTTATCAACAAGAGAACGCTGCGACTCAGCCGGATTCCTGCTGAGTGTCGGAAGACGGCGACAATTTTCTTTCGAATCGGCGAGTTTCTTGGTTCAATGTTGGGCTCATTGAAGAATGTGCGCTTCGCCTGGTGTGTGAATAATTCCCCGCACGTGCTGTTAATGGGCTGTGACTTCGATTTTATCAGGAGAGACGATGTATACGTTGCTGACTGGTGCTACAGGACTTGTAGGACGTTACCTGGTTCGGGATTTGTTGCAAAATGGCCATGAATTAGCTGTTGTGGTGCGGCCATCCCGCCGGCAGAGTCCGCGACAACGCATGGAGGAGATTTTGCAGCATTGGGAACGTGAACTCGGGCGACCGCTGCCCCGCCCAATTGTGCTGTCTGGTGACATTACCGAGCCTTCCTTCGGCCTGTCTCCGGAAGACGCCGAATGGGTCGGCGATAACTGTGATACCATCATTCACAGTGCCGCGATTCTTGAATTCTACGGCAAGGACAGAGCCGGAGAACCTTGGCGCACGAATCTGAACGGCACGCAGAACATGATCAATCTGTGTCGTGAACGGAAGATTCACGATATTCACTATGTCTCGACGGCCTACGTGGCGGGCCTTCGGGAAGGTCGTGTGATGGAAGGCGATCTGGACGTCGGGCAGAGCTTCCGCAACGATTATGAAGAAAGCAAGTTCCTGTCCGAATCGCTGGTACGAGCCATCGACTTCGCAGATCATGTGACGGTGTATCGACCGGCTGTGATTGCCGGAGATTCGCGAACCGGATACACAAACACGTACCACGGCATCTATTTGTATCTGCGACTCATGGCCCTGATGATTCCGGCAATTCCACCAGGCCCGGATGGCAAACGATATACTCCGATTCGGATGCGAATGACAGGAGATGAACGCCGCAACATCATTCCGGTCGAATGGGTTTCAGCCGTCATGTGTCGGCTGTTCGAAACACCAGAAGCTCGTGATCTGACGTATCATATTGCCCCCGAGAATCCAATCACGTCCGGCGATATTGTCAAGTTCGCGGGAGATTACTTCAATTCCACAGGAGCGACGTTTTGCGGGCATGATGCCATTGAGCCGCCACCGGCAAGCCGCGAAGAAAACGAAGATCAGTGGATGTTTGAAAGATTGTACTGGGAAAACGCGGAGACCTATGCCCCGTACGAACGCAGCGACAATCTGTTTGATCTGACCAACACCAAACGGTTCGCGGGTGACATCGTTTGTCCAGACTTCGATCGCACCGTCATGTACCGCTACATTGAATTCGGAAATGAAGATCGATGGGGCAAACGCAAACCGGAATTTGAGCCTGTTTCATTCTGGGCTGAAGATCAGCTGACGTCATTGTCTCGCGATGCGGCGGACTCCAATGTCCGGTCAATCGGTCTGGATGTCAGCGGACCCGGCGGCAGCCAACTGACGGTCGAGCTTTCAACCAAAGGCATCCATTCCGTCACTCGCGGCCTGCCGGGCGAAAACGTTCCTGTGCTGCATGTGTCCAGTTGCGAGATTGCGGACATTGTGCAGTCGGGTACTGTTCGAAACTTCAAGAAGGCCGACTGGGATTTGCCGGAGGGCATGACCGCCGCTCAACTTAACCAGTTGTTGATCAGCGTCCTGCAGCCGGAAGCGGTTGGATCACAAACATGATTCGGCGGGCAGATCAGTTACTGCTGGTCGCCACGTTGTTTCCGCTGTGCTGGCTTTTGATGATGGCCGTCCACGAGGGCGGCCATTTTCTTTGCGCTATGGTTACGGGTGGGCGGGCGACTTCGGTCGTTCTGCATCCATTCGCCATTTCGCGAACCGATGTGATGCCAAATCCCGCGCCTCTGATTGTCTGTTGGGGCGGTCCGATAAGTGGTTGCCTGGTCCCGCTGATTGGCTGGTGGATCTGTCGGGCTCTTCACTGGAAACTGGCATTCCTGGCTCGCTTCTTTGCCGGTTTTTGCCTGATCGCGAACGGAGCCTACATCGGAGTCGGATCGTTTGACGGAGTTGGAGACACCGGTGAGTTGCTTCGGCTGGGCATGTCGCTCCCTATTCTGTGGGGATTCGGCCTGCTGACTGTTCCGACTGGATTCCTGGTCTGGCACGGCACCGGATCGGACTTCGGTCTTGGCAAGCAACGACGTCTCATCGACCCCGCCGCGCCACGGCTCACGGCAATTCTTCTCATCGTGGTCGTGACGCTGGAATTATTGTTCGGCCACACTTAACAGGCCGTTTGCATTCCAGCGGATGCACGCACAGAATGGCGGTTGGATTCTTTCGGTTTCATTCAGGATGGATGTGCTCCGTGCCCTTTCGTTTTCCAGCCATCGTTGCGTTGCTGCTTGTCAGTTGTGCTGTGCATCAGTTCGATTCTGCCGCCGCTGGTGCGGCTGCGATACGGC
>Ga0154020_10005649_pt1 | contig 14713 bp, 14 predicted proteins | sample Klosneuvirus_201_FD_109709 | JGI IMG/M metagenome (GOLD analysis project Ga0154020, IMG submission 109709) | Active sludge microbial communities from wastewater, Klosterneuburg, Austria - Klosneuvirus_20160825_MG | ecosystem: Engineered > WWTP > Aerobic digester > Activated sludge | place...
CGATAGATTGCGTCGAAGACTTCGTCTTGGCGCATTGCTTTTGCTGTGGAGTGGGTGCGTTCAAAGACTTCGCGAGGGATATCTTCGGATGCTGTGCGGAGAATATACGCAGGGATCTCGTATTCACCGAGGCGTTTTGCAACGTGGAAGGCTTGCTGCCTTCGTTTGATGGAGGGTTGTTGTTCAACGAGCCATGATCGGGTTGATGGCGTCGGAGCAAAGTGGTGGGCAAAAAAACCCCGCCGTTCATCCCTCCGCCACGCCTGCCAAACCTCCGCCCACGACTCTATCTCCGCTTGCCAACGGGCGCTCCGCTAAAATTGACTGTCAGGATCAGCGGAGCGCCGAGCGTTTGAGGGTGGACAGCAAACACGGGCCAAGTATAAGAACGATTTGAAAAGATGGTTTGGCCCTTTGGGGCTGAAATTTTGTTGATTTTTGGATTGTTAGCTTATGAGCATTTTTGGGAGGATTTAATTCGTTGTTTGGCCTTGAAAAGATGCGTGTTATTCGCCTTCGTTGCGTTTTGCGTTCAGAGAGCCGAGCGATTCTGCCCCCGTTTTTGGGTTCGACGCTTCGTGGTGCAGTGGCGGGTGCCATGCGATCGGGATGTTGTGGGGGCAAGCGAGATGAAAAAGAAGCTTGCGAAGAGACGAAGTGTCCATTTCTCTTCTGTTTTTCTCCTGCTCCTTGCGTCGATCCAAGAACCAAACGAAAGATCGAAAATCCTCCTCGCCCTTTGTTTTTTGTTGCGCCTCCGATCCAGTCGCCGATCTGGGGTGCTGGACAACTTCTTTCTTTTGGGATCGTGATAGTTGGCGAAGCTGCACTCTTTCTTTGGAGCGTTGTGTCTGCTTTGCAGGCCGCAGCTGAAAATGGACTTGGTTTTGAGCGGTTTCCGTTTTCGCTTGTGTCCGTGTACGCCCAGATGGACGAACACCGCGAACGTTTGTTATGGGCAGAAGGCCGCACGGTGAGTTCGGATGCGCCAGTGTTCTCCTTCGCTCAAGAACCCCTCGCCCAACAAGCGGTTGTGGCTGTCGATACCGTTTGCGTCCGATTGCTGTCTCCGTTGCGTCTTGTGGAACGGGGAAAATTGCTTACATCGCCCTCATTTCACTCTTTTTTGGTCTCTTTGTTGGGGCGCCTGTCTGCGTTGCTTTCGGTTTATTGCGGCGCAGGGTTGGACGTAGAATTCCGGGACGTTCTGCAACGGGCAAAAAAGGTCGGAGCCTTATCTTGTGAACTTGAGGAGGTGTCGATGGATCGTTGGAGCAACCGCCAACAAAAGAAGATTCCCATCGACGGTGTTATGGGGACAGTGTTGTGGCAGGGCGAGGTATTGTCGCTTCTTTGGCCGATCTTGGTCGCAGGTTCATGGGTTCAGTGCGGTAAGGGAACGAGCTTTGGTCTCGGCCAATACTCTGCCGAAAGGGTTTTTTGCGAGAGCAATTGATGCGAGGGGCTTTGTTCGTAGAGGGGGTTTGGAGTCGTTGCAGAGTTGGTTTCGGGTCGGAGAGTGTTAGGGAAAGAAGAACGCGGAGCCAACCGACGGGGACACGCAAATATCTCGCTTAATGCGAACAAAACGAGATGACCGTACGAAAACGTGATTCAATCCCCTTGTGGCGGCTCCGCGCTTCATACTTTACCCAGAATCGGGTAAAAGTCAACATTTTTTTGTTTGGTTTGAAAAAATTTTGTTTGGTTTGGAAAAATCGAGCTTGACATTCGGTTTGTTTTTGGCTATCTGTAGCGGGTATGGAGGAGAAGTAGATGACGAAACTCGTCACAAGGAAGGCTGTTTCGTTGGCTTTGAGAACGCACCGCGTACTCAACGAACTTACGCAAGAAGAGCTATGCAAGCGCATAGAAAGCATGAGCCAGAGCAGACTTTCTCGGATCGAAAAAGAAGAGAGCGACATTCGTTTGGTAGATTTGGAGGCTCTTGCTTTGGCCTTCGAGGTTGATATCCAAGAGCTTTTGGAGGACATTTTGCGTTTAGGGCGGCGGCAGAACCTCGCTGCGAACCAGAAAGCCCAAGACGATGCGACACGGGACCGAGCACCCTGACGAAAACGAAAGGAAAGCATCATGAGGGGTCGTTGAGAAACGCCAACATCACGAGCTGATTCTACAAACAAACATACTCGAAAAGGAAAGCACCATGAGGAGCCGTTAAGACAACGCCAACATGACGAACTGATTCTATGAACAAACGTGATTCGGCATCCTTTCTGGTTGCCGAAGAAACCATCTGCAATCAGCAAGGATGCCGAATTATGAAAAGAAAAAACAAGATCAAGGATCTGGTGCGCGAAGAATTCTACAAAGGAGAAGGGGATATTCAGACGTTGGAACAGGGCGTTGCTTTTTTGGATCGGCAACTGAAGAAGAATTCAACCATTTCGATCACCGACCGACAAGACGCCGCGCAAGAAGTGGCGCGCAATCTCCTCAAACGAAACGACTGGCCGATCCGTAGGCCGTTGCTTCTTCTGGCATTGAAAAACCAAAACATCACCCAAATCCGCAAAAACCAACGAGCTTCTCGTTGGCAAACGAACCCAGACGATGGTTTTTCTCTTGAGCAGATCCATTACCAACCAGCCGTGCTTGCGGACGTTCTTGCGAACGCACGTGACAACGTGGTGCTGATCAAGCGTTATACACATTTTCTCGATCGGCGTTTGACGCCGACGCTTCGTCTTGCTTTTCGGCTTTCTTTGGCGCGCATGGGGATCATCTCTGGCTTTTTGCTGGGCGACTTGGAAAAGGTCTCTTTGAGCGAAGCCAGCAAAGATGCCCTCTGCAAAGCTCGAAGTCGTTTGCGGCGTGAGCTGCCAAAGCGCAAAGATGCTTTTTTGCGCCATGAAGGCTTGGAGGAAGATTCCCATGCTGTGGGACTTTTAACGTGCTTCAACCAGTGGTTGGCGAGCAGAACCCTGTTTGCTTCTTGATCGCAATTAAACCGCCTGCTGGTGCATCAAGTCTTGGGTGTTCTCGGGCGGCTTTCAAGCCGCCCTGTTTCGCTGTTTTTGGATGACTGCTTTCGGTAAATAAAGGTTGCCTTCAAATATGCGCAAGTCATCCTCCCCCGCAAGTGCCCAGCAGGTTTACCAGCACAAGCTACAAAGGAGGTCAAATATGAGACCGTATTCAACAGCTATTTCTGACGGGCTTCGTCACGGTTCTTCGGAATGTGGGAGAGTGATGGCTCAGTGGCGATGGGAAACAGCTCAACATCCCACCATGGCACAGCCTGACCTGGCCTTGTTTCTAGGGCCAATTATTTCGGGTTATGCGTCTTCGTCCTTGCCTTGTCGCCCGTCTGTTGGAGCGAATCCGTTGGTTGTTGGGGCCGTGTTTGGATTGGGGGCCTGCGTCTTGCTTTTTAGCGCTCTTGGTCGAAGATAATCCTTTCTTAATGTCCCTGTCCTGCGCCACTTTGCCTCGCTTGATCGTGCTACCTTGTCGAACGATAGTTCGTAAAACCTTCCTCACAAACCCCCCCACCAATGCGGCGATGATCAGCCTTTTGTCCAATCGCGCAAATTCTCTTGTGCTTGCTTTTGGACGCCTTTGGGATTTTTTTCCCATCCCCCCACTTTTTGCAGCCCTTCGATGATGGCTTTGGCCCATGCTGCGCGGTGTTCTTTGGGCGGAGCGTTTTGATCGATGCGCTCTTTTTTCAGAAACAAGAAGAACTTGTCGGGGCGCGCTGCAAACTCCGCAAAGATCTCTGCGAGGCTGTCTTCGATGGAAAATTGCGCCGTTTGCTTGACTTCGGGAGGGAGGCCGAGCAGATGTTCTCGGTGGAACTCCAGCCAACCTTTTTCGTCGGCCCCGAACATCTGTCGAAAAGCCCACCCGACAAGAACGGCTTGATCTGAACCCGCTGCAAGACTTCGGAAGGTCTCGATATCAAGCTTTAAGCCCGAAAGTAAATTGGGAGCGTACTTTTGGGCTGTGAGCTTCCGACAAAGCGGATGCAGCGTCGAAAAAGAATCCCATATTTTTCCGAGATTGTTGGTTTTGACCCACGCTGGCGTTGTGTCGACTTCTTGTGGTGCGGATTGGGGGGCGATCTCTGGTGGGGCGCTCAAGGGTTTGCAGGACTGTTCACCCGTCCATCCGAGGGCTTCTGTCGCCGAACGCAGCGGGATCTGGGAATGTTCTCTGAACCACGTATGACCGGGAAAACCAAAGGGATGGGGGATTCTCTCTGTGGCTTCAAAACAAAGCATTTTGCGCAGATCGTCGAGGGCTTGGTTGTCTTCAAAGAGTTGTTTGCGCTTTTCTTGGATATCTTTGGGAAGCTGCTGGAGATAGGCGGTTTCGGTGTTGTCGCCCATCCCTTCGCCAAGATAGCGCGCCCTTGCATCTTCGATCACCATCCGTTCGATCTCGATCTTGACCGAACCAAGCCCGAATGATTTGCCCCGCCCCATCTTGTGCAAGAGCCCCGACTCAAGGGTAAGAGCGTAATGAAGCAGCGCCACCAAACGCGCATCAAGTCCCGCAAAGCTCACTTGGAATACGAACGTGGAACCCGCCTTGACGGGATGAAGCGTCGAATAGCCCGTTTGTCCTGCTTTACTCGAATCGCTCTTCGATATCTTCGTTTGTGCGCTCTTTTGGTGGTGGTAAAACTTCTGGCGTGAGATATCCTGTTGATGGCCATAAAAGGCGGTGTGATGAGCGCGTGGAGAGCTTTGGTAGATGTACACTGTATCGCCTCTTGCGACGAAAACTTGGTTGCCTTTTTGGTAGGGCTTGGCATCGCTGATCTGAACGCGCCCACGAAGCAGCTTGGCGTTTTGCCCGCGTGTCATGTTGCCAAATAGCGCGCAGGTCGGGCAGATCCGATCTTCGTCACACAAAGACTCCGCTGCATACGCTTCACTCGACACGATCGAAACACAGCCACGCCCGACAAATTCCGCCACCGAACGCACCACGCCCTTGATCGAGGCTCCCGGGATTAGCTGCGTTTGGTTGAAAGGTTTTGTTTGGGCTTGTGCGTTGATCTCAAGTGGTGTGTAAGCCACAAGCTTACATTCAAATCGCCCACTATAACTCTTGGCGTTCTTGTGGGTTCTCGGATCTGAAAAGAAGGTCGAGATATCGCGTGGATAACAACGGTCGACAGAAGCGGGTCGCTGCAATAAACGGAAGGGATACGTCAGGTTAGACTTTGGATCTTGGGGCATAGCTCACTCCGCTCTGTTTTTACCGCCATCGCAAGGCGGCGTACCGTTCAAAGCAAGACTCTCCACTTGGATTTTTGTACATCCGAACTTCCAGATGAAGGCGCTTTTTTGAGCTGCCTTGCTCTGCAAGCAGATCTTTGCTGCATAGCGAAAGCTGCTGTAGCTCGACATGATACGTATTTTTGGATGCTTCGCCTCTGGCCTCGGGAGTATCGTTGGTATCGGAGGCATCCTTGGTATCAGAGGCATCCTCTGCCTCGGCGGATGTCTCGTTGTTTTCGCCCGTTTCGTCTTCGTCAAGAACGCCAGCATTGTTTTCATCGAAGGAATCGGGAAACACGAATGACGGCGAGCGCTCCAATTCGTTGCGCAGTTCCAAAGAAGCATCATCGAGTTCTGTTGGGGCATAAGACTCTTCTTCGCCGAGATACACAACGCGATACACGCCGCGATCCAGCCGCTTCCAGCGCAACTCCCCATCCTTCCAAAAGATGCGTGCGTGCAGGCTGTCTTTGAGTGGGTGGTCCACTTGTGCGAGGCGCTGCACTTCTTCTTTGAGGCGCTGCACTCGCCCCAACCATGCTCGATCAAGCCATTCTGCCCAGATATACGCCTCTTTTGGCCAAGGTGCTCTTTCCAAAAGGGCGACCCATTGCTCGGGGCCTAGATCCGAAGATCGCAGGATGCTCATCGTCCTCCCCCGCTTGATTCGGGCATTCCGTCGCGCCAGACGCGTGGCTGTAAGCCTTGATTCCATTGATCTTGCGGAAGATAGGTTTGGAGAGCGCGTCGACTCCAAGACAACAGTTGCTTGCGTTTTTCTTCTGTATCTAACGCATACACATTCCAGACGCCATCTTCTTGCGGGGGTGGCAAGATATCGTCGAGCGCTTCAGGAGCTTTCCCAAAACCGTATTGCGCTTTTTCTTGTTTGGTTGCGCGTGCCTCGATACCAAGGATCTTTTGGCCCGTATAATCGAAAGGATAACGCAAGCTGATATGGTGGATGTGGGCTTTGACATGCCCCAAACCACGAGAGGTTCCGAGCCCCAACGGGAGGCGTTCTTCTTCCATGTCTCGCAGACCCAACGCCAATAGCCCCAACTGCCATGACTCGAAGTTCTCGATCGCAATCGAGGTTTGGAAGAGTCCTTTGACGACCACCATCAGATCATACTTTGCGCCTGTTGCCGCGCCGCCTGTTTTTCGATCGATGGCAACCCCATCGCGCACCTCGGTTTTGACTTCGCCTTTTGCGTAGCCGTCTGTGAAAAAGGTACGCCCCCGAAAAGCCAACGAGCCAAAGATCTTGCAAGCCATACAAGAACACCGATACAACTCAGGCGTCGGAAGTTCCGACTTCTCAAGGCGCTTTCCGCAAGAGCGCTCTGGATGGTTTGATTCAAACAGATAAGGCAGACAAACAGGCGTTTTTTCGGGCAAAAGCGTGCGCAAGATACGTTCGCAATGGCTGCGCAGCACGCCTTTCAGGCTGGTTCCCGGGATATAGGGTTTGGCCTCCTCGCCGCTTGCGTAGGTGACCACAGGCGACATATCGGGGCCGTGAATGCTTTCTTGGCCGCTTTTGATCAACAGCGGGCCTTTGACCTCGATATCAAACGAGATCTGCGCGCTACACAACAAACGCTTACGCATGGGTGGCCTCCTGTTCCAAACCTTTGCGGAGATCGGCTTTGATATCTTCCAAGGCGAGGGTTTGCATCGTGCGATCGAGCAGATAAGGCAGCCGATCTTTCGGGCGGCGCAGATCGACGCGCTGGTAGGTAGCGTCTTTCAGTTCGGCAGCACCGAAACCTCGCGTTGTCATCCCGCCCAAGTGGACTTCTCGCGTCCATTCGAGGAAGGTCAACTGCAACAGCCGCTCTTCTTTTTCGGTGATATTTTCGGCTTGCAGCAAAAAGTCGAATTGCGCGCCCGCAGGGACCACATCGTAGTCGTACTTGACGTTTGGAACCGCTGTTCCTGTGTCTCGATCAATCCCTACACCGTCGCGGCGTTCGAGGATACCCGCCCACGACAAACAAGGCCCGTCTTGAAAATACACTTTTCCTTTGGCAAGGCTCGAACCAAACAGCTTGCAGATATCACACAGGTGTTTGTCGAGGATCGACTCGATCTCTTGTTCGCTTTTGGCGCGGTGCAGGGCCTCCAGATATTTTTTGGAGAGGTCTTGGTTTCCGCCCGCACAGACTCCTTGGTGTTTGTCCAAAAAGCAGGTCGAAGCTCCCAAGAAATGACACAGACGCTCTGTCGTCGAACGGAAGACGCCTTTGAGCGAAGAACCCGGTAACAGCGGCTTGCCTGCATAGTCTAGCAATACGGACATATCTGTCCCTGACTCGCTTTCGTTGCCTGTGCCAAGATGGAACGCCGCTCGGAATGTCAATTTCCCCGAAAGGCGGACGCGGTTTTGTAAATGCAGCATATCGTCTCCTCGATGTCTGGTGCGGATCGGATCGCACGTCTTCTGTGCTTGCCTTTGTGCGTGCCGTCTCTTTCTATCTCTTCGGTGGTGGCTTGCCTTTGGACGCACCTTGGGTTTTTTGTTCGTCTTTTCGTTGTTCGCCTTTACCCGTAGGGCGGGTATCTTGGGGGTTGGTGCCTTGGTTGCCCTTGGGACGAGCATCTTGGGGGTTGGTGCCTTGGTTGCCCTTGGGGCGGGCATCTTGGGCGTTCGCTGCTTGGTTGTCTTTGGGAGGATTGTCTTTGTTGGGGAATTGAGCCGCGAAGGTCAGTTTGGCTGCGACCCGTCCAACGAACAATAAACACAGCGCATCTCGAAGGGACGGATCGACTTGGTCGCATAGACCTTTGAGCGTGATCTGCCCGTTGTCTTGGGCCTGTTCGAGATATCGGCTCCACAACAGCCAAAAGGATTCGTAATTGCCTTCTTTGGTTTTGCCCGGATGTTGTTTTTCGTAAGCTTCTTTGTTTTGGCGATCACGTTGTTTTTGATGGTTGACCAGTTCTCGCAAGCCTTTTTGCCCCGCGCCTGTGGTATGCGACACGAGCGCGTGAAGCTGCGAACGCGATATCGCTTTCTTCGGCGGGTTGGCTAGATAAGCCTGATAAAACGCCTCGACGGATGCTTCCAACAGATCGTCGAAGGCTGCGGAATGAAGGGAGTGCGCCATGACGTTATCTTCCCTTTTTGTCGATGGTTTCGTAAAGATAGGAGCTGTGAAGATGGCGCAAGGCTACCGAAGCGATCTTGAGACGCAAGGTGTTTTTCTGCTCGCCTTCTGCTTCGCCGATCTCTTGGCTGAATTTTTTGTGGTGTTCGCTCCATGCTTTGTCAGCTTTTTGATGGAGAGTCTCTAAAAAGCCGAGAGTGGCCTCACCAAGCGTCAGCTTCTTCCCTTCGTCCAACGTCAACCAGCCTTCTTGCTTCGACTTTTCTTTGCCTGTTTGGCGTTGGATGTAGGCTGTGATGTCGTGGAATCGTCGTGTCGAAAAGCCGAGAACTTCGAGGTGAGAGACTTGCGTCTTGCTTTTGCCGCTGCCGAAGGCTTTGGCCATGTGGCGCGCAAGCCCTCGGAGTTCCTTGAGCAGATCTTCGGACTCAAGCACTCCGTTGGCGGCTTTTTCAAAGGCAAAGGTGTATTCACTGCTAAAGTTAGACACGGGCGTTCTCCTTTTTCTCAAGCAACCAAGGGCAGATGGAGTGGGGCGCAGACGATGATCTGGCCAAAGCCTTCTTCGCGCCTTTCGCCGAGTCCCTGCGCTTCGAGTTCTTGCAGCTTCGACAAAAGATCTTTTCGTGGTAGCGGGCTTTTGGCGTACAGAACAGAACCTGCCGAAAGCCCCCATTCATCGTCCTTGTGGATGCGGTGGACGACGTTCCATGTCGCGAGGTGAACCGACTTGACGTGCTGATAGGGATCTTTTAGCTCGACGATCTCGCTCACCGCTTTTTCCAGATCCAGATGATTGCGTAAATAGCGATCCAAAAGGATCGTTGGAGTTCGCAGCAAGATCGCAAAAGCCCCGTCTCCTTGGCTTTTTTGAAACTGCGCAAGTCGTGCCTCCAACGCAGGGCGTTGTTGTTTTTGCAGCGTCATACGGACCTGCCCAAACCCTCGTGAGCGCTCGCTCCCCAGAAACATCGGCGTTTTGCAAAGATCTTGGAGATCTTCGAGATAGCGCTCTTCCACCCGCCCGATCCCTGCAAAGACAGCAGGGCGCTTCTTGGGTTGGCTTGCTTCGTTTGTCCCCGCTGATTCGTTCCGCCACACGTCATCTACCGCAGAACGGCCATACAAGATCCCTCCCGCTGTACTGCCCGTTGTTGCGTCCAGTCCTACACCCATGCGGCTTCGATAACGCACGCGTGGCGGCATCTCTTGGCTCTTTTGGTAAGCGTACACATAACCCGCGAAAGGCTTGCGATCTTCCCCACAGCTCGAAGGCTTCGCATTGGATCCTGCTTTGGCGGGAAGGGCGTGGTTGCATTGAAAGCGTTTGCCGAGTTCTTCTTCTTTTCCTGTGGCGTAGTAGCACAACAAGTCTTCTACGCCGTGTTTGTTCGGACCGCCGTGGCGTTTGCATGAAACCGTTGTCAGCGGGTACGGGCTACTTTGCCAAGAACCCGGATACAAGAAGGGATAGCGTTGTTGGCCTTGTGTGAACAACCGATAAAAATCCTCCCCAAGCCCATAACGCCGAATCCATGCGCTTGCAAACATACCGCGCAAGGTGCTGCCCGGGATATAACCAAGGGTCTCTGGAAATTGTTCGTTGCGCTTCTTTTTGATTGTAAAAGGCGATTGCAAGGTCGCTTCAAAGGCTACATCGATCCACATGATGCGCGTCCTCTCTTTGTTTTCGGTCTCTCTGATCGACTCATCCGGCGGATTTTCCTAGGATGTTTGCTTCTGGTCTCCCCAAACATCTGCTGTTTCAGAGGCCAGCGGATCCATCAAAAAAGCCATCCGCTCGCGCAACGAGCCTTTGCTGTTTAACTCGTAAGGATCTGGATCAAGGCCGATGGCTTGGACTTGTGCAACGATGCTGCCTGCGCCTGTCGACCGATGCCCTCCGATGTACGAAAGCATACACAGCCCGCCCAACAACAGCGCGAGTGCCGGATCTTGGCTGTCTTTGTTCAAAGGCCGCCAACACCAGATCTCACCTTCCATCGTTTCACGCAACGCATACACCGTGTCGAAGAGGCTTTGATGGCGGGGCCTGCCCAACCGACGGTCGATCTGGATGCGTTTGCGCACCGACTCTGCGTGGTTGGAAGATATCAGCCTTACATCCGAAAAGACCGCGTGGATCTCTTCTTGCCCGGGGACGCCAAAGATCGCGTTGAGCCATTTTTGGTAGTACAGGTGTGTGAATTTGCCTTCGTGGTGTCGGGTGAGTGAAAGTCCCATCGCTCGGCAGAGTTCTGCACACCTGTCTCGAAGATTTCCTTTGAGTGTCGAACCCGGGATATAAGGTCGGCCATGTCCGTCCTTTACAAAGGTGAGATCCACGCCTCTGCGCCCTACGCCTGCACCACAAAACAGCCGATCCATCGAGATGTTTTCAGGTTCCCCCGAAAGTGGTGTGCGCTGTTCTTGCGGAGATTGCGGAACCAAACGATAGCGTAGATGGATCTGAGTCAAGCCTGTCGTCTGCTCGGTGCGCATGGCTTACTCCTTTTCAGCGGGTTGTGGGCGGCTGGATGACTCGTTTGCTTTGAGCCGATTGGTGGGCTTGTTGGCCTCGATTTGAGCCAAAGGTTCGACGATGTACGGATAAAGTGTCGCAAAGTCCAACACCGAGGTACTTTGACCAGCATTCGCTTTGGCGCAGCGCCAAGGCGGAGCATCCATACCGAGCCGCTCAAAAAATTCGAGCAACGCGTTGCGTTGGTCTGCGTGAAGCCGTGTCAACAAGCGATACGTCTCAAATTCCGTGCGGCTACCTTCTTGAAACAGCAGATCGGCCAGTTGATTGACGCGCCCTTTGCGCAAATCGGCCTCGATTAAGCGGTCACATTGCTTTTGGAATTGCGCTGCTTCCGAGCAAGAGCGCGGCCATTCCGTCAAAGATGCGCCATTTTCCAATCGCAGATCTTCTTCTCGGATATCGGCGAGGTTGACGTAGTGTGTTTGGGACACATCCGCGAGATCAATAAAGGGTTCATTTTTCGGGGAGGGTTCTTTTCTCGACAGTTTTTCTGATGGCGCTCCCTTTGGGGGCGGACCCGAAGGCGTGTGTTTGTGTTGGGCTTCGACCTCGGACTTGCGCCGTTTTGCGCTTTTGAGTAGTTCTTCAGCTTGCTCCAAGACCACGCGAAAGGGCTGGGTGGAACGTGCGATCGCGATGCCAAAAGAGATCGTTAATCCATTCCCGCAGTGTGTATTGAAAAAGTCTTTGTCTTTGAACTCTTTTTGGGTGAGTTCTTGGAAGCGTTGAGCGGCTTGGATCGCAAAGCGCAGCGCAAGATCCACCCGCAGCACCATCACAAGGTCATCCCCCCCAAGCAGCAAGATATCCGCAGGCAGGATTTGCCTTTTTTTTCGCAAATAGGGGGCTGGCAACAGTTGCTTCAAAGTCTCATAGGTGGCTTGGCGCAAGGCCCCATCTACCGTCTTTGAAAAGATGCGGTAGGTTTCTTCGTTCGGGATCTCTTTGACGATACGGCCCATCGCATCGCCATCTGCGTACAGCAGCGCAATATAATCTTTTCTCGTGATCGAGGCCGCGCCGATATCGTTGAAACTCTCAGGACGCCACAGGTTCCTCTTTGCGTCTTTTTGGCCGTAGTATCCCAGCAATTCGTTCCATGCGGGCCCGCTTCCCCGATTCTGACGCTTTTCGTTGCACACGCGGCATATCTTTTTGTCTGTGTCTTTGGTGCTGTACTCGGCTGGATTCTGGGCGCAACTGGCGCAGGCTCGCCACATCCCGACGTGGCTTCGTGGATAGGCTTGGGCCTTTTGGCTATAACGTCGCTTCGCAAGGCGACTGTGTAGGCTGCTCACCTCTTTTTTGAAGTCGCCCCGTTGCTCACAGAGCGCGTATTCGATGGACAACCCGCCGCCGCTCTTTGACGAAACCCGATGTTGGTAACTCTCCAAAAAATCCAAGATCTCTTTTTCGTCTAGGCAGTCTTTGACACAAAACAGCGCACTTCCGCCTCCCGCATAAATCAACCGATGGCGTGGTTCGGGAAAGGCTTGTTTGAGCGAGCGCTCAAGAGTCTCGCGGTTGAGTTGATCAAGGATCGCCGAGCCGCCTCGGATCTCGCTCGCGGGGCTTGTTCCAAAAACAAAGGACTTGATCGAAGGAAAGTCTATCAATACCAAGCGATCTGTCACGAATTTCCCTCCTTCGTTAAAGGTTGCGTATCAACGCCCTTGTCGCGGCGTAGATGACTCGATCTCGTTCTCTCCAAAAAGCAAAACGTCGTATCGGTTTGCTTTCTGACTTGTTTTCGTCACGCTTTTCAGTTGGGGACTGGGATCGCTGGATCGGTGGTGGTTTGGGGGTGTTTTTGCTTTGCGGCTTTGACCGCTTCTTCGAGACCCGCACGGAGCTTGCGGGCGTTTTCGGCAAAAGAGGGCTCGTCTTTGGCGTAATCGTCGATCGCACGAAGGAACGAGTGCGTGGCGTTGATCCATTCTCGGCGGGCGAGATGCTCGCGGATCAACGGATCACTTTTCCAATCGAGGTCTTTGCGGGTTTGGAGCTGGGCGTCAAGCTGTTTGCCTGCTTCGATGATCTGGTCAAGTACCCAAGCGAGGCTATGCGTCCCCAGTTTGCACTGCTCCAATACGGCTAATTTGTCGGGGTATTGTTGCGAACGCTCCGCCAGCCGAAGCGCGATGCCGGCTTCTTCATCAAAAGAGCGTTGGGTGGCTTGCAGACCGTCGGGTAAGAAAAAATCTAGCGCATCTTGAAGTGTGCGTTGTTGCTCGGTGCGTTCTTGCGTGTTGGGTGATCGCAGGGAGGCGAGGTGGGCGAACGCCTGCAACGCCGTCGACAAGCAGCGGTGCCCTTCGTCAAACAGGTGATCAAAGGTCTGTAGAGCATCGCGCACTTTTTGCTTTTCGAGGCCGTAAGGATCGAGATCTTTTTGGGTGCTTTGCCGCAACGCTTCGCTGCGCTGTTCCAGTCGTGGCAAGTGAACTGCTAAATAAGCATACGGCTCGATCAGGCTTCTTTGCGGTCCTGTCCATGCTTGACTTTGCACCAACATTTTTTCCGTACTCAGCGCCTTTAGATCCATCGGATATCTCCATCGCGTTGAGGGTCATGGGCCGAGAAGTTTCTCTTTTTCGGCTCGTTTCTGTTGTGTGGTTTCTCTTGAGATATTGTCGCGGTTTCTTCCTCTTCTTTGTTATCCGATCTCGCTTCTTGATCGCAAGACATTTCTTTTTTGGATGGGAGAGCGGTCGCTTGTTGGGCTGGATCTGTGGGGCGCTGTTTTCCTTCTTGTCTCAAACGTATCAAGTTCAAAACAACGGCCATTTGTTGGGCTGGACCTGTGGGGCGAGGTACGACACCCCGTAAGGTCTGTCGCCCCTTGACCCCCTATCGGCGGAACGGATAGGCGTTTTTCAAACCAACGACTCTGCCGCTTGAGCCTTCGCGAACACGGGGGCTTTCATCTTGCCGCTCTTGTGCAAAAGAACTCTCGCTTTGCCACTCACGCAAAAGAGGTTCGTGACCGACTTCTTTCTTGATAGTCAACGCGGAGGGGGGGTTCGTGACCGACTTTTTTCTTGATAGCCAGCGCGGAGGGGGATTCGTGACCGACTTTTTTCTTGATCTTCAACGCGGAGGGGGTTCGTGAACGGCTTTTTTCTTGATCTTCAACGCGGAGGGGGGGCGTGACCGACTTTTTTCTTGATCTTCAACGTGGAGGGGGTTCGTGAACGGCTTTTTTCTTGATCTTCAACGCGGAGGGGGGTTCGCGACCGGCTTTCGTTTTTGGGGCAAGTGTTAAGTGAAGTTGACAAATCAAAGCCTCGCGGAGCACACGAAGCGGAAAAGATCGTGAAAAAGCAGCGCGTGTAATTATATAGGGGGAGTTCTCTTTGATGCGTGGGTGAGTCCATGAAAACTGTGACGAAGATCACTTTCCCGAGCAGGTCGACTTTTTTGCGCGAGCGACCCATCACAAACCTATCTTTCTACAACATAAGCTCTTGTTTCTGCTTCGCTTATGCTAAAATAGTGAATCGTCATTCAGTAAGGGAGGTGCATAGGTCGTGGAGTGCCTTGAAATTTCAAATGATTTTTCGTGAACGATCATTCACTCAGAGGGGTCCCCCCCCCCCCCGGGGGGGGGGTGCATAGATTTTCCCTAAAAAAGCCCTTGCGCGAGAAGGCCCTCTGCGCTATACCCTTACTAGAGCTTCCGCGTTCGCAAGCGGATTGAAACACGGACCGCATGGCCTTCCAATTCGACGGTGATGGGAACTTACTAGAGCTTCCGCGTTCGCAAGCGGATTGAAACTGAGCCGACGCTCGCCTTTGCG
>Ga0154020_10005651_pt1 | contig 14710 bp, 17 predicted proteins | sample Klosneuvirus_201_FD_109709 | JGI IMG/M metagenome (GOLD analysis project Ga0154020, IMG submission 109709) | Active sludge microbial communities from wastewater, Klosterneuburg, Austria - Klosneuvirus_20160825_MG | ecosystem: Engineered > WWTP > Aerobic digester > Activated sludge | place...
ATCGACGAATCCGCAGCCACCGTCCAAGGTCCAGCCATGCTGAAGTTCTACTACTCGCTCGCACCAAATCCCATGAAGGTAGCCCTCTTCCTGGAGGAGTCGGGCCTGCCCTACGAGGCCATCCCGGTGGACACGCGCAAGGGCGAGCAACATGCCACCGCGTTCACCGCCTTGAACCCAAACGCCAAGGTGCCGGTGATCGTCGACGGGGAGACGACGGTCTTCGACAGCAATGCAATCCTGCTGTTCCTGGCCGAGAAGACGGGCCAATTCCTGCCTTCGCCCCAGGACCACGGACCCATGCTCTCGTGGCTGATGTTCGTGGCTTCCGGCATCGGGCCTTTCACTGGCCAATGCGTGCACTTCAAGCACTACGCGCCCGAACCCAACCCCTACGCGCTCAACCGCTATGACTTCGAAGCCTGGCGGCACTGGAAGATTCTCGAAACGCACTTGGCGGACCGATCGTGGATGGTCAGCGGGCAGTACACCCTGTTGGACATGGCTGTATGGGGCTGGGCGCGAGCTGTGCCCTTTGCGCTCGGCGCCGAAGCCTGGGAGCAACTGCCCCATGTGAAGCGGCTGCTCGATGCGGTGAATGAGCGACCCGCCGCGCAGCGTGCCGCCGCGCTGAAGGACCGGTACGCGTTCAAGACCGACCTGGACGACGAAGCGCGCCGCGCGATGTTCCCGCAGAACGAAAGACTCAAGGGCCGATCTGCCTGACCGCAGACCTGGATCTGGGTATCGTCCACGAACTTGAAGACGCGCTCGGTGCCTGAGCGAAGCCCGGGGTGCCGCCCGGCGAAGCGCATCCGCAAAGGCCGAACGCACCCAAGATGGAACGAGTGCGCCGCCGATCATCCATCGATCTGGATGCCACCTAGGCGCAGCGCTTCCAGCACGCGCAGTGGCTCCGCCCGTTCGCGGTAGTCGGCGTCAACATGCGCCAACGAAATGCGGCCCGTGGCGTCGATCAGGTAGGTGGCGGGGATGGGCAGCACCCATTGCCCATTGCCATTCAGCGTGGGCAAGTCGTTGCCGACCCGGCTGTACAACTCCACCAGATCGGCATTCATGGTGAAGGCGATGCCGAAGGCCTGGGCCGCTGCGAGGCTGCTGTCACTGAGTACCGGGAACGCCAGTTCGTTCTTCTCGGCTGTCGACAGCGAGTTGTCGGGTGTCTGCGGCGATATCGCCACCAGCGTGGCCCCCAGTTCACGCAACTGCGGCAGCAGCCGTTGCCATTCACGCAGTTCCAGATTGCAGTAGGGACACCAACCGCCTCGATAGAACACGATCACCAGGGGCCCGCTGGCATTCAGGGCCGTCAGGTCCAACGGTTTGCCGGTGGCGTCGGGCAAGCTGAGTGCAGGCAGAGTGGCCCCGACCTGCAGCGCACTCGTCTCGATGCCTGTGGCCCGCAGTTGCGCCGTGGCGGCTTCCATCATCGCCACGCGCTCGGCCGGCGCGCGTTGCTTGAAGCCGGCCTGGTAGTCGGCGAGTTGTTGGGTCAGCGTAGACATCTGCGTTTCCTTGATTGGTGGACGTTCGGGAATGACGGTTCAGCGCCGGCGCGTGCTGCCGCTGGCTGTCACCGTGATCAGTAGCCCGGTCACCGCGATGAGAAGGCCCGCGGCCTCGATGCCGGTAGGCACATGCCCGAGCACGGGCCAGGCGAGGAAGGCCGCGATGCCGGGCGCCAATGCCGGGAAGACTGCAGCCCGCGCCGGCCCCAGCAGCGCCACCATCTTCGAGTAGGTGTAGAGCGTGCCGGCACCCGCGATCAGGCCCTGAACCAGCGCCTCGGTCCACAGCACCGTGGGCGCAACGGCCAGCAGCCTGTGGATGCCCACGGTCGCCAGGTAGGTCGGGACGTAGGTCACCAGGGCGAAGAACGAGATGATGGCCGTGGCCAGCAGCGGGTCGATACGATGCTTGCGCATCACGATGCCGAACCCCGCCCACAACGTGCCAGCAGCGATGAACAGCACGTCACCCCAAAGCGCCCGGCCGGTCATGCTCCGGATGTCCAAGCCGGACAGCACCACCAGACCGGCCACGACCACCGCAATGCCACCGGCCTTGCGCAGTGTCAGCCTGTCGCCCAGGAAGACCGCCGACATCAGGGTTCCCATCACGCTCATCGCCGTGAACGGGAACACCGCCGCGTGAGCTGCCGGCGCCCACTGCAAGGCCGAGAACATCAACAGCCCGAACAGTGGCCCGGCCAGCAGGGCCACCGCCAGCCAGGACCGCCAGCGCACCAACAGGCCCCTGGCGTCGCGCTTCAGCGCCAGTCCCAGCACGGGCAGTGTCACCAGGCCCGCCACACCGAAGCGCAACAAGGTCATGTCTGCCGCATCCATGCCGCGGGCGATGCCCCAGCGTGCGAACACGGTGTAAAGCGCGCCGATGCTGGCTGCCACCAGGCCCGTCAGCAGTCCCCGCGTCAGGTTGACATCGGTGACCAGACTCGCGGGCGGGTCGATATGGGCCGTCATGCTGCTCATGGAAGCACTCCGTGTGACGTCGGGGGCTTCAGGCATTCAGAGCGGGCGCAGGGGGAAAGTCCACGGCAATCTGCGTGGCGCCATGCAGGAAGTTGCTGACCATCTTGTCGCCCACGACCATCAGCGCGTCGACGAGGTTGCCTTCGGTCCAGCCGGCAGCGAAAAAGGCCTGCACCAGCGCCGGGTCGGCATGACCACGCTCCAGCGTGATGTGGCGCACCAGCTTCGCCAGCGCGTCCAGGCGCGCATCGAAGCTGGCGCGGCCGCGGCGGATCTCCAGGATCTGCTCGGGCGTGAAGCCCACCATCTTGCCCAGCGCCGTGTGCGCGGCCAGGCAGTAGGCGCAGCTGTTCACCTGGCTGACCACCAGATTGATGACTTCGCGCGCCTTCGGGCTGAGCGAACTCTTGGCGTTCTGCAGCGCCAGGTACGTGCCGAGCGCTGTGTCGGAGTGGGCGAAGGTGGCATAGAGGTTGGGCACGAAGCCCAGGCCCTTCTTGAGGTTGTCGAAGATGGCCTGGTTGGCGGGCGAGACTTGCTCGTAGGCGGGGACGGTGATGGTCTTCATGGGGTTCTCCAGTTCAGTCGGGGAAGTGGTTGCAGGCTTACTGGGCCGTGTAGCCGCCGTCGACGGCAATGCTTTGGCCCGTGAGGAAACGCGCCTTGTCGGACGCCAGGAAAACGATGGTCTGGGCGATCTCGTCGGGCGTGGCGCCGCGCTTGGCGGGCATCAATCCCAGCAGGCCAGCCTTGGCTTCGTCGTTGCCGCCGGTGAAGCGTGTGAGCATCGCGGTCTCGACTGGGCCGGGCGCCACGGCGTTGACGCGCACGCCGGCAGCCGCCACCTCCAGGGCGGCGCTCCTGGTCAGGCCTTCCACGGCGTGCTTGCTGGCCACGTAGACCGAAGCACCGGCCATGCCGACCTGGCCTGCAATCGACGACAGGTTGATGATCGAGCCGCTGCCTTGCTTCAGCATCACCGGGATCTCGTGCTTCAGGCTCAGCAGCGTGCCCAGCACATTGGTGTCGAAGGTGGCGCGGTAGTTGGCGGCGGTCTGCCCGGTGATGGAGCCGAGATCGCCCTCGACGCCGGCGTTGTTCACGGCGACATCCAGGCGGCCGAAGCGTTCGACGGTCTGGCTGACCAGCGACCGCACCTGCGCTTCGTCGGTCACGTCGGCCCGAAGGAATTCGGCCCTGACGCCGATGGCGCGCAGCTCGGTCGCCAGTTGCTGGCCAGCTTCGCCGCGGCGACCAGACACGACGACGTTGGCGCCTTCACGGGCAAATGCCAGCGCGGTGGCGCGGCCAATGCCGGTCAGGGCGCCAGTGATCAGGACGGTGGGGGTGTTCATCAAAAATTTCCTTCAACGACGGGGTTCAATCGGTGAAGTGAACTGTGATTGCTGAGCGGAATTGGCGGTAGACCGGCAAACGGCTTAATATCCATTCCATAGTGGACTGAATCGAGGGTGCGCCATGGATCGGCTCGGGGCCATGCAGACCTTTGTCCGGGTGGTGGAGACCGGCAGCTTTTCGGCCGTGGCGCGCGAGCAAGCCAGCACGCAAAGCGCCGTCAGCAAACAGGTGGCCGCGCTCGAAAAGCACCTGGGCGCCAAGCTGCTGACCCGCACCACACGCACCTTGGCGCTGACCGACGACGGCCACCGCTACTTCGAAGACGCGCGCCGACTGGTGGCGGAAGTGACGGAAGCCGAAGGACAGTTGCGGCGCGGCGAACAGCAATTGCGCGGCTGGCTGCGGCTGGCCGCCTCCGTCGGTTTTGGGGTGCGGGTGCTGCGGCCGCATGTTCACAGCTTTCTGGCGGCCCACCCGGGCGTGAAGATCGACCTGAAACTCAACGACGGCTTCATCGACCTGGTCGAGCACGGCATCGACGTGGCCGTGCGCATCGGCAATCTGGCCGACAGCACGCTGGTGGCCCGGCGCATCGGCCGCATCCGCCGCGCCGTGGTGGCGAGCCGGGCCTATGTGCAGGCGGCCACGGCCCAAGGAACCATGCCCAGCATCCCGGAAGACCTGAAGCAGCACCCCTGCATCGTCTACACCGAACTGCGCAGCCGCAACCTCTGGGACTTCAGCACGCCCGATGGATCCAGCGTGTCGGTTCGGGTGGAAGGGCCGCTGCAGACAAACGCTTCCGACATCGTCCGCGCTGCGGTGCTGGACGGCATCGGAATCGCTTATTCACCCACTTGGTTGTTCCAGGACCTGATCGACAGCGGTGCGGTGCAGGTCCTGTTGCCGGGCTGGCAAGCCAGCCCCTTGCCATTGCACCTTGTCAGCCCGCCCGAGCGGCGCCACGCGGCCAAGGTTCGGGCGTTCTCGGAGCATCTCGCCCAGGCCTTGGCGGATTGCTCGATGTGCAATTGAAGGCTGCTGGCACACCAGGAGATCAACCCGGCGTCGTCATCGATCGACAGGCCTTCGCATGCCCTCGACTTCGGCTTCGAGCTTCGCAATGCGCTCATCGCGAGACCGGATCGCGGCCTGCACATCGGACGCCTCGAAACGCTGCGGAATGTGCTGCGGGCAGTTCACGTCCCACGCCGCGACGGTGAAGAGCACGACCTGCTCCGGTTTTGCGCGATAACCCTCCGGCATCAGGCGGCGGAGCAGCGCCTCGTCGCCTTCCACCACCCGTGCCGTGCCCCACACCTTGATTCGGCGCTGGTGCGCGTAGTCGATCAGGAACAGGTGCGCCTTCGGGTTCTCGGCCAGGTTGCCCTGCGTGATGAACTGGCGATTGCCCGCAAAGTCCACGAAGGCGATCGTGTGCTCGTCCAGCACCCGCAGGAACCCTGCCGGCCCGCCGCGGTGCTGGATGTAGGGTTGTCCGTCCGCGTTGGCTGTGGCCAGGAAGACGCTGGTCTGGGCCTCGATCTCGGCTTTGAGATCGGCAGTGATGGATTGCTCCCAGGAGCCGCCGTCTTCCATCCGGGCATAGGCCGGGCGCGAACCCTTGCGGGACTGGATTGCCTTGACCGTGTCGGTGAACGCGACATCGCTGGCATACGTCTTGGTGTTGGCCACGATCAGAGCCCCAGTTCCGTGAGGCCGGCATGGTCGTCAGGCCGCCGGCCCGCAGGCCAGCGGTACAGGCGTTCGGCCTCCAGGATTGGCTGGTCGTTGATGCTGGCGACTCGGGTGTGCATCAGGCCTTCGCCATCAAAGGCCCAGTTCTCATTGCCGTGGCTTCGGAACCACTGCCCGGTGGCGTCGTGCCATTCATAGGCGAAGCGCACTGCGATGTGGTCTTCGCGAAACGCCCACAACTCCTTGATGAGCCGGTAGTCGAGTTCGCGATCCCATTTCTGCGTGAGAAAGGCTTCGATCTCGGCACGCCCTTGCAGAAAGGTCGCTCGATTGCGCCAGCGGCTGCCCGGAGAATAGGCCAGCGCCACGCGTGCTGGATCGCGACCGTTCCAGGCGTCTTCGGCCAGGCGTACCTTCTGGATGGCTGTTTCGAGCGTGAACGGCGGCAGTGGTGGACGAGGCATGGCGAAGTCTCCAATCAGGCAGCGAGGGCCTCGGCGACAGGGAAGTCGATCTCGGTCTGCGCCACCGAGTTGACATAGTTGGTCCAGGTGTTCAGCGCCACGTGCTGGACGATCTCGACGATCTGTGCGTCGTCATAGCCCGCCATGCGCACGGCCAGCACGTCGGCATCGGACACGTGCCCGCGTTCGCGAACCACTTTCGCCGCAAAGCGGACCGCGGCGTCGGCCTTCGGGTCGAGGGAGCCGCCATGGCGGTTGGCCGCGATCTCGGCTTCGCTCAGCTTCGCCAGGTTCTTGCCCAGGTAGCTGTGGGCCGACAGGCAGTACCCGCAGTCATTGATCTGCGCCACAGCCAGCGCGATGCGCTCGCGGGTCTGGGCCGGCAGGCTGCCCTTGGCCAGGGCACCGGACATGCCAAGGTAGCCTTCCAGCGCAGACGGGCTGTTGGCGACCAGGCGGAACAGGTTCGGCACGCTGCCGATCTGCTTGTTCACGGCTTCGAGAAGTGGGCGAGCCGTTGCAGGGGCGGCGTCAATGCTGGCGGGGGTGGCAAGGCGGGACATGGTGTGGACTCCAGGGTTGGTTGGGCCGGTAAGTGCCGGTGACGAGACTGTAGATATTCCCGCCTGAGGCAACTAGCCGCAATAATTGCGAATCTTCCTCTCACAATTCGGAACAATGGATCGCCTAGACGCTATGTCCGTGTTTGCCGCCGTCATCGACGGGGGCAGCTTGTCGGCTGCGGGTCGACGCCTGAACGTGCCGCTGGCCACCGTGAGCCGCAAGCTCGCCGACCTGGAGGCGCACCTGAAGACGCGCCTCATCACCCGTTCGACGCGCAAGCTCGTGCTGACTGACGCGGGTCGTGACTACCTGGACGCTTGCCGTCAGATCCTGGAGCAGGTTGACGAGGCCGAGCGCGCCGCCTCCGGTGCCTATGCCAACGTGACGGGCCAGATCGTGGTGGCCGCGCCCATCGTCTTCGGTCGCCTGCATGTGATGCCAGTCGCAGGGGCATTCCTGGAAGCGCATCCCGAGGTCGACATTCAGCTGCGCCTGGGCGACCGCAACGTCAACCTCATCGAAGAGCATGTCGACGTGGCCCTTCGCATCGGCGCCTTGCCAGACAGCAACCTCGTCGCGACGCAGGTGGGCACGGTACGTCGCGTGGTCTGTGCGAGCCCGGTGTACCTGGAGAGATTCGGCACACCGAAGTCCATTGACGACCTGGCAGCGCACCGTTGCATCACCTTCGACGGCCTGGAAGCCGCAACAGCCTGGACCTTTGCCGGCGCCGACGGCCAAAAGCGACAAGCGCGAGTGCGCTCGCGCATGACCGTCTCCACAGCCGATGCCGCCATCGCTGGCGCCTTACTCGGCCTGGGCTTGACCCGCGTGTTGTCGTACCAAGTGGCTGATGGCCTGCGGGACGGCCGCCTCGCCCGTGTGCTGATCGACGAGGAGCCGCCTGCCGTGCCGGCCAGCCTGATCTACCCGAGCCAAGGGCGGCTTCCGATGAAGACCCGCGCCTTCATCGACTTTGCGGTGGGGCGCCTGCGTGAACGACTGTCGGCGCTCGACGCTCAGGATACGAGCCACCCGCTTCTGCCACCCACCTCGGTCCAACGACGGCGGCGAAGGCTCGCGGGGTGACAAGAGGCAATGGCGTCAGTGGCTCAGGCTGGGCTGGAGTCGGAAGGCCAAGGCGATGAGCGGCGAGACGACGGCGAATTGCAGCGCCGTGAAGCAGGTCTCCAGCACGATGAAGTCCTGCACCGACGCCATGCGGTACTTGGCCGCGACCGGCAGCACCACGAACGACCAGGCCATGACGCCGAAGATGCACCCGAAGCCGATCGCGCCTCGTAGCCATGGCACGCGGGTGACCGGGAACAGCCGCGGATAGGCCCACGCAAAGATCAACGCCTGGATCACCATCGAGGCCAGGCCCAAAGGGATGATCACTTCATCCCGGTACATGTCGAGCCGATGGTAGCGATCGGCAAAGGTGACCAGATGCCAGAAGTAGCCCAGCGGAAACGTCGGCACCAGGTAGGCGAGGACAGCCAGCCAGAAGGACTTGCGCATGATGTCGACCTCCGCAGGGGCAGCCGGCGCGGTTTGCTGGCTGCAAGGTGCCGAAGTCTAGCAATTAACTTGCGATTGGCAAGTGATATGCGATCATCGAATCCATGGCCAAGTCCGCCACGCATCGTCACCACAGGTCAGGTTGTCCGATCAGCATCGCACTCGAGCTTCTGGGCGACGCATGGTCGTTATTGATCGTTCGTGACCTGATGTTCAAGGATCGCCGGACCTACAAAGACTTCCAAATGGGTGGCGAAGGTATCGCATCCAACGTCCTGGCAGACAGGCTGCGCAAGCTGGAGGACGCGAACATCATCGAGAAGCGTCGCGACCCGGAGGATGCGCGTCGCTTTCAATATCGCCTGTCTGCCAAGGGCATCGATCTGGCACCTGTGCTGGTTGAACTTGTCATCTGGTCCGCGCGCCACGAGAAGACGGATGCGCCTGCAGCCGTCGTGCGAACCATGCGTGCTGACCGAGCGGCCTTCCTCGGGAAGGTACGCCAACAGTGGCGAAGCGCCTCCTGAGACTCTGTGTTCCGACACTCCCGCTTCAACGGGCCGATTCGGCCAACGCCGATCGCTTCATCCGCGAGGAGGCAACGAGTCAGCGTCGATTCTCAGGAAAGGAGATGGTCGCCGGGCATCCGCCAGGTTAGGTAGTGCACCCGTTCACCCAGCCGATCAGCCCGACCAGGTGGTTGGAGCAGGCAACGTACCCCGGGTAGGACGCTCGGGGCGTCGCTCGTCGACAGGCTGTTGTCCCGTGAGGTCCATCGTCTGCCGGGCTCGCCTACGATTTGCCTGCCGCACGCGCCTTTCGCAGTGCCTCCATGAAGGGCTTGTAATCCGCCGTGTCCTGGTGCTCCAGCACCTTGCCGTCGCGTACCTGCAGCCGCACCACAAAGGGCATGCGGGTGCCTACCGTCAGACCGTCGGGCAGGCCAATGCTCCACTCCAGTTCCCCCACGAAGACCATGTGCTCGCCGGAGGCGAACTGGCTCTGCGGATGGAAGCGCATGTCGCGGATGCTGGCGTAAGTCTCACGGAAAGCCTTCATCAGCACGGCCTTGCCCTGTTTGCCAACGGCGCCGAACACCAGATGGGCGGTGGCGTCGTCGAAGCGGATCTGTTCGTCGAGCAACGGCTCCAGGCGGTCCCAATCACGGGCGATGTAAGCGTCGAAGTAGAGCTTGGCGATCACCTCGGTCTGTGCCGATCGTTCGGCCAGGCTGGGACGGGGAGCCTGCGCGAAGGCGAGCGGGATGCTGGACAAAAGGGCCAGGCTGAGGATCCAGGTTTTCATGGCGTCCGTTCAGGAGTTGGGGAGTTTTGGCGTGCGATCTCGGTCAACGCGGCGTCCAGCGCCAGATCGGCCTGAAGCGTGCGGGTGGGCGTGACACCTCGGCCCTCGATGCGGCCGCTGTGCCAGGCGTGGTAGTCGGCGACCGGTACAAAGAGCATCAGCTGCTCGGGCAGGTCGAAGGGCTTCTGCGAGAGCATCTGGCCGGCCGTTCGCTCGCCGAACACCTGCGCGCGGCCCGAACCCAGCAAGGCGTCGGTGGCCAGTTCGGCCGCACTGGCGGTGCGCGTGCTGACCAGCACGTAAACCGGGCCTGCGTAGTGTGGGGCGCGCGGCTCGAAGCGCAGCCGGGTGTATGGCGCAGCTTGCACATCAGCCCAGAACTCGCGCAAGGTGCTGCCGCGCCAGGGCGGCAGCCGCTCCACCGCAGGCCGCTCCGGCGAACCGGCCGAATGGCCACGCTGCGAGATGAATACACCGCCGTCATGCGGCTGTGCCAGCAGGTGGCCAACCAGCGGCGCCACAGCCAGCGCGCCGCCCTGGTTGCGCCGCAGGTCGATGATCAGCGCGCGTGCTGGTCTGGCCGTGATCTCGCGGTAGGCGGCGGTGATCGCCGCCTCGGTGTCGCGGCCCATGAAGGTGTGGACGGCCAGCACAGCGGCGTCGCCCTTCCAGGCCAGCTGAACGGCCTCTGGGCCGGCGCTCATCTCGTCGAAGTGATCGGCCAACTGGGTGGCGCTGACTGAGGCGGGCTGCAGGTGCACATGCGAGCTGGGGCCCTTGCGCCAAGCGGCATTGAAGGCCTGGACGAAGGACTTGCGCTGCACGCCGGCGGCCAACAGGGCCTGCAGTTCGGCGCGCAATGCGGCGTAGGCAGGGCTGTTCAGCAGGCTGGGGTCGAACAGTTCGCGGCGCATCAGAGCCTCCAGTTCGCTCAGCGGCAGCGTCCAGCTGCCGTCAACCGGCGCGGTCACCAGAGCAGTGGCCTCAGTGGTGGCCTGAGATGGGGTCGCGGCAGCCGGCAGCGCCAGGGTGCAGGCCAGCACCAGGGCGCAGCGGCGCAGGGCGAAAAGGCAGGAGGGGAAGGCCATGGGGCGCGATGCTGACGCGAGTGGGCACCACCGGCGTGAATTTGGGACGAAAGCCCGGCGAGGTGACGCAGCCGGTCGACCGCGCGACGGCCAGCGCTCCTACAGTTCGGGTCATGCCCCCGTCTTCTCTTGCGCCCGCCGCAGCGGCCGAACCCGGCGGCGGCCTGACGCGCCAGGGCGTGCTGTTGGCCGTGTGCGGGAGCTTGTTGTTCTGGAGCCTCCTGACCCTGGCGCTGGCGGTGAGCGCTGTTCTGGACGGTCAGCGAGCCGGTCAAGCGGCCACGGTGCTGGGCATGCTGGCCAGGTTCTGGCCCACCACCATCCCGCAGATGTGCTTCACGGCGCTGATCGCGTTGGTGTTGCAGGCCTACCCGCAGGCGCTGCAGCGGCCACGCCGTGTGGCGGTTGTGGCGTTGGCGGCCATACCGCTTTATCTGCTGATCTCGACCCCGCTGGTGGTGCTGATCCAGATGCTGCAACAGGGCAAGCCGGTCGCGCGCTTTCCGGAAGCGCTGGCCACGTGGCCGGCCCTCAATGTGTGGATCGACGCCATCAGTTCGTCCGGCGCACTGGCCGCGCAACTGGGCTGGGCTTACTGGCGCCAGATGCAGCGCCAGCAACAGCTCAACTTGCAGACTCAGGCCGACAACCTGCGCCTTCGCCTGACCCTGCTGCAGGGCCAACTGGAGCCGCACTTCCTGTTCAACACACTCAACAGCATCGCCGCCCTGGTGAGAGGGGCCGAGCGCGGTGTGGCCCTGCAGGCGCTCAGCCGGCTTTCCGAGTTGCTGCGCTACGCGCTGCGTGCCAGCCAGCAGCGCTGGGTCAGTGTGGCCGACGAGCTGCGCTTTGTCGAAGACTACGTGGCCCTGCAGCGCCTTCGCTTTGGCGACAGCCTGCAGTGGGATGCCCGGGTGGGAGACGGCGACTGGGCGCGCTGGGCTTGCCCGCCGTTGCTGCTCCAGCCCTTGGTGGAGAACGCGGTGCGCTATGGCCTCGAAGCAGCAGAACCAGGCCAGGCGGCCGCCCTCTGCCTGGTGCTGCGGCGCGAGGAGCAGAGCCTGCTGCTGGCGCTCAGCAACCCGCGCTGCGAGGCCGCCAGCCTGATGAGTGGCCACGGCCTGGGCCTGGCCAAGACACGCGAGCGCCTGCAAGTGCTGTTTGGCGATCGTGCGCTGATCAACACCGACGTGACCGCGCTGCGCTTCGAGTTGAGCCTGCGCCTGCCCTTGGAAGAGCTGGACGCCGCCTTGGACGCGGCCCGGGAGGACGACCATGCCCAGCGTGCTGATCGTTGACGACGAAGCGCTGGCGCGCAGCAACTTGCAGCTGGCGCTGGCCGAGCTGGCCCACTGGCAGGTCAGCGGAGTGGCCGCCAGCGCTGCCGAGGCTCGCGTGCTGATGGTGCAAAGCCCGCCCGATCTGGTGCTGCTGGACATCCAGATGCCGCGCCAGCACGGCCTGTCCTTTGCTGCCGAGCTGGCCGCGATGGCGCAGCCGCCGCTGGTGGTCTTTGTCACCGCGCACGACGAGCATGCGCTGGCGGCCTTCGAGGTACATGCGCTGGACTACCTGCTCAAGCCCGTGGATGACGAGCGCCTGGCCCATGCCTTGGCGCACGCCGAGGGCCTGCTGAAGCAGCGCCAGCAGGCCCTGCAGGCCGAGGGCCTGAGCGCCTTTGTGCGCGAGCGAGCGGCCGAAGCGCAACACGCAGGGCCGCCGGAGCTCAAGCAGGTGGTGGTGCGCTCGGTGGGGGCACTGGAGCGCGTGGCAGTGGAGGACCTGACCCGGCTGTGTGCGGCCGGCAATTACGTGGAGCTCTGCCTGCGCGATGGGCGGCGTCTGCTCCACCGCGCCACGCTGAGCGCACTGGAAACCCGCCTGCCAGCCGGGGAGTTCCTGCGCGTGCACCGCTCTGTGCTGGTGCGACCCGGGCAGATCACCGGCGTCAGCGTAGAAGGCGACGGTGTGTACAGCGCCCAACTGCTGGATGGCAGCAGCCTGCCGGTGAGCGAGCGCCACATTGCGCAGGTGCGCGCCTTGTTCTGACGGCCTGAAGCGCGCCGGTTTCATCAGAACTTCAGATCCGCCAGCAGCGAAGGCTTGGCGCAGGTGCGCGTCCTGGCGCCCTCGTGAGCATGGGCAAGCGGCGTTCCGGCACAGCGTGGCGGGTATCTGCCCCAGGCGACTTGGCAACGCCGCGGAGGGCTTCGAGACTCCCCGCTTCTGCTCAAGCAATTCCCCAAGATACGCGCGACCTCTCACACCGGAGTCCCGATGCGCACCACCACCCCACTTCGCCGCCTGGCGCTGGCCAGCCTGCTGCTGACGTGCGCGGCTCAGGCTCAGGCTCAGGCCCTGGACGCCGGCACCCGCGCCGCCATCGAGCAAGCAGCGGTGCAAGCCCTGCAGCAACGCTACATCCTGCCCGATCGCCTGGACCGATTGCCCGAGCGGCTGGAGGCCCAGCGGACACGCCTGGACGCGGCGCCGGACGCCCCAGCCTACGCGCAGGTGCTGGGTCAGGTGCTGGAAGAGCTGACACAGGACCGCCATGTGCGTGTGGCCTACAGCCCGACCCCGCTGCCGGCCAAGCTCTCTGTCACCGGGGGCACCGCCGAGGACGAACGCCGGCACAACCTCTTCGTCAACCAGGGGGTGAGCAAGGTGGAGCGCCTGCCCGGCAACCTCGGCTATCTGGACCTGCGCGCCTTCTCCGAGCAGAGCCAGGCCAGACCAAAGTTGGACGCCGCCATGGCTCTGCTGGCCGACACCGAGGCGCTGATCATCGACCTGCGCCACAACGGTGGCGGTTACCCCCAAACGGTGGCCTACCTTTCCAGCTTCTTCCTGAAGCCTCATGTGCATCTGAACGACATGGTCTGGCGCACCGCCTTTGGCGAGTCGCGCGAGTCCTTCCACACCGAACGCGTGGGGCTGCAGTACGACAAGCCGGTCTGGTTGTTGATTTCGCCATTCAGCTTCTCGGCCGCCGAGGGATTTGCCTACAACCTGCAGCAACTCAAGCGAGTGCGGATCGCCGGCCAGCCCAGCGGCGGCGGCGCCCACCCCGGTGGCATGCACAAGATCGGCGCGCACTTCAGCCTCTTCGTGCCCCATGGCCGTTCAGCGAGCCCCGCCACCGGCGGGAACTGGGAGCGTGTGGGTGTGCAACCCGACGTGGTGCTCCCCGCCAACGACGACGCGCTGCGCGTGGCCCAGCTTCGCCTGCTCGAACAGATCAAGTCCGAGGGCTCGCCCAATCCGGATCCGCGCTACCAGCGCGGTCTGGAGGCGCGCATCCAAGAGCTTCAAGCCGCCGCCCCGCAATCCTGAGATCTTTGTCCACCGCCAGCCATGAACTTCAAACGCCCCGTTCTCTTTCTGCTCACAGCGTTGGCCCTGGCCAGCGGTGAGTCGGCCGAGCGCCTGCAGTACCACCGCCACATGGTGTTCCGTGAATCTCCCATCGAGGACCTGCGCGGCCGCTCCGAAATCAGCGCCGAGCAGGCCAAGACCCACCTGCATCACCGCTTCCGCTATGACGACCAAGGCCGCTTGATCGAGGTGCGCCGGGCCGTGGGCGACAAGGTCACGCGCAATCCCGGCAGCTTCGAAGGCTTCTTCTGGTGGGCTCCACAAGTGCGGATCGAGTACGTTTCAGGCAAGGAGATTCGCAGCTTCTACAACGAGGCGGGGGATCGCACGCCAGCGCACGGCCCGGTCTGGCGCATGGAGTTCACGCTGGATGCAAAAGGCCGCCGCAGTGCGCTGCACTACTTCGACAAGGACGGCCAACCCGTGGAGGGCTATTGGGGCGTGCACAGCTATGCCTGGGAGCACGTCGAGCCGGGCGTGGTCATCGAGACGCGCTTCAAGCTGGACGGCACGTTGGCGCCACTGCGGCCTGATTTTCCGTTCCAGCGCGTACGCCTTGAGTTCGGCCATGACGACCTGCTGGACTCCATGCTGAACATCGATGCCCAGGGCCAGCTGGTGGCCACGGACTCGGGTTCGGCGGTCGATCGCATCGTTTATGACCCCTGGCTGAACTTCGTGCGCTGGCAGGTCTACGACACACAGCGACGGCCCAAGAACGGCAACGCGCCCATGCTGGCCATGGGTGAGCATGTGTACGACGGCCTGGGGCAGGCGCGCATGTTGCGCGGCTTCGGCGAGCAGGGCGAGGACCGCG
>Ga0154020_10005652_pt1 | contig 14710 bp, 13 predicted proteins | sample Klosneuvirus_201_FD_109709 | JGI IMG/M metagenome (GOLD analysis project Ga0154020, IMG submission 109709) | Active sludge microbial communities from wastewater, Klosterneuburg, Austria - Klosneuvirus_20160825_MG | ecosystem: Engineered > WWTP > Aerobic digester > Activated sludge | place...
CACGAGGGCCGTGTCTAAGGGCGCCGGTACAATCGTGTCGGGTGTGCTGTGGAAATGGGTGTAGTCGTAGGTGAGGGTATCCGGCGTGGGATTGTTTGGGTTGTAGGTTTTGCCTTCCCAACCGATGAAGGGGTGCTGGATAGACAGGGCGTGCCCGACCTCGTGGGACCAGGTATGGTCGTTTGGGCCGGCGCATCCGTGCGACATGGCAATACCGGCATAAGGCAGGTTATAGCCACAGTTGCCCGCTGCCTTGGTCACAAAATAGGCGTTGAGCGCGTCCGGCACATTGTTCGTGAACATCATCGAGATGCCTTGTGTCAACGAGTCGTGCTGATACCACGCCGTGTTGTTGATCAGGTTCCAGTCGTTTTTGCAATAAAAACGGATGCCCGACGGGCCGTAATCCGTATTCAATCGGTGAAAAGCATCGAGTATACGATCTGTACTAAGGCGCCCGGTCCCGTCGTCTTTGGCCAACAGGTGGATTTGAAGCCCAACCCAGAGCGTGTCGGCGCCCTCCGGGAAATCCGTTGGCGATACCAGGTATTTTTTCAGCCAGGAATCAATGTGCGACACCGTGCCGCAGGGCTTGAGGTTGTTTTTGTCGAATTCGTCCTGCGCGTGCAGGGTGATGGATGCGAAGAGAAAAAGGAGCAGCGTAAAGTTTTTCATGTGCATGAGCAGTTATCGGTTATGCTGTCTGGCGCAGGTTGCGCCGGATTTGTTTCAGGTGGCGGTCAAAATGGGTGCGGAAAAAGGTAAACATGCCCAACCAACTCAGGCGTCCCGCGATCGGGTGGCGGTACACCGCCTTGCCGGCTATAGCAGGGGGCATCTGTTCCAGGTAATCGGCCCATTCCTTTCGAATGTTCAGCCAGCGCGCCTTGGTATCGGCCGCCGTGACGAACGCCGGCAGGTTCTCATCCCCCACCATCGGGGGCGCATTGAACTTGATCGGGACGTTCAGGTAAAACCACAAGGTTCGGGCGCGGAGCCACTCCATCAGGCCGGCGTTGTTCAGTTTTGGGTTAAAACTCAGTTTTTTCTGCGCATAACGCAGGGATTGTTCTTCGGAAATAATCAGGTGGTGTATGACCTGAACGACCGACCACCCGCCGTTTGGCGGACGCTTGTTGAGCGCCGCGTCGCTGTGTGGCGAAAGATCGTGGAGCAGGGACTCCACCTGCCGCTGGTAGGCTGCGTTTTGTTTCAGGATGTTTTTTTTCATGGAGGGTAAGCCAGGATGAGAAATAGGCGCTAAAAGTCCGTCCTTTGCCCAAGACCAAAAACTTTTTTGTCAAAATTTGCCCGAATGCGTCACCACTCGTCCGACAACCTGAGTATGCGCCTGCCCATTAGCCTCTGTGTGTCCCTCGTGGCTTTGTTGTTCCTGCTTGTTCCGGCAGGTCTTGCCGCCCAAAAAAGAACAACCATCCGCTCCGCAACACCCAAACTCGTCAAACCTGCAAAACCCGAGCCGGTGTACCTCGTGGTGGAGGTCAAGCCCGGTGAATCGTTGCCGATGCTGTTCACCCGATTCGGCCTCGACGGGTATTCCTGCAACGTCACCGAGTTTTTCAGAATAAACGGACTCAAGGAAGATTACCGCCTGAAAGCCAATGTCGCGTACAAAATTCCGGTGCAGGTAGTCCCGTACGACGGCAAGACCATCCGGTCCACGCTCGGCATAGACGATTGGCAAACGGCTACACGTATCGCCGATTTCAACAAGGACGCACAAACAAAAGGCTACCGCACACGCAGTTTTATTGACAGCAAGGAACTGTGGGTGCCGTGGCACGAACTGAATTGCCGGGAGGAAGTCGCCCTGGTGGAGGCTGTGCGCGAGGCACCCGTGTCGCAGGTGAGCACCGCCGTCAAACTTAAGGAACCTACGGCCGGGGAGGGCAGCCGGGTATTTCCCGTTTTTGGAAAAAAATACCAAAAAACCCCCCTTGCCAGTTCAAAACTCAAGGGCCGGGTATTCTACGTCATCAGCGGCCACGGTGGTCCGGACAGCGGCGCCGAAGGCCGGCGGGCCGGCCACAACCTGTGCGAGGATGAATACGCCTACGATGTGGCCCTTCGCCTCGTGCGGCTGCTCATCAGCCACGATGCCACGGCCTACATGATTGTGCGCGACGACAACGACGGCATCCGCGACGATGCATTTCTCCGGTGCGACAAGGACGAAACCGTTTGGGGCGAGCAGGTTATTCCGATTGACCAAAAGGAACGCCTTGCCCAGCGCACCACGCTCATCAACGAATTGACCGAAATACACGGTAAAGCCAAGGTGAAAGACCAGACTGTTATCGAGATTCACGTGGATTCCCGCTTGCGGCACAAGGAAATTGACGTGTTTTTTTACCACCGTCCCGACAGCGAGCCGAGCAAGGACCTGGCCACGAAGATGCACAATACATTTCTCCAAAAATACGCCCGTGTGCGCTCCCAAAAACGCTACAACGGCAGCGTGTCGGCGCGCGGGCTGTACACCCTGCGCGAAACCACCACACCGGTGGCGGTGTACGTGGAGCTGGGCAACATCCGGAACGACTGGGACCAGCAGCGCCTGGTCATTCCCAGCAACCGGCAGGCACTGGCGAATTGGTTGTTTGAAGCACTGAAGTAACGGAATGACTAGCGCAAATACACGGCCATCTCTCCTCCGCCCCGTATTTGCACGTCAATGTCGTCGCGCATGGTCGTGTACAGCGACAGCCCCACGTAGTCGGCTTTGATCGGGAAGGACTTGTGTTTGCGGTCGACCAACACGGCCACTTCCACCTGTTTGGGAATCACAGCCAGCAGCGGTTGCACGGCGTAAAAAATCGTACGGCCGGTGTTGGCCACATCGTCCACGATGATGATGGGTTTGTCGCGGAGTTTATCGGCGGGCAGGTCAATGCCTGGCGGGTATTCAAGCGGGTTGGCCGGGTTCAGTCGGATACGCGTCGGTGTGAGCGTCATGCCCGGCGGCGTGATGGGGCGCAGTTCGGCTAAGAGCAGTTGCGCGAACTCGACGCCGTTGTTGTTCAGGCCGGCGAGAATGATCTCGGGTTCGCCGAAGTGGCGCTCAAGGATTTCGATAGCGAGGCGTTTGATCTTTTGGCGGATTTGGCGGTCGTCCAATATCTTCATGGTGTGGGTATTTGAAAACTGTGTGCAAACAAGTGCAAAAATCCTTGTTATCGCTGTACTTTTCGGCGGCAAAACATTTTTTATGTTTCAAATACTACTTTTCATCGCGGTACTGGCCGCAACGGGCTGGTTTGCCGCAAAAGGTTACGGGCGGATTTGGCGGAACATCCATTTGGGGAAGGCTGAAAAAACCGAAGGCGACAGGGCCGAACGCCGGCGCAATGTGCTGTTGGTAGCGCTCGGACAGCGGAAAATGTTCAAGAATTGGTTGCCGGCCGTGTTGCACCTGTTCATCTATGTGGCTTTTGTCATCACGCAGGTGGAACTGATCGAGATCGCTGTGGACGGCCTCTCGGGCAGCCACCGGTTCTTTGCACCCTACCTCGGCGGGTTTTACACTTTCGTCATCGGTTTCATCGAAATTCTGTCCGTGCTGGCCTTTGTGGCCACTATTATTTTCCTTGCCCGCCGCAACCTGCTGAAGGTGCCGCGTTTCTGGAAACCCGAAATGAAAGGTTGGCCGTTCCGCGACGCCAACCTCATCCTGTTGGGCGAAATCGTGCTCATCGTCGGTATCTTCTGCATGAACGGCGGCGATCAGGTCCTGCAAGCCCGGGGCGTGGAGCACTACAGCCCGACGGGGGCGTTCGCGGTGAGCAGTTGGCTCGGCCCGACGCTGTTCGGCAGCCTTTCCGATGGAGCCGTCATCGCGGTGGAACGCTTTGGCTGGTGGCTGCACATCCTCACGGTACTTGGGTTCTTGTGCTACCTGCCCTATTCCAAGCACTTACATATCCTCCTGGCGTTTCCCAATACCTGGTACGCCCGCGTGTCGCCCAAGGGCGAAATCGCCAATATGCCCGATGTGCAAAAAGAGGTGCGCATTATGATGGGGCTGGAGCAGCCCGACCCCGGCGCGCCCGCTGAGGTGCCGGAATTCGGCACCAACGACGTGTTCAGCCTGAGTTGGAAAAATATCCTGCAGGCCTACTCCTGCACCGAATGCGGGCGCTGTACCGCCGCCTGTCCGGCCAACATCACGGGCAAAAAACTGAGTCCTCGCAAGATAATGATGGACGTACGCGACCGCGCCGAAGAGGTGGGTGCGGCCATCGCATCCGGTAAACAAACACGCGAAAACTACGCCGACGGTAAAACGCTGTTCGACGCCATCACCCCCGAAGAACTGCACGCCTGCACTACTTGCAACGCCTGCGTGGAGGCTTGTCCCGTGCTCATCAACCCGTTGGATATCATCGTGCAACTGCGCCGCTACGAAATTCTGACCCTTTCCGCCGGCCCCAGCGACTGGCTGCCTCTGTTCAACGCCATCGAAAACAACGGCGCGGCCTGGGCCATGAGCGAGGAAAGAGAAAACTGGAGAAAATGATGAATGATGAATGATGAATGATAAATGATGAATGATGAATAGTTAACTCGCAAATAGATTGGAAATGGAACCTAACAGCAATAGCCTAAAACCACCTAAAAATGACCCTTTGCGTGAAAAGAGTTTTAGCATGGCAGTGCGAATTGTGCGCCTTTGTCGGTACTTGAACGATGAAAAAAAGGAGTATACGCTTAGCAAACAATTGCTCAGGTCTGGCACCAACCCTGGCGCGATGGTACGCGAAGCGGCTAACGCCGAAAGCCCTTTGGATTTTGTGCACAAACTGGGAATTGCGCAAAAAGAAACCGCTGAAACACAATATTGGCTTGAATTACTCTTGGCAACCGAATTTCTTACCGAAGTTGAGTTTCAGTCAATTTATTCCGATTCCGAAGAAGTCCTGAAACTACTGCGTAGCTCCATTTTGACCAAGAAGAAAAAATTGGCGGCATCCGTATCTGTAGCCATCTTCCTTATGATCATGGCAACCACCATTTTCTCAATTTAACCGACTTTCATCATTCATCATTCATCATTCATCATTCATCATTCATCATTCATCATTCATCATTCATCATTCATCATTAGAAGAATGCTTGCCAAAACTATAGCCGAATTGCAATCCGAGGGCCGAACACCTGAAATACTCTTCTGGGTGGGCTGCGCCGGCTCGTTCGATGCCCGTGCCCAAAAAGTGACCAAGGCACTGTGCGAAATTTTGAACCACGTCGGCGTGGAGTTTGCCATACTCGGCAACGAAGAGCGCTGCACGGGCGACCCGGCCCGCCGTGCCGGAAACGAGTTTCTGTTCCAAATGACAGCCATGATGAACATCGAAACGCTAAACATGTACGGTGTGCAGAAAATCGTGGCTGCCTGCCCGCATTGTTTCAACGTACTCAAAAACGAATACCCCGCTCTTGGCGGGAACTATGAGGTGGTGCATCACACGCAGTTGCTTCAGGAACTCATCCAATCGGGTCGCCTGAAATTGAATGAAGGCGGAAGTTTCAAAGGCAAACGTATCACTTACCACGACTCCTGCTACCTGGGTCGTGCCAATGACGTCTATGAAGCGCCCCGCGCCCTGCTCGAAACACTCGACGGCGAACTCGTGGAAATGAAACGTTCCCGAAAAAATGGCCTCTGCTGCGGTGCAGGTGGCGCACAGATGTGGAAAGAAGATGAACCCGGCGACAAGCGAATCAACATCGAGCGCATCGAAGAAGCCTTGGGCACCAATCCGGAAATCGTGGCCGCCAATTGTCCGTTTTGCATAACGATGCTGCAGGACGGCCTCAAAGCCAAAGAAAAAAATGAGTCGGTCATGGTGTATGACCTGTCCGAAATGATATTGCAAAATATCTAAACCCGCCCTCTTTTTCCAAATTCAACAACCACACCCATTTCACAATGCTTAAAATTAGTAACGAAACAAAAATCGGCCTGCTCGCTGTGGCGGCCATCGCTGTGGGAATCTGGGGCTTCCAGTTCCTCAAGGGCATCAATGTGTTGACTGCTTCCCAAACGTTTTACATCCGCTACAACGATGTCGAGGGATTGCGCCCCTCCAGTGCGGTATTCATCAGCGGACACCAGGTCGGCATGGTCAAAGACATTTTCATTGATCCGGAGGACGACCGCACCATCGTAGCCATAATCAACGTGGATCGGCAGATAGATGTGCCGAAGGATGCCGTAGCGGTCATCGTGAGTGCGAGCCTGATGGGCGGCAAGGCGATCAGTTTGTTGATCGAGCGCCCCTGTAACGGGAACGATTGTGCCCAGAGCGGCGACTATTTGACCGGTCGCACCAAATCGTTCATCGAGAGCGTATTGGGCAATCCCAAGGAGTTGGACGTGTACATGGAACGTTTACGCATTGGTCTGACTGCGCTGTACGACACCATCGCCGATCCCAACCATCCGCAAGGGATCGGCCATACGCTGGTGGCCTTGGAGGAGTCGCTGAAAAACATTGCGTTGATGACCGGCAAGATCAACCACTTCCTCGATGCCAGCACGGCAGGACTGACGGCCACGGCCAACAACACCGCCGAAATTACCCGCGCAATTCGCGAAAGCAACACCAGCATCACCTCCACGATGGAAAACATGGCCGCCTTTAGTGAACAACTCAAGGGCGCGGGTATTGACAAATCCGGCCAGAAAGCCGCTGTCCTGATGGATTCCCTGACGGTGACTGTCAGTTCCCTGCACAGTACGCTGGGAACTACGCAGTCGGCCATTTCCAAACTGGATGCAATGCTATCCGGCAAAGAAGGTTCTCTTGGTATGATGCTCAACGATCCCGAGTTTTACACCAATATGGTGCGCACAACCCGGCACTTGCAACTGCTGTTGCAAGACCTGCGCCTTAACCCGAAGCGCTACACCACCGTTAAGTTGAAGGTGTTCGGGAAAAACAAAACCGGTGATTACGAAGTCCCGGTCGATGACCCGGCTTATCAATTGCTGATAGACAGCCTCGAGCGGGATTACAGCAAAAAAATGATCAAGAATTGATTCCGGAAACCTGCTATTGACCCTGGAACAGGTTTTCAGCCACAGTCAAATCGCTGCCACTATGTTACAAATTTTAGCCAAACAATGGTGGGTCTTCGTGCTTCGCGGCGCCGTGTCCCTGGCTTTTGCTGCCGCGGTGCTTATGGTGCATGACGTTACGTTCGAGGTGCTTGCCATGATGATTGGCCTGCTCCTTTTGGCCGACGGCCTCTTCGCTACGTATGGGGGCTGGAACATGCGCGGACAGGATGATGATTGGTGGGTAGCCACCCTGGAAGGACTTCTCGGAGTTGGTCTTGGAGCCACCACTCTGCTGACGTCCGAACTAAGCGCCGACCGCCTGCTGCTGTACCTGTCCTTGTGGTGCCTGCTCACCGGTGCTTTCGAGATCATTCTGGCGTATCGAATTCGCAAGGAAATTCGAAACGAATGGCTCCTGGCCCTTGCGGGCGGCCTTTCGATGGCGCTTGGTCTGCTCCTCCTGTTCCAGCCGAACGCCGGCAATATTTCGACCGCCTGGTGGTTGAGCGGGTATGCCCTGTTTTTTGGTCTGCTCATGATTGGCCTGGGATTCCGCTTGCGCGGGCGTTAGAGAAAACCAGACTTTCCAGGTTTTCAAACCTGGAAAGTCTATTGCACGCGAAATCTTACCATTATGCGAATTCCGCTCATTTTCTTAGCCCTGCTCGGTGCCCAGCCTGTTTTTTCTCAAAAAATGCTGCCTGCAGCCGAATGGTGTGCCAAAGGCAAGCGGTTGTTTGCGACGATGCCACCGCCCAATACCGCGCCCGACACCCGCAGCGATTCCATTGACATCCTTCGGATGACTCTACACCTCGACATCACCGATTTTGCCCAACAACAAATCAGCGGCAAAGCCGATATTGACTTTGCGGCCAAGGTCAACGGCGTGTCCGACATTCGGCTCGATTTGCTCGGTATGACCATTGACTCGGTCGTGTCCACCCTTGATCCAAATTGGACGTACGACGGGAGTCTCCTGCAAATCTCGTGGCTTACCTCACTGGATGCGGGTGCGTTATCCAGCATGACCATCCATTACCACGGCAAGCCTGTGCAGGATGCATCCGGCTTGGGCGGTTTTTACTGGCAAGGCGAGTACGCCTACAACCTCGGGGTGGGATTTGCTGCCGATCCGCACAATTTCGGGCGGGTATGGTTCCCCTGTTTCGACAATTTTGAGGAGCGTTGTCAGTTTGATTTTGACATTCGTACACCGCCCGGTAAAGCTGCTTTTTGTAACGGGCGGCTCTTGGCCAGTGTGTCTTCGGGCACGGGTACCCTTTGGTATTGGCGTATGGACGACCCTATTCCGTCCTACCTCGCTTGCGTGGCAGTCGGGCCGTTTGTGCCCTTCGAGCGCACGTATTCAGGCGAACAAGGCCCCGTCCCCGTGCAGATTGCGGTTGCCGCTGCCGATACAAACAAACTCCAGGGCTCCTTCGTACACCTGCCCGACGCCCTCGCCGCGTTCGAACACTGGTACGGGCCGTACCGCTGGGACAAAATCGGCTACTCCATCGTCCCCTTCGGCTCGGGCGCCATGGAGCATGCCACGAACATCGCCTACATGCAAGCCGCAATAAACGGAACCACCACCAGCGAAACCCTCATGGCCCACGAACTCAGCCACCACTGGTGGGGCGACCTGGCCACCTGTTCCTCCGCCGAAGACATGTGGTTGAATGAAGGCTGGGCCGTGTATTCCGAGCATTTGTTTTTGGAACACGTGTACGGCCCGGGGCGATATGCAACGGAGGTTGGCAGTAACTTTTTGAGTGTTTTGGAAAATGTGCACGTGCAGGAAGGGGGCTACCGCGCTGTGTCGGGGCTGCCGCACGAGTTCACATACGGGCGGCACGTGTACAACAAAGGTGCCGTGGTAGCGCACAACCTGCGCGGGTACCTCGGCGACTCACTTTTCCGCGCCGGATTGCGGGCAGCTCTGGAGGAAAATCAATTTGACGACTGGAGCAGCGCTGTTTTTCGCGACAAACTCAGCGCAGCAACCAACTATGACCTGAGTGATTTTTTTGCCGACTGGGTCTTTCAATCGGGTTTCGCGGATTTTTCGATTGACTCGCTTTCGATCACTCTTTCGCCGGTAGACGCCGGCACCAAAGTGAAACTTTTCGTAAAACAAAAACGCCGGGGCGCTCCGGCGTTTTATCAAAATGTGCCCCTGGAGTTCACCTTCGTGGATGCAGTCAACAACCGGCAATACCGCTCGGCAATAGTTTCCGGGGAAAACAGTGTGGTGGAGTTTACGTTCCCGTCCTGGGGTTTTCTGCCTGCCAAGGTTTGGGTGAATACGCGGCAGCGCCACACATTTGCCCGGGCGGAGAAGGAAATCATCGTCAAAACATTGGAGACCCACAACTTTTCCCAGGCCAAGATGACCATCCGGGTCACCGGACTGCCCGCCGACTCGGCGCTCATCCGGGCAGAACATCACTATGCCATGCCGGATACTGCAGGCACTGCAAACCCCAACGGCTTTACATTCAGCAATCGCTATTGGACGGTGGATGCACTGCATCCATTTGCCGGTGAGGCTACCTTTTTGTACGACGGCAGGGGGCTACTGGATCAGATGGACACCGAATTATTTGCTCAAACCGGCTCATCGGAAGACAGTGTGGTGCTGTTGTACCGGCCAGGCCCCGGCCATCCCTGGCAAGAGCACCCGAACTACCTGAAAAATGTGATCACTTCGACACAAGACAAGTTCGGTCTGTTGCGCACTTTTCAAACAGAACCGGGACAATACGCAATTGCCAAAGGCAAGACAACCGTGGCTGCTCCGGAGGCGCTGCTACCGACAATAGCAGCAACAATATCGCCCAATCCGGCAACCGACCACGTCCGGGTGTCGGCAGATTACCCGTTCGCGCAAGTGCAGGTTTTTGGGCTATCCGGTGAAATGCTGCATGAAGTTCGTATGGAGCCCACGAAATCCGCTGAAATCAACACTGCCGGTTGGCCGGCCGGTACCTACTGGGTGCTGCTTTGGGGCAAGAGCCGAACGGGTACGGCAGGGCCGTTCGTGCTGCTTCGGTAAGGAATTACAGTGTCCAGTCCCTATTCCAGGTAGGCGGGAAAAACGGGTTTGCGTCGTTCTGTTGCCGGAGGCGGGCTTCTTCTTCGGCTTCGAGGGCGCGAAGGGCCTTGGTTTTGTCAAAAATATCTCGGGGAAGAAAGTAAGCGGATTCCTGGCCCCGTTCGTCGGCGAATGGGTCGTAGCGCTCCAGTTCGTCGTCCTCCAATTCTTCCTTGAACCAAAAAGAGGTAAAAATGCCTGCGAGGCTGCCCAGCAGGTGGCTTTCCCAGGAAATGCCTTCCTGATCTGGCAGGATTCCGAGGAACATACCGCTGTAAAATACCATCACGATCAAAGCCAGAATAATGGAACGCAGGCTGCGCCTGAATATCCCGTTCCAGAAAATGAAGGCGACCAGCCCGTATACCACCCCGCTCGCGCCGATGTGCAACACCGGTCGAGCCAGCAGCCAGACGGCAAATCCGGTGAGCAGGAAGATCATCCAGAAGGCCCGCATCGCCACTTTTTTGAAAAAATAAAGAGTAATGGCGGTCAGTACAAACAGTGGAAACGAGTTGGACAACAAGTGCTCCCAACTGCCGTGTACCATCGGGGCCGTGGCAATGCCCCGCAAGCCCCAGACGCGGCGCGGCATGATCCCGAACCAACCGGGATCCGAACCGACAATGGTCAGGTAAGCATGCAACAGCCACAAAAACAACACAATTCCGGCCGGGAAGCGCAGGCTTTCCAGAAAGTGCCGGCGCGAATTGTCCAGGCCGTCGTTTTCGTTGTCAAAAACCATAGTCAAGATTTAAAAGGCCCACTACCTATCGTCCAAGTTGCAACGCAAATCCAATTCCGATGGCGTACCCGTTGTCCGGTGTGGTTTGTATGTTGGGCCGGATGCGCAGGGTCAGGTCGTCGCTGACGTCGAAATGTGTGAGGTGAGCATCCACAAAGGCTTCGGTTGCGGTCAGGATGTAGGCTAAACCAAGGAGTACCGTGTTGAGTTCAACGTAACTGCGCCATTGATCGCGATAAAATTTCAAGCGTGTGGCATCCATCAGGGTATAGGGGGCCTCTGTCGGGTTGGTGTTCGGGTCTCCATCCACTACCCAACGGTAGTTGTCTTTCAGGAGATTGTATTGGTTAATGTTGTCAATTTCGGTGTAGGTCAGTACCCCCAGCACGCCGTACACGATCGGGAGTTTCCACCATTTTTTGTTGTAGGCCTGTCCGGCTCCGGGCAAGGCCAGCGACAGCCACACGGCAGTGCCGGGGTTAGGGTAGTTTTTTGAAAGGATACGTTTGACAAAACCAGGTTTTGGCGGAGAAACCTCAGATGAGTCATGTACGATCAACAACTGGTCCGGCTTAACAGGAGGCAGGGAATCGGGCTGTTGGGCCTTCATGTTGACTGCAAGAAAGCAGCATAGTGCTGTGATGGTCAGGAGTCGGGTTTTGATCATGCTTCTTCCTTCAGAATTTCCGAAACGGGCATGAAAAATCCGGGAATGGCTTTTTCGGCGCTGCACAAATCATCCGCCCGACAGATGCGCGATGCATCAGGTGAATCGTACACATGGACTTCCTGTAGGGCAGGGTAGATGTTCCAGATGACCTTGACCCCAGCAGCAAAGTATTCCTGGTTTTTGCGGCTGACACGGTTGGCCTTGTCGTTGGGCGAAATGATCTCGGCAACAAAAGCAGGAATCTGGATTTGATTTTGCTTGCCGTTTCTGATTTGCTCTTTTGTAAGAAAAGCAACATCGGGACGACGGTGCACCAACGGGTTTAGCAAAATATCAACCTCGGCTATCAGTTTGCCGGTGATGGCCTTTTGTTGACACAGGTTCTTGAAAAAGGTATCCAGGTTGTCCCAGATGTAGAGTTGGGTTATATCCATACTATTCAGGCTTTTTTCTACTACTCCATTTGTCCACTCGTACGTGTGGCCATCCTCGCGGGAGAGGAATCGGTTCTGAAAGGATTCCCAGGAAACATAAGCCGGCCGCTTTTTGACCTTGATCGGAGCAGGCTTTGGCGCACTTGCCGAACGGGATGCTGTAGTCGCTGTCATAGTTTTTCTTTTTCTCTATGTTCTCTCAAACTCTGTGAGCCTCTGTGACATTGTACTTTACGAGCGGAAAACCCTACTGAAAATCGTTCATGTTCCGCAAAATAATCTGCTTGCCGTTGAAATCCGACACGATAGCGGTCATCGTCACGGCGGCGCTTGGTGTGGTGGCTTGGGCGAACGTGGCGTACGATTGGGTGAAAATCGGGATGCTGCCTGTGGCATCGGTCACCGTTTTGCCGCCGGAAATGGGTGTGCCGCCGCCGGAAAGGGTGGCTCCTACGATTTTGACCAGGGTGCTTTCCCAGGCTTCAGAGTTGGCGTTCACTTCGGCAACGGTGGCGGTACGCACCACGGGTGTGTTGCCGCTGGTGAGTGCGCCGGATTTGTCCAACTGTACGTTGTTTACCTGCAGCAGTTTGTTGAACTCGCTGAGCTCCTGACCGGAAACTTCCACTTCGACTTCGTCGCCCACGTTGTAGCTGTGGTTGGCGCTGAAACGCACGAGAATGCCGGCGGAGCCGTCGAGGTCCTGAACGTATGCGTTGCGGCCGTTCAGGTTGTTACCGATGCGGTCGGAGATGACGATACCGCGGATTTTGCGATTGGAGGGAGCGCTCGTAGTGGTGCCGGTGAAAAATGTGCGCAGGTCTTTGATGGACATCAGTTGGCCGCCTACGCCGCTGCACCGTTCGCCGGCCATGTTCACGTCGCTGACGTCGCGGATGAACAACTGCAACGTGTTGCCGTAGATACCGAGCACGCCCGTGATGCTGCCGCTACCGGTCGGTGTGAGTGTACCGGCAAAGGTGGCGTATCCGCTGCTGCGGAGGATAAGTTTGCCGCCGGTGCAGTTCATCAGCGTGCGGTTCAGGCTATACTGGGTGATCGGGTCGGCGTAGGTTTTGCCTGCGTCGGCAGCGATGAACTGCACGTTTTCCAGTTTGATGAGCGTACTGATGTGGCTGGCGTTGATATTGGAAATGTCGACCACCGTGGGTACGGGCGGCGTAGCGCTGATGGGGCCTTTCACCACTTTTTTGCGCACTTGTGTCTCGGTCAGGCCGACGTCTATCAGGTTGCCCCCTTCCTCGATGGTGCTGCCGGTGAGTTGGGTGAGGTCGTTGTAGTCCGTCAGGATCAGGTCTTTGCAGTAGATGTACATCTTGCGACCCACCGGGAACTGGTTGAACAGATACCCGTCGTTGAACTTGATCTCAATGCCGCCTGTGGCATCCTGAATGACGAGGGTTTTGTAGTAGTTGCCGGAGCGGTCGTCCATGACCACCGTACCCTCGATGATGAGGTCTCCGGCGATTTTGTCAAAACCGCCGTTGGTGGAAACGTGCAGGGCTTTCAGCGCAGCAATGGTGGTATTGGCGGTCACGTTCACCGGTTCGCCGCCGGTGGGTGGTTCGTCGAAGTCGCGTTTTACGCAGGCGGTTGTACCGGCCAGAAAGAGGGCGAAGAGCAGGAGCAGTGGCAAATTTTTCTTGAGCAAAAGCATATTGTTGTGATTTTGAAAGCAAAAGATGGGTGGTGATCAGGAAGTTTGTGGGGGTTTTCGCCGCGCTTGGTGTTTTCACCAAGCGCAAATAGTTTCGTGTACATTGACGTGCGCTTGGTGAAAACACCAAGCGCGGCAATGAAAACCTGGTTGCCTCAAATCCGCAGCGCCAAACTGACAAAGTAATTCAGCCCCGGCGCATACGTCACCTGGCTGGAATACAGCCGGGGGTCGGTCGTGTCGTTCCGGTAAGCATTCCGGTAGGCATCGCGTCCGGAAGTAATGATGTTCGTATTGTTCAGAAGGTTGTTTACGCCTACGGTCAGGTAAACGAAATAGTCGTCTTTGATGCGCCAGGACTTGCCGCCGAAAAAGTCGAGCGTGTATGCCGACGGTGCTTTTTGCTGGTCAATGATGAGGTTCCAAAGCGGTGTGCCGCGCTGGAACGGCGCCACGAAGCCGGCGGTGCGGCGGGTTTGGTCAAACTGATACCAGAAGTTGTCGGCCCAGTTGAACGTGAGGGTCGCGAACCAGAAATCTTTGCTATCGTAGCGCACACTGGCCGACGCGGTGGTTTGAGGCGTCCGCGGGACGTAAAAATTCTTTTGGTAAACCAGCACGCCGTTCAGGATCACGTCCGACGTATTGTCCTGCGTGAGGTACAGCGTGGGGCGGTTGGTGTAGATGTATTCCCCGACATTGGCCGCAGCCGTAAACGTCCAGGCCACAAACGGTTTTGCCTCGATAGCCGCTTCGATACCCGCGTGCTGCCGGTTGATGTTGCGCGTCAGCACGGAACCGAACACCCCGGTGGTGGCGGCGTACACGAGGTAATTGTCGTACTCGCCCCGAATTTCGGTGTAGTATCCGGTCAGTCGCGCCTTGATATTCGGCGACCGCCAGATATAGCCACCTTCGACACTTTGGATGGTGGTTGGGTCAACGGGCGCCGGGTTGGGCAGGTCTTCCAGGGTTTGGTTGCGCGTGCGGGGCGACAGG
>Ga0154020_10005654_pt1 | contig 14707 bp, 7 predicted proteins | sample Klosneuvirus_201_FD_109709 | JGI IMG/M metagenome (GOLD analysis project Ga0154020, IMG submission 109709) | Active sludge microbial communities from wastewater, Klosterneuburg, Austria - Klosneuvirus_20160825_MG | ecosystem: Engineered > WWTP > Aerobic digester > Activated sludge | place...
CTGCCCCGCAAAGGGTGGGCTTTTTTTATGGTGAGCTATAGAGCGAAAAATTTTGGTTTTTGATTAGAATTGTAAATCTTAAAGTGGTAAGTGGTCTTTCTATATAGATGGCTGGAGTTATTCATTGGCTGTTATTTCGGTTATTTCTCCACTTATATATACTCTTAGGAAATTTGAATTTTCTTAAGAGCACATTCAAATATCATTGTGCTAAATTGGGTGTGACTTATTCGAAAAAACTTTAATTGAAAGCCGACATTTTAAATTTGTATTTGACTGAAGACTATGAGTCTATTTATCTTTTGATATGATTATTTTTTATTCAATTGCCATAGCGGAAAGGTCTATAAAAGTAAGTGCGCGTTTTTATAGAGTTATTTTTTAATTAAGGTTATTGATTTAGGATTTAAAAATAGCTTTGATTAGAGGCTAATGTTCATCTTTGAAGTTATTTCCCAAAGTAAAAAATAAATTTTGCCTTCGATTTGACACTAATCATAAGGGTTCCTATAATGATGGTTATTTTATTGTGTCTAATATTTTATTCAAATTTAGGGATCGTGCAGAAGCATCAAAAATTTCACGATAAGGCCCATCTCTTTTATACAGAGTTTCATGTGTTCCTGATTCTACTACTCTACCTTCCTTCATAACATAGATAATGTCGGCATCAATTATCTGAGAAATTGAATGTGAAATAATTAATACTGTACGGTTTTGTTTAATTGCATCTAGACTATTTTTTATTTGTTCCGTGGCAATGGCATCTAGACTGGCAGTGGGTTCATCCAACATAATAATCGGTGGATTTTTAAGAAATAGACGCGCAATAGCTATGCGTTGCTTCTGCCCACCGGAAAGCATCTGTGCCTCTGTTTCATATCCATTTGGTAATTGGATGATTTGATCATGGAGATAAGCACTCTTTGATGATTCAATGATTTCTTCCATAGTTGCTGCCATATTGCCATACCTGATATTATCGGCAATAGTACCACGAAATATATGATTCTGCTGCAGCACTATTCCTATGTTATTCCTTAAATTATTTGTATCGTAATTATTCAAATCTACTCCATCCATTGATACTATCCCACTATCTGGTAGATAGAATTTGCATAATAAATTGACCACTGTACTTTTACCTGCACCACTCAATCCTACTAGAGCTGTGGTACGTCCATTTTCTATTTTTAAACTAACACTGTGCAGAGCTTTAGTGCCATTAGGATAAGTAAAATCAACATCGGACATTTCCAGATCACCCAATATATGGGAGGGTGCATAGTTGCCGGATTCTTCTATTTCATCATCTGAACCTAAGATTTCAAAATAGCCTTCAGCGTATATAAAAGCGTCATTCATCTCGTCGTAAATTCTATGCAGTTGTCTTATCGGCGCTGATACATTACTGAACAACATAATGTGCAACATAATAGCGCCAATGGTGATTTGTTGATCCAATACTAAATAAACGGTGAGTAGTATAATTAGTACAACTCCTATTTGCTCCAAGAAAGTTTTTACTGCATCAAATATGAAGTTGGTTTTCCTGGTATAGAGCTGACTATTCATTAGCTTCATTTGAAGATCAAATTGTTTTTTGCCTTCGTATGTTTCCCGCACAAAACTCTTGATTACCATTATAGAATTAATCAAATTTAAAAGTCCATTATTTTTCTCTTCTCTCTGGCCTCTCAATTGGCGACGAACACCTTGTAGCTTTCTGGCTTGCTTCAGACTCACATAAAAATAGGCCGGAATTATTGTAGTGGCTACCAGTCCAACATACACATTGGCCAAATACATAATCACTAATGCTATAATGGCATTGCTAAATAAGGGTAATATATCAATAAAGAAATTCTGAACTAGTTTTGTTAGACTCTCTATTCCCCGATCAATTCGCATCTGAAGTTTTCCTGACTCATGGTTGCTTTCAGTAAAGAACGCGAGCCTATAAGTCATAATTTTTTCAATTACCGATTGCGCTAGTTCAGCACTTATATTAATTCTGATTTTTTCACCGTAATATTTTTGACCAAAGGATATGAAAATATTAATAATCTCCTTACCAAATAATATCATAGAAATTATACCTAGTACTTTCAGTCCGGAAGCAAGTGGATCTGGTAGTCTCAACAAAAGCTCAACTTCATCCACAGTATATTTTAATACGAGCGGATTTACTTGGGCAACTAAGGCACCAATGAAGGTAAGAAATAATGTTCCCCAGATCATAGACCTATAAGGCCTTACAAACGACTTTAGCTGCTTGTAGATATTGATTAAACCTAATGTCCTGGGAAAGCGCTTGTCTTCCATTCAGATTTATGGTGCTTTAATAGAATTATGGTGCAAATGTCATGCTTTAACAACACATTAGTTTAGGTTGTTCAAGATCACAAAAGTTGACGTACAAATAATATTTCCCATATTTTTGCAAAATGAAAAAATTCCTAAGACATCTTTTAAATAGAGTTGGATACGATATTGTCAAAGTAAGGCACTTTGGTGAGGTTGAAAAGAATGCTGAGTATGAGTTCAATAAGGAGGCATTTGAAGCAATAAAAGTGATAAAAGATTACACTATGGTGCCTTATCAGAATTTGGAACAACTGTTTGAGATGGTCAAATACTGTGAAGAGCGCAGGATAGCGGGCGATTATGTAGAATGCGGAGTATGGAAGGGAGGTAGTATTGGCCTTATGGCTTTGGCTAATCTACAATATAGCTCTATCCGTCGTAACCTGCATTTATTCGATATTTTTGCGGATATAGGTGAGCCTGATCCAACAAAGGATGGAGTAAAAGCACTTAAAGATGTTGAAAAGTATCTTGGGAAAAAATTACAATTAACGGGTAAGAAGGAATCTATGAATGGTTTTTATGATTCATTTGGCGGCCACGGTACTTTGCAAGGCAATCAAGAGTTGTTGGAAAATATCATAGGTTATCCAAGAAACAGTATACAATATCACGTAGGTTGGTTTCAGGACACTATACCGAATGATTACTCTGAGATGGGGCCTATTGCCATCTTGCGCCTGGATGGGGACTGGTACGAGTCGACTTGGATATGTCTCAATCATTTATTCGATAAAGTGGTGAAAGGCGGTTTTGTTATTATCGATGATTATGGCACCTATGAAGGATGTAGCAGGGCAGTAAATGAATTCTTTGCCGAGCGAAACATCCATCCTTTCTTAAGTTATTCCAGTACTGAATGCCGATATTGGATTAGAGAGTAATTAATATCCCATCTTGTTCCATGCATTAGAATGGCTTTAGCACATAATAAATGCTTATATGTGTTCTGAATATTTTGATTGTCCACGCACCTGTGTAATTCTTTCTTTCCACTTAACCGCCTTGGTTGAGACGGCCATTTATTCATAGACTTCATGCCTTCAAGTTGAGCCCCAGTAATTTGACTTGTGGGATTGTAATATTTTATCACCCATTTTAAATTGAATTTTTTCACATATATTAAAAAAAAATGCAATAAATAACTATTTGATAGTATTGTGCAATCAAACATATTACGGATATTTGTAATATCTAATCGCTGATAATAGAACAGTATATACTTAGCGATTTATTATAATGTAAATAATTGTTTTTTATAGAACCGTGCCGGCCCCCTGGGCCGGTCATTTTTAAGCTCCCCAAAAACAGTATAAAAAAAATCCGGTGAATGCCGGTAGACATATTTTGTAATAAGGTTTCTTGTCCAAAGGGTGGTTAAAGAATCATCCTTTGGTCTTTTTTACAAAGTGCAAGACAGGTAATTTCTTAATTCTAAATATACTATGGTCATGAAAACTACAACTTTAATGACTGGCAAATTGAGTGGATTCCAAATGGTGAACATCATTTGGCTACTGGCATTTAGCCCATTTGCTATGAAATTTTTTGCTCCCGCTAAGCCTGAGCCACCTAGGATAGAAAGTCAGCTAATGGTGGGTGATAATGTGTCACTGAACTGTAAGAACAATGTTAATATTAGTATCAGTCAAACTGGTGTGTCGGAAGTAATCCCGGCTTTTTTTATTGCACCGGGCTATCCCAATTTTATGAACTTGATCTCCATAATACAGGGACGTAACAACAACATTATCACCTGTGCAGATGTCGGAAAAGATCTGATGATCATCGTGACTGATACGCTTACACATGAACGATGCATGACGTCTTTCCACGTGGAAGATAAGATGCCTCCAACATTTATCTGTGAAGATGTGGAAGTCCCCTGTGGAATCGGTTTAGATGATCAGACTTTAAACGAATATGCAGGCTTTGCAACTGATAATTGTACCGATCCGGTCAACCTGACTTTGATCGATTATGTAGATTCTGTCTATAGCTGCCCCTCACCCTACACCTATAAATCTACCAGGACTTATGTGGCGACAGATGCTTCAGGCAATTCATCTTCATGTACATTCAATATTTTCTTTCTAAGACCTATACTCGATTCTATTGTGTTTCCCAATGATACTACAATAGAATGTACCAATTTTAGTAAGGATACCTCTGTGACGGGTCAGCCCACATTTATGGGTTATCCACTTACAGGCGTATGTTACACTTGGTTCTACTTTGATGACAGGACTACTCCTATGGGCTGTGAAGGTCGGTTTAAAATCAGGAGAATCTGGACAGTACTGGATGAATGTAATGGCACTAGTCGTCGTGATACCCAATTCATCATGTCTATAGACACTACACCCCCCTCTGTAACTTGTCCGGCCGATATCACTATTGGTACTGATGGGCATACCTGTGCGGCGGTATATACATTTCCAGCACCTACTGTCTCAGATGGTTGCACTCCAAAAAATCAAATAACTATAAAATACAAAGTGGATGGTATTATACGGTCCGGACCTTCAGTCACGTTGGAACCCGGCGCTCATATCATTCAATACACTGCTGACGATAAATGTAACAATACTTCTACCTGCACTTATACAGTTACGGTGGTGGATATAATGCCTCCCGATCTGACTTGCCATGACATCACTGTAGCTCTGAATAATCAGGGTGAAGGTAAGGTATGTGCTGATTCGCTTTTATTTGATTACTCCGATAATTGCCCGGGTGAACTGTATATTCAGATTCGAAAAATGCAGGATGACGTGTTTACCGATTGTGTGACTTACACCTGTGATGAGATTGGCACAAATAATATGTTGGTTTTCGAAGTATGCGATGAAGCCGGCAATTGCAATACGTGTATGGTAACTGTGGATGTGCAGGATAAGGAAAGACCTGTGATAGATTGTACTAATAATCGAATTGCTGTACCTTGTGATGGTGTAGATATCTTTGACATTCATCATCATGTTCCGCCGATTTCTGACAATTGTGGAATTGCAGATACTCTTTTTCAAAAGATTCAAGATAACGTTTCTTGTGGCACAGGTGAGATTATATGGCGTATTATTGCAGTCGATAATGCAGGGCTAAGAGATAGCTGTGATTTCCATGTCATTGTAGTCAACCCTTATCCTTTTGATGAATTGATCATTGATTGGCCTGAAGATATTTCTCTGATGGGTTGTAGCCCTAATGTAAATGATACTTCTCTTACCGGCTTTCCCCACGTGTCCGGTCCATACTGCAATCCACTTTGGATCGGTGCCATCATCGACTCTACCATCACTGATGAAGGATGTCTGATCGTATCGAAGACCTGGCGGGTTATCGATAGTTGCATTTACATCGGAGGAGATGAAGGTATTAAGGAACACATACAAATTATCAATGCAGACGGCGGATTGCCGCCTATATTCACTTTTGTTCCACCTGATGTCACCGTAGATGGAGATGTAAGTTGTGACGCTTATGTCCAACTGGACTCAGCAAAAGCAAAAGCTTGTGCAACCCCTGTGATTATTACCAATTCTTATACAGATGGTGGACCCGATGCAAGTGGTACCTATCCGGAAGGAACTACTATAATTACCTTCACAGCAACAGATACCTGTGGACGTGTAAGTACTGCAACAACAAGCGTCACTGTCAATACACCCGGCTTGGTATTGGAATGTCCAGACACTACTATGACATGTGATACTTATAGTCCTGATTTTATTCCATTGCCTATATTGATATTCTCTTGTGGTGATACTACACTCGTTCGTACTTACACAGAGAACCTAAATATTTGTGGAGGAGGTACTGTAGATGTACACTATGTCGTCACAGATGAAAATGGACATGTCGCTATTTGTGATTTTACTATTATAGTCCAGAATAATGGAGCACTTACGGATAATGATATTGATTGGCCGGAGACTCCGCTCATTTTTGACCAGTGTGATGTCAATTTAGATCCTGATTCACTGGATAGTAGACCCGTCATTACAAATGTCAGCTCTTGTGCTCATTATAGTATCTCATATGAGGATGTTCCTTCGACTCCGCTTGATAGTCTTGCCTGTTATGCTATTGATCGCAACTGGACTGTGGTGGACTCTTGTAGTCTGGACAATATGGAGGGAGGCATACATTTATTTGTTCAGCATTTTGAATTTATTGATACCATTGCACCTGTCTTCCATGGATATACTTTGGGTGATACCATTTATTTTTTCGTAGATACACTCAGTTGTGATAATTTTGTAGATCTCAGTGGCCTGACAGTCACCGATTGTAACTTGCTTACTGTAATAAATGATTCTCCCGCTACTGATGCAGACCATAATTCTGTAGATGCCAGCGGAACATACGGCATCGGTACGACCACAATAAATTACACAGCGACGGACAGCTGTGGAAATACTAGCATATTCCAACTCTTTACTTTTGGAAGGGATACAGTTGCACCTAAGTGGAAATGTCCTGTGAAGATTCCAATAGTAATGAATGAAGATGGTATTGATACTTTGCATGCTTATGAATTAGAACAAGATACTGCTCTAGCGAGTGATAACTGTACACTCCACGAGAATCTGAGGTTTACTTTTGACTCACTGGATATTCCAAATGATTCTTTGATCTTCATTTGTATGGGATCAATCAATTTTCTTTTATTTAAAAATATACCTGTATTTGTCTTTGACGAAAGCGGCAATTTTAAAAGATGTCTTGTCGCTATAGAATATATTTTACCGCCTAGTGGAGATGTGGATTGTAGTCATACCATGTTATTGATGGGCACAATTTATAATGAGGTGGGATTGCCCATAGACAAGGTAAAGATTATGTTGGTAGGTGAGAACAGGTACAGCATGAATGGCCTGAACGGTGATTATTGGATTTATGATATTCCTCCCGGTGCGGATTTAGAAGTTGCCTGTGATAAGGAAGATAATCCACTCAATGGAATTAGTACACGTGATATTATTGAGCTCCATCGGCACTTGTTGGGTACTAAATCGCTGAAGACACCATATCAGATGCTTGCAGCGGATGTAAATGGTGATCAAAAATTATCTACTAAAGACATTTTGGATCTGCGTTCACTAATAGTCGGAAATACCACCGAATTGCCATGTGGATTTACCTGGAGATTTGCAGACGCCAACTATCGCTTTGCAGATCCGACCGATCCATTCCATCAGCCGCAAGTATTTAATACCAGAATCCAAAATGTCACAGGTATGGTACCTAAGGCCAATTTTGTAGGCATCAAAATGGGAGATTTAAATTCATCTGCAAAAGTAAATGCTAAGCAAGATGAAACAGAGATTAGAGATCAGCTAACATTGCCACTTGTAGTTTCTTCAGAACAAATCCAGGATGACTTAATCGAAGTAACATTTTCTGCTAAAGAACTGGAGAATTATATGGGCTTCCAGTTTGAATTGAACTTTGACGCTTCTGTATTACAATTTCAACACTATGTACCGGGCAATTTGTCTGATTTCAATGAAAGTAATGTAGGTGTTAAAAACGCAACTCGAGGAAAAATTGGTATCAGCTGGGATAACATGAAGTTGGATAACAATTCTGAGATTATACACTTGTACTTCAAAGTACTTAGAAAAGGAAATGCAGCGCTTACCTTAAATGAGTCGCGTATAAATGCAGAAGCCTACACACTGGACAATAATGTAAGAAAAGTAGTACTGGAAGGTGCAGATGTTTTAGCCGGTGCTAAGACTCAAGCTCAGGGTATTCTGTATCAAAATATCCCCAATCCATTTACACACAACACCACAATCAAAATATTACTGAATGATAATACACAAGGTATCTTCACAGTATATGATATAACCGGTAAGGTCATATGGCAGAAATCAGCTGAATTTGAAAAAGGATTGAATTCCATTGAACTTAAAGCAGAAGATCTGGGAAGATCAGGCGTTTACTTCTACCGTTTTGAATCTAGCTCATTTAGTGAGACTCGAAAAATGATATTTACGTTGTAGTTTTTTTGAATTAAGACCATTTATAAAGGGGCTCATGATATTTCATGACCCCTTTTTTTGTTGATGTAATTTTATTATTGACTTGTAGGCTTAAAAAATGCAAGTTTCCAATCTGTATTAGGCTGATAATCATATATATACACTTTAGTTATATATGTTATTCATTAATTCACCTTGTATAGGTATAGATGTACTGATTTTTCATATGATATATTTGTACCATGTATTGAAAGTAATACTACTCTTTGAAAGGAAGTAATTTTAGAACCACCGAACCAACCTACACACAATATTTCCTTTCATTTTCCTACCAACCTATATTAAAATACCTACCTGAATAAAATTATTTATTTCAGCTATTGATTCTGTTTCTACTTTGATAGAGACCGTAGATGCTGTATATGAAATAATGGCTTATTCACAATATTAATTATTGGGATCTGACCGATCCTGCTCAATAAGGAACTACAACTGCTATGCCTGTAAAGTCAGGTATGGGAGTACTTTATTAAAATCTTTTTACAAAAAACTAAAACTAAGTGTCTCATGAAAAGAAATCATTTTACAGATTATTTCAAACAGGGAATTAGTTTCGGTGCCCAAACAGTACTGTTACTATTTCTTTTATTTTTTTACCAAAACAATGGTGTAGCGCAAGGGTGTACACCATCTTGTACTTCCACTAACATCTCAATTGAAGGGCCTTCAGATGATTGCCAGGCTGAAGTTACTCTAGGGATGGTGGCTACTTTTTCACCCGGGTGTGGTGCTACCTACCGAATCAATCTACGACCCACCATGACAGGCCCCATTCTGGAGACCGTGGACAATGGCGTACTCGTAGTAGATGGTTATTCAATCAGTGGTACTAACTATGACTACATTGGAAAGCATCTGGTCATCGAAGTAATAGACCTTACTTCTACCAACAGGTGCTGGAACTGGCATTTATTTGAAGACAAGTTGCCACCTGCTATTACATGTGAGACTGATACAGTTCCATGCTATGTGAATTATCAATTTGCCGGAGTAGATGTGAACGATTGTTCTGGCCCAGTTCAGGTATTTACACTGGATGAAAGCATTACAGACCTGGATTGTTCAGAAGAGAATCTTGGTTTTCTGAAGAGAATCATCCGTACTTACTATGCACAGGATGCAGCAGGTAATAAATCGGATACTTGTACTGATACCATTATTCTGGAAAGACCTGATGGAGATTCGATAAATTTCCCGCGCATGGATACAGTATATTGTGATCAGGTATATCAGAAAGACGCTGCTGGTCATCCACACCCGAATGTAACCGGTATTCCTACTATTGGTTTAGGTAAATATGCGCTGTGGCCAGCTGGAATAAATGTCTGTGGTCTGTTTACCGACTACACTGACCGTGTAATTAATCTGGGTTGTGATGTAAAAATCATGCGTACCTGGAATGTAAATGAATGGTACTGCGGTACTGATTATTTATATGATGGGGTTCAGATCATATTGATCAGAGATACTACACCTCCAGCACTCACTGTGCCGGCTGATGTAACTGTGAATACAGGCAATAATACTTGCTCAGCAAACTTCACCGTACCTGCTGCAACTGCTACTGACAATTGTGCTGCTAATTTAAATTGGAAAGTCAACTATCCGGGTGGATTTAAAAATCAAAATGGTGGTTTTACCATCAATTTGCCGGTAGGTACACACACTATTATATACACTGTCAATGACGGTTGTGTTAATCAATCGGTTGATTCTATGCACGTAACTGTTCGTGACGATGTTGCTCCCAATGTAATTTGTATTCAAGCTACTGTGGCTACTATACCTAATGGATCAGAATATGTAAGGGTACCTGCTGCTTCGTTTGACGATGGTTCATGGGATAATTGCGGTCCTGTAACTCTGAAAGTTAGAAGAATGGTTCCTGATTGTAATGGTGATAATTTTAGTCAAGCTATAGCTCCGGGATATGATTATCTTGATTTCTATTGCTGTGATATTACCTCTGAGCCAATTGTAGTAATTCTGAGAGTAATTGACGCTTCAGGTAATTATGGCGAATGTATGGTGAATATCCGTATTCAGGATAAGACTCCACCACGTATCACCTGTCCTCCTGATTTCTCATTGTCTTGTAACTATGCTTACGATGAGTTGGATATCTATGATTTAGGTAAGACTTTCGGACGCATTATTACAGATGGATCTCCTTCCAGATATGGTGTGGTCAATACAGACAGTGAAGTATATTATAGAGATAGCATCGATGGCAGAGCCACTGACAATTGTGGAGTTACTATCACTGAGACAGATGAAATAGACTCTTCAGACTGTGGTATCAGACTGATCGTACGAACGTTTACTGCTACAGATCCATTTGGAAATACTGCTTCTTGTACTCAGCGAATTCATATCTATAGATCACCATTGTATCTTGATATTGAGAATTTCAGAGCTCCACACGACACCATTATCATTAATGGCGCCTGTGCAGTAGATGACTTGTCGCCGGATGCATTGGGTGATTTCTACAGACCGATCTATCTGGATGAAAGCGTATCAAGATGTTATAATCTGGCATACAGTTACAGAGATGAACTATATCAAATAGTAGATGGAGCTTGCTTCAAGATACTGAGATACTGGACAGTAATTGACTGGTGCTATGCGGCTGAGTACGGAATAGATGCAGCACTTGAGACTGCTGTAAGATATACCCAGACCATTAAGGTAATGAATAATATTCCACCGGTTCTGCCTGTGATTGCAGACTTTACACTGTGTTCAAATGATTTAACTTGCCTATCTGAGAGATTAGATATCTCTACCTCAGCAACAGATGACTGTACACCGGCCAATCTGATCAGATACCAATACAGAATTGACCTGAATTATTCAGCATCAGGTGTAGCTACTTGGGATTACACAGGTAATGGTAATCACATCAATCAAGAATTGCCGCTGGGTGTTCACCGTGTGTGCTTCTATGCAACTGACGGCTGTTCAAATGTTGCTGAAAGTTGTTTCACGATTACAGTGAAAAACTGTAAGAAACCGACACCTGTAGCGCATATGCTGGTTACTGAGATCATGCCTTCTTCAGGTTCAATCACACTTCCGGTAAGATACTTCAATGCAGGTTCATTCTCAGCATGTGGCGGCAAGATCAGATTGTCTTTCAGCTCAGATGTCAATGACACACTACGAACATTTACTTGTGATGATATCGGAAACAATCCTCCGGCTTCAGTTGAATTCTGGGTTACAGATCAGTGGGGCAATCAGGATTATGTAGTCGTAACTATCATCATCCAGGATAACAATAATGTGTGTGATACTACATTATTATCTAAGCTATCAGGAAATATCCTTACTACACCGGGTTCTCAGGGTATCCCTAGAATCGATGTAAGCGCAGGAAGTAACATGAGTACACGTACAAGTGCAGAAGGACAATACAAATTTGGTTCTATCCAGTTTGGCAATACATATCAAGTAAAACCACATAGTGAATTGAATCCACAGAATGGTGTGGAAACAGGTGATATCATTAAAATCCAAAATCACATCCTCGGTAGAAAACAACTCGATGATGCATACAAAATGATAGCAGCTGACGTCACTATGGACAATGAAATAAAAGGTACCGATATCGTTGAGATCAGAAAATTGATTCTGGGTAAAACAGATAAATTTGCTTCCGGTCTGAGCTGGAGATTTGTTGACAAATCTTACACCTTCCCGAATGGCAATCCATTTACCACTGCCTTCCCTGAAGCAATTACAGTTGTACCTAATACCTCTGTAAATAACATTGACTTCTACGGTGTGAAACTGGGTGATGTAAATGGTAATGTAACCTTGAATTTCAATGACAAGCCGATCGAGATCAGATCTGATAAGCAGGTGACCTTCACTGCACAAGATCAAATCATTCCGGCTAATGTTCCGACTACAATTGAACTTAATGTAGATCAACTGAATGATATCGAGGGATTCCAAATGGCTCTGCAAGCAGCACCTGGTGTGAATATCACCGGTATGAGCAGCAGAAACATAGATTTCACTGATGATAACTACAATACTATCGAGAATAATACCAGAATGAGCTGGAACTCGAATGGTAGCTCTACTCAATCAGGCTCTGTAATGGTGACTTTGGTTTCCGACAAAACTATCAGACTGAGTGAAGCAATCAATGTAAATGATACTGAACTGAAAGGTATAGGTTATGGTAAAGATGATTCTGAATACGGAGTCGAGCTAAGGTTTGCTGAAACCGGCAACCATGGTGTAGTAGTCTACCAAAACCGTCCTAACCCATTCTCAGGAGAGACAGTAATTTCTTTCTCTTTACCTGAGCAACTGGATGTAACTGTACGAGTATATGATCTAAACGGAAAAGTTGTTTTCAACAAAGTTAGAACATATGCTGCAGGAGAAAACGAATTGCGACTGGAAGCATCTGACCTATCAGGCAGTGGCGTATTTATCTACGAAGTAAGTACTAAATACGGAACTGAAATGAAGCGAATGATTCGCCTCCAGAACTAAGATAACATATACTGTTTTTGGGATGAGCCCCTCCGGTCAATGGATCGGAGTGGGCTTTTTTTATTTTTAGAAAGCAGAAAGATTATGGTGGGAATTTTAATTATTAGCTGAGTAAATCGGATTTATTTGGGGGCTACCTCGAAGACTCCCTATGGTGAGTCTCTCGGTACCAGGCTATCCGCTATATAGTCGGCTTTGCCTCGCTATGCCGCTACTATCCTTGCCCCGGTCTAATTAAATTATATAGGGTCAATGTATTTTTTACAATTAATGTATACTCAACGGAAATAGGTTTGACGATGTTAGTAAATTTTTATATGGAAAATAATCTATCGAAAGATATTAACAAACAACAAACAACAAACAACAAACTGAAGACTTTAAACACAGTTTACAATGCATTTTCAAAGTGGACTTTTCTGTTTTCAATTTATTTATATTAATTGAACTTCTCGATATGAGCTTAAGAGGTAATTTGGATTAATTTTTATTATTAATTGCTTAGTACTATTTTTTTATTAATCATGCATGACTTAGATTGAAACAATTGTGGTATGCACTGTATTGATACAGAGTGAGAATTATTATTTTACTGGTTAGTGTGCTGCTGAGCGGTACACTTTTTTATAAGAAGATTTATTTGCCTCACGACCTGCATGAAGTGAGTGGAGTCTGTAGTCTTCCGGATGGCAGATTACTGTGGCTCAATGATGGTGGCAATAAGCCCTATCTTTATATTACTGATCTACAGGGTAAAGTGGACAGTGTCATCAAGTTGCCCCTTCGAAATCGTGATTGGGAAGAAATGACGAGTGATGATGATGGCAATCTGTATATAGGTGATTTCGGCAATAACGCAAATGACCGCCGTGATCTCATCATATACAAGCTGGATCCGACTTACAGAGTGATAGATTCTATTTTGTTTAATTATGAAGATCAGACTCTCTTTCCTCCCCCGATAGTAGAACGACGATTTGATATGGAGGCTATGATCTGGTGTGATCACCGATTGCATCTCTTTTCAAAAAATAAAATGGGCAGCAACGGCATTTCCACTCACTATATGCTATCCGATACAGGTCGGCGACAGACAGCAGTAAAGGTGGAGGAACTTGAGCTGGCTCCATATATCGTCTCCGGTGCTGCACGCAAACCCGGTACCAATGAGGTCATTTTGTTGACTTATACATATCACTTTCGTTTGCAGTTTCTTCCCGACTCTCAGACTAGATTATATCGATTTCAGTTGGACAGTTCCACCCAGAGATTACTCCCACAGCAGTCTCCATATAAAGTATTACCCACTTGGCTGGCTTCCTCACAGTATGAGGCGATTGCCTGGTCCGGACCAGAGCATTTGGTCATAGCTGCTGAAGGTGGAAAAAAAAGGAGACCATTCTTTAGGATTGAAAGTAAATGAGAGAGCAATATGATTATTCATTTTTCTTTCCCATATGACTTCCAGAACTCCGCTTCTCTCTTTTCTCTCTTTAACTGTTTTTATATTCATCTCTAGTGATAGAGTCCAGCTCTCTACTGGCTTGGTAGTAGAGGCAGGATCTGGAAATAAATTTTTTAGAAGTATCTCTGGGATTATCTGTTTCCCCTTTAGCTTTAGGAATATTTTCTCCTATATTTTTTCCGAATTGAATTTGATAATAAATGATTGATAAATCCATCTTCATCGAACTGAGCAAATCCTTTATACTCATTAGTTCAAATATGGAGTCGTTTTGATATCCTTCCCGAATACAAAAATAGAATACAGC
>Ga0154020_10005655_pt1 | contig 14706 bp, 12 predicted proteins | sample Klosneuvirus_201_FD_109709 | JGI IMG/M metagenome (GOLD analysis project Ga0154020, IMG submission 109709) | Active sludge microbial communities from wastewater, Klosterneuburg, Austria - Klosneuvirus_20160825_MG | ecosystem: Engineered > WWTP > Aerobic digester > Activated sludge | place...
CAGCGCGCCGCGTCAAGGGTGCGCTGGCGCCGGGCTGCGCCCGCCCTTGACCCGGCCCGCCGCGCGGAGGCAGAAGGTCTCGTCGCCGCTGCATACGCGCAGAAACACTCCAGACGCTTGATTTCGCGTACGCACTGATCGAGGCGGCCCGCGCTTGCCTCGTACGGACAGCTGCCTTACCTTCAGAGCAAGGAGACGACCGTGGCCAGCCAAGACACCCCCGACACCACCCGCGACGCCCGGCTCGAAGTCCGCGTGTCCGCGGCGCAGAAGAGCCTGCTCCAGCACGCGGCGGCGCTGTCCGGCCGCACGTTGAGCGAGTTCGTCGTCACCAACGCGCAGGACGCAGCACGCCGGGTGATCGCCGAGCACGAGTCGATCCGGCTATCGCGTGAAGAGCAGCAGACCTTCGTGCAAGCCTTGCTGCAACCGCCAGAGCCGAATGCGCGCCTGAAGCGCGCGGCCAAGGCCTATCTTCGTCGCGGTGGCCAACGCGCCGGCGCTTAGCCAGTCCTCGCGGTCAGTGATGGTCTGCGGCGCGCGTGGCGCTCCACTGTTCGAGGTCGGACCAGCGCCAGGCGATCGCGCGCGGCCCCAGGTGCACTGGACGCGGGAAGGCGCCGTTGGCGACCAGCCGGTAGATGGTTGAGCGGCCGAGGCCGGTCGCCTGAATCACTGCAGGCAAGCGCGCAAACAGGCGAGCCGGTTCGACAGCGCTTCGGGTTGTGGATTCGAGGTGGTTCATGCGAGTCGTCGAGTCGGCGTTTGCGCAAGCGTAGGTGCGATCACGCCGCAGGCGAGCGATGAGTTTTCGATCAATGTCATCGGCGGTCGGCCCGAACCAATGTAGATGCGGGCGCTCGCGAGTTCCGCGCGGGAATCGACTGCAGTTCTTGCACGTGGGCCGATATCTGCCACGCTTTCGTATGCAAAACAGATCACATTGACCCTGAATTCGCATATGCTTCGGCATGGCTGCCCTGGACACCTTCATCGACGACCGCCTTGCGGCAGGCCGGGGCTGGTTCAGTCGCGATGAAGCGGTCGCGTCTGGCATCGCCCTGAGCACCCTGTCACCGGCACTGACGCGTGCCGTCGCCAAGGGCAAGCTGGCCAGTCCAAGGCATGGCTTCTTCCTCATCGTGAGGCCCGAACACAGGGCGGCAGGCGCCGCCGACCCGGCCGAGTGGATCGACCCACTGATGAAGCATCAAGGCCTGGGCTATCGCGTGTCGCTGCTGCGTGCGGCGGCACACCACGGCTCGTCGCACCAAGCGGCCATGATCTTCCAGGTGGTGGCGCCCCGCCAGCTGCGCGATCTGACGTTGGGCGCGCATCGCCTGCAGTTCATCTACCAAGAGCCCGAGGCCTTTGCCGCCTGCAACGAAACCGCCCTCGTCGATGCCATCAAGACGCCCGCCGGCTTCGCCGTCGTGGCAGGCGTCGAGCTGACCTTGCTCGACTGCGTGCGCTACATGCATCGGGCCGGTGGCCTTGGCAGCGTGGCACAGATCGCCAAGGACCTTGGCGCGCACGCCGATGCACGCCGCCTGGCAAGGGCCGCAGCGCACTACGAAGGCGCCGCGGTGCGCCGCCTGGGCTACTTGCTGGAACAGGCGGGGCACACCAAGCAAGCGAAGGCGTTGCGCGTCTACGCCGAGGCCGCGAGGCACTTCGCGCCCCTTGACCCCAGCGTCAAACCGATCGTCGCCGCGCTGGCAGAGGTTCCGGAGCGCGATGCCACCTGGAAGCTGCTGATCAATGAAGTCGTCGAGGTGGACGCTTGATCCCCCAGGCCTACATCCAGGCCTGGCGGGAGCACGCCCCATGGCCGAACCCCGCGCAAGTCGAGCAGGACCTGATCATCTGCCGCGCGCTCTGCGACTTGTTCAATGCGCCAGCGCTCGCCGGCAAGATCGCCTTCCGCGGCGGCACGGCCATTCACAAGCTGCTATTCAAGCAGCCGCTGCGCTACTCCGAAGACATCGACCTGGTGCAGACCCAGGCAGAGCCCATCGGCGCCACGGTGGACGCCATTCGCGATGCGCTCTCTTGGCTGGGCAAGTGCCAGCGCGAGCAAGCCGGGCATTCGATGCACCTCGTCTTCCGCTTCGCCCCCGAGTCGGCGCCGCAGACAGCGCTGAAGCTGAAGGTCGAGATCAACACCCGCGAGCACGAGGTGCTGTTCGGCTACCGGCGATACCCCTTTGAGGTCGCCAGCGACTGGTACTCGGCTCGCACCGAGATCGTTGCCTTCGAGCCCGAGGAGCTATTCGGCACGAAGCTGCGCGCCTTGCTCCAGCGACGGAAGAACCGCGACCTCTTCGATCTGCATCACGGCCTCACGCAGCTCGGCCTGGACCGCGACAAGGTCGTGACATGCCTGAACCACTACCTGGCGCTCGAAGACCATCCGATCAGCCGAGCGGAGGCTGAAGAACGGATGCTCAAGAAGCTCACCCGCAGCCTCACGGAAGACATCGAGCCGCTGGTGCCGGTGGGTGTGCGCTTCGACGAAGCGGTGGCCATCGAAGCGTTCAATGATGTGTGGTCAACCCTCATTGCGCGGCTCCGCGGCGATGCCTGGAGGCTCACCGCCGACGCTGTCGCACAGCTGCGCACCAAGTACCCCGGGCTACTGCCCTGAACCGAGCGACCATCGCACGACACCTATGGCAATCACTGAGACCAAGAACAATGGCGGGGCGCTTGGCTTCGAGGCCGAGCTCTTCAAGGCGGCCGACAAGCTGCGCGGCAACATGGAGCCGTCGGACTACAAGCATGTGGCGCTCGGCCTCATGTTCCTGAAGTACATCTCGGACTCGTTCGAGGCGAAACACAAGGCGCTACTGCTCGAAGATCCGGCCGCTGCCGAAGACCGCGACGAGTACGCCGCCGACAACGTCTTCTGGGTGCCCAAGGAGGCGCGCTGGTCACACCTGCAGGCTAACGCCAAGCAGCCGACCATCGGCGTGCTGATCGACGACGCGATGCGCGCCATCGAGAAGGACAACGAATCGCTCAAGGGCGTGTTGACCAAGGACTATGCGCGCCCGGCACTGAACAAGCTGATGCTCGGCGGCCTGATCGACCTGGTCTCGGGCATCGCAATGGGCGGCCAGGACAACGCGGGCAAAGATGTGCTGGGTCGCGTGTACGAGTACTTCCTCAGCGAGTTTGCCGGCGCAGAAGGCAAAAGAGGCGGCGAGTTCTACACGCCGCCATCCGTTGTGCGTGTGCTCGTGGAAGTGTTGGAGCCGTTCCCCGACAAGGCACGGGGCGTGGCCGGGCGCTTGTATGACCCCTGCTGCGGCTCGGGTGGCATGTTCGTGCAGTCAGAGAAGTTCGTGCAGGCCCACGGCGGGCGTATCGGCGACGTGGCCATCTACGGGCAGGAGAGCAACCACACCACGTGGCGCCTATGCAAGATGAACCTTGCGGTGCGTGGCATCGACAGCAAGGTCTTCTGGAACAACGAGGGCAGCTTCCACAAGGACGAGTTCGCCGCGCAGCGCGGCAGCGACGGCGCGCCGATGAAGGCCGATTTCATCCTGGCCAACCCGCCGTTCAACATCTCGGACTGGGGCGGGGAACGACTGCGCGAAGACCCTCGCTGGTCTTTCGGCGTACCGCCACCGGGAAATGCCAACTTCGCGTGGCTGCAACACATCCACCATCACTTGGCGCCCAACGGCACGGCGGGTGTGGTGCTGGCCAACGGCTCGATGAGTTCCAACCAATCGGGCGAAGGCGAGATTCGCAAGGCCATGGTCGAGGCCGACGTGGTGGACATCATGGTCGCGCTGCCCGGGCAGTTGTTTTACTCCACGCAGATTCCGGCTTGCCTGTGGTTCCTGGCGCGCAGCAAGAAGCCCGCCGGGCGCTACTCACGTGATCGTCGTGGGCAGGTGCTGTTCATTGACGGACGAAAGATGGGCGTCCTGGTGGACCGCACGCGGCGAGAATTGGTAGACGCGGAGATCGAGCGCATTGCGCGCACATGCCGTGCCTGGCGAGGCGAGAAGGATGCGGGTGAGTACGCCGATGTCCTTGGCTTCTGCAAATCGGCGAACCTAGCCGATATTCGGGTACACGGCTTTGTGTTGACGCCAGGCCGGTATGTGGGATCCGAGGCGGCGATTGACGACGAGACGCCGTTCGCTGAGCGCTTGTCGGCTCTCCAAGAGCGATTGCACCAGCAGTTCACCGAAGGGGCGCGCATTCAAGCACTGATCCGGCGCAATCTCGAACGGCTCGGCAATGAGGGCTAAACCGATGCAAGCGAATCGGCGCAGCGATTCTGCGAACCTTCACGAGAATGCGCCATGAAGGACTGGCGGCCATCCACATGGGGCGAGGAGATCGCACTCGAATACGGTAAGGCGCTTCGCAACTACTCTACTGGCGAAAGTGGGGCTTACCGGGTGTACGGCAGTAATGGAGCGATTGGTTGGACCGACGTTCCGCTGACGAGCGGCCCTGGGGTGGTCCTGGGACGAAAGGGTGCCTATCGAGGAGTGCAGTACTCAGTCGCTCCCTTCTTCGTGATCGACACGGCCTACTACGTTGTTCCCAAAGCAGAACTAGACATGCGTTGGCTCTACTACGCGATCACGTTCTATCGACTTGGCGAAATCGACGATGGCTCACCGATTCCGTCTACCACTCGTGCTGCGGTCTACGTCCGGGAATTGCGGGTCCCTCCCATAGAAGAGCAGAAAGCGATCTCGTTTGTGCTGGGCGCAATCGACGACAAGATCGAGCTCAACAGACGAACTAACCAGACGCTCGAAGCAACTGCCAGGGCCGTGTTCAAGGACTGGCTCGTGGACTTTGGGCCTGTGCGCGCCAAATGTGAATCTTGCGAACCGTACCTGGCCCCAGATGCGTGGGAACTTTTTCCGGACCAATTCGGCGTTGATGGCCTGCCCATAGGCTGGACTCGGCTGCCACTTGACAAAGCCGCTGACTTCCTCAACGGCTTGGCCTTACAGAAGTTCCCGCCGACTGGTGCTTCTGACTTGCCGGTCATACGGATTGCTGACCTTCGCGCGGGTGCTGCGCGTGGCGATGCCTTAGCGTCCGGCAATTTACCGAGTCAATACATCATTGACGATGGTGACGTGATCTTCTCGTGGTCGGGGTCGCTCCTACAGCGAATCTGGACAGGCGGAAGGGGTGCCTTGAACCAGCACTTATTTAAGGTGACCTCCGAGCGCTTTCCAAAGTGGTTCCACTATCTCTGGGTGGACTATCACTTGCCAGAGTTTCAACGGATAGCAGCAGCCAAGGCAACTACGATGGGGCATATTCAAAGGCACCACCTCACAGCAGCCGCAGTTGTCGTGCCTACTGAACCTGTGCTGGAGGCGGCGAATGCCGTCTTGGCACCAATTCTTGAGGCCATCGTTCGGAACGATGTGGAGTCGCGCGAACTCGGCGCGGTGCGTAATCTCCTCTTGCCGAAGCTGATATCTGGCGACCTTCGCATCAAAGACGCCGAGCGATTCATCGAAGAGGCGACAGCATGACTAACGTCTGGTGCGTTCGCGCTGAGTTCGGCACCTACACAAAAGCCTTTGTCGATGGTGGCTATGTGGCAATCGGTTGGATGCCCGAACTTGACCTCGGCATCGTTGGCTCGCGCGACGCGTTGTACCCGCTGTACAAGCAGGTCTACCCAAAGGACACCAGCAACATCGTTGCTGGCCAGCAGGTGGGCCAGATCGCCCGTTTTCTTCTGGAGATCCAAGCCTGCGACTACGTGATCACGCCGGCGTCCGACACCGAGTGGCTGCACTACGGCACGGTCGCTGCCGATCCGTCCTATGTGCATGCAGCGCCAGATGCCTGCCCCTACCGTCATCGAAGGCGGGTGGAGTGGGCGCCGCAGCGGCTGAAGCGGTCCGACTTCTCGGTGCCGTTTCAGAACACCATCCGTTCGTCGTTGACGGTGTTCAGCGTGTCCCAGCGCGACGAGTTTCTCACCGCAGTAGGTCGAGGGGACCTGGTGACGAAGGCCGCGCCGGGCGCCTACGACCCGTACCGAGTTGTCCTTGATCAGGTCTTGCAGCTCGATGCACAGGAGTTCGAGATTCTGGTCGGCCACCTGCTGACGGCGCTCGGCTTCGACGGATCGGAAGTCACCGGCAAGTCGGGTGACGGCGGCGTGGATGCCAAGGGCGAGCTCAACGTCTCGAACCTGGCCAAGGTGAAGGTGTTCGTGCAGGCCAAGCGCTACAAGGTCGGCGCCAAGGTCAGCGCGAACGTGGTGCGGCAGCTGCGGCAATCCATTCCCTACGGTGGCCAAGGGGCGTTCATCACGACGGCAGACTTCCAGAGCGCGGCGGCAGACGTGGCGCTGGACCCGGGCTTCCCGCGCATCGGCCTCATCAATGGCCGGCAACTGGTGGATCTGTTGATCGAGCACTGGGGCGACATCCCGCCGGAGTTTCGAGAGCGGCTCGGGTTGAAGCCTGGGCTGGTGCTGGCATGAGCCTCGATTGGTGCCCCGGTATTCGCGAGGCCTGCGAGCACTGGCCGGACGCGCCGATGCTGCAGCAGACGTTCGAGGAGCTGCAGCGTGCGCTGGCGGATGACAACGACGCATGCATCGACTCGGCGAAGGCCATCGTCGAGGTGGTCTGCCGGTTGATCCTTGATGAACTCGACAATCCGTCTGCGCCTGCCCGGCCGGCGGAGGCGCTTCCAGACTTCGGCGTGTGGATGGCCTCTGCCGTTCGGGTGCTGAAGATCGGTGACGACCCGCGGGACCGGAGCTTCCAGAAGCTGGTGTCGCAGCATCACAAGCTCACGTCGGCCTTGGGAACGTTGCGCAACGACGCAGGGTCGGCCAGCCACGGCCGGCAGGCCTTTCTGGATCGTTTGTCCGCGCATCACCACCGTGCCGCCGTATTGGCCGCCGATGCCATCGTGACCTTTCTTCACGGTGCGTACCTGGACGCCGAGATCGACTGGTCGCAGACGCGGGAGCCATACGACCGATTCCAGGAGGTCCACGACCGGATCGATGCCAATGTGTCCCTGAGTGCCACGGTGGATGACGACGGGCTGTTGGCCGTCGAGGTGCTGCTGCCCTCGGGTGACACCTTGCCGATGCGGGTGGAGGCCAGTCGCTTGCTGTATCAGCTCGATCGTGCAGCGTACAGAGAAGCCGTCAGGGCAACGCGCGGCCTCACAGCCATGGCGGACGAGGCAACAGTAGAAGCAGCGGGAGGTGGGGATGGCGTTCCTCTCGGAGGCTGAACTCGAAGCGAGCTTGATCGATCAGCTCAGAGGCATGGGCTACTCGATCGAGATCGATCAGGCGATCGGGCCTGATGGCCCGCGGGCCGAGCGCGAGAGCCACGACGAAGTGGTGCTGCACCGGCGGCTGCGTGATGCCGTGGCGCTGCTGAACCCGAATTTGCCGGCAGAGGCGCGGCAGGATGCCGTGCGCAAGCTGCTGCAGGCAGAGTTCCCATCACTGCTGGAGGAGAACCGGCGCATCCACCGAATGCTGAGCGACGGCGTCGCGGTGGAGTACTACGCTGAAGATGGCACGCTTGCAGCCGGGCTGGTGACGCTGATCGACTTCGAGCGACCCGAGCGGAACGACTGGCTCGCCGTTCAGCAGTTCGTCGTGATTGGGTCCGGCGGTGCGAAACGTGCGCAGAGCTGGCAGCGACGGCCTGACGTGGTGGTGTTCGTGAACGGGCTTCCGCTCGCCGTGGTGGAGTTGAAGGCGCCGGGCAGCGGCACGGCCACCCTGGTTTCTGCCTTCAACCAACTGCAAACGTACAAGCAGCAGATTCCCGCGCTCTTTGCTACCAACGCACTGCTGGTCACGTCGGACGGCATTGCGGCGCGCGTTGGTTCGCTGTCAGCCGACCTCGAACGATTCATGCCGTGGCGCACGACCGATGGGCAACAAGTGGCACCACGCGGTGGCGCTGAGATGACCACGCTCGTTCAGGGAGTCTTCGAGCCGGGGAATCTGCTTGGCCTGGTGCGCGACTTCACTGTCTTCGGCTCTACCGACCGCGGGCTGATCAAGATTCTGGCGGGATACCACCAGTTCCACGCCGTGCGAAAGGCCGTCGAGTCCACAGTTCGAGCGATGGCGCCTTGGGAGGGCGTACGCGAGGACCCTGTCAGCTATGGGCTGCCAAGCGTTGCCGCGCAAGGGCAGGGCGACAAACGCGCCGGGGTGATCTGGCACACGCAAGGGTCGGGCAAGAGCCTATTGATGGCGTTCTACGTTGGCCAGCTGGTGCGGCACGCAGCGCTGCGCAATCCCACCATCGTGGTGATCACGGACCGCAACGACTTGGACGACCAGCTCTTCGGCACCTTCTCGATGTGTCAGGACCTGATTCGGCAGACGCCGATCCAGGCCAACAACCGGGCAGAGTTGAAGGTGGCACTCAACCGCACTGCAGGTGGCGTGGTGTTCACGACGATTCAGAAGTTCGCGCCTGAGGACGGTGCGTCGGCTCATCCGTTGCTGACGGCCCGCTCCAACGTGGTAGTGATTGCCGATGAGGCCCATCGCAGCCAGTACGGCATGAGGGCGAAGGTCGCGCAGGACACCGGCAAGGTTTCGTACGGCTTCGCCAAGTACATGCGAGACGCGCTGCCCAACGCATCGTTCATCGGATTCACGGGCACGCCTATCGAGGCCGACGACGTGAACACGCCGGCCGTGTTTGGCAACTACATCGACGTGTACGACATCAGCCGCGCCGTGGAAGACGGCGCGACCGTGCCGATCTACTACGAGTCGCGCCTGGCGCGCATCGAGCTGGCGGATGACGAGAAGCCGGTGATCGATGCTGAAGTCGAAGCGCTCACTGAGGGTGACCCGGAAGCCGAACAGGAGCGGCTGAAGCGCAAGTGGGCCACCGTGGAAGCCCTGGTCGGCAGCGACAAGCGTTTGGCGCTGGTGGCGGCCGACGTGGTCCGGCACTTCGAGGATCGTGCTGCCGCGCTGGACGGCAAGGCCATGGTGGTGTGCATGAGCCGGCGCATCTGCGTAGCCCTCTACAAAGCCATCACGAAGCTTCGCCCTGAATGGCACAGCGAGGACGACACGGCGGGAGTGATCAAGATTGTCATGACCGGTGCAGCGAGTGATCCGGTCGACTGGCAGATGCACGTTGGCGGCAAGGCGCGGCGCGACCTGTTGGCAAAGCGGGCGCGTGACCCGAACGATCACCTGAAGCTGGTGATCGTGCGCGACATGTGGCTCACCGGGTTCGATGCGCCGTGCATGCACACGATGTATGTGGACAAACCGATGCGCGGGCATGGGCTGATGCAGGCCATCGCACGCGTGAACCGCGTGTTTCGCGACAAGCCGGCCGGGCTGATCGTGGACTACATCGGCATCGCCCAGAACCTGAAGGCGGCCCTGCGCCAGTACTCGCGAACCGATCAAGAGGTCACCGGCGTGGACGAGGCCCAAGCGGTCGCGCTGATGGTGGAGAAGGCGGAGAACGTGCGCCGCATGTTCGTTGGCTTCGAGTACGCGAACGCGTTGGGCGGCACACCGCAGCAGCGGCTGGCAATGATGGCCGGCGCGATCGAGTGGGTGCTTGACCTGCAGCAGTCCTGGGCCGCCAAGGAGACGACCAAGGACGGCAAGCGCGACGCCCACCGTCGGTATCAAGACGCCGTGCTGGCGTTGTCCAAATCGTATGCGCTGGCATCGGCCTCGGAGGAAGCACGCGAATTGCGCGAGGAAGTCGGCTTCTTCCAGGCCGTGCGCGAGGCGCTCGTCAAGAGCAGTGCGGGTGCCGGCGCCAGCCGCGCCGAGCGGGACCTCGCCATCCAGCAGATCGTGAGCCGGGCCGTGGTTTCGACCGAGATCGTCGACATCTTGGCCGCCGCGGGCATCCAGAGCCCGGACATTTCGATCCTGTCGGACGAGTTCCTCGCCGAAGTGCAGCAGATGGAACGCAAGAACCTGGCGCTCGAAGCACTGCGCAAGCTGTTGAATGACGGCATCCGCTCCCGAAGCAAGAGCAACGTGGTGCAGACCAAGGCCTTCTCCGAGCGCCTGGAGGATGCTGTGGCCCGTTACCACGCGAACGCAGTCACGACCGCGGAAGTGTTGCAAGAGCTGATCCAACTGGCCCGCGACATCCGCGCCGCGCGAGAACGGGGCGAAGAGGCAGGCCTGACGGATGAAGAGATCGCCTTCTACGACGCGCTGGCGGAGAACGACAGTGCGGTGCAGGCGATGGGCGACCAGAAGCTGCGCGTCATCGCGCACGAGCTGTTGAAGAGCCTGCGCGAGAACGCCTCAGTGGACTGGGCGCATCGAGAGGCTGCACGCGCGCGGATGCGGGTGCTGGTGAAACGCATCCTCCGGAAGTACGGCTACCCGCCCGACCTGCAGGACAAGGCGGTGCAGACGGTCTTGCAGCAGGCAGAGGCGCTTTCGGCCAGTTGGGCCGGGGGCTGAGCCCGTCGGTGCTCGTGGAGTTGTGAATGGCAACCAAGCGCATCGGCAAGAACCAGCGTCCGTACTTCCAGAAGGCGAAGGATTCTGCGCTGCTGGCCGTCGAGGTTTACAACAAGCCCGCGGTCAAGTTCAGGTCAGAGGGCTACATCGCGCTGATGGTCATGGCCTGGACGGCGCTGATGCACGCGATCTTCCTGCGAAAGGGAAAGAGTCCCTACTACAAGGGCGCAAACGGGCAGTTCCTCAAGGTTGACGGCGACCTCAAGCACTGGGAGCTGGCAGAGTGCGCCAAGCAGTTCTGGGGTGCTGACACGACCAATCCGGTCCGGAAGAACTTGGAGTTCTTCATCCCGCTCCGAAACAAGATCGAGCATCGGCATGTACCCGAGCTGGATGGGGCGATCTTCGGTGAGTGCCAGGCCCTGTTGCTCAACTTCGATGCGCTGCTCGGTCAGCAGTTCGGCCAGAAGCATCAGCTCCGCGAGAGTCTTTCGTTCTCCTTGCAGCTCTTCCCCAGCGGGGAGTCTTTCGCGCAGGCTGTCAAAGCCAACAAGAGCCTGTCGGATCTGAAGAAGTTCATCGAAGACTACCGAGCGACGCTGGGTGCGGACGTGATGGCCAGCGGTCAATTTGCCTTCAAGGCGTTTCTCATTCAGGTCGCAAACCACGACTCGGCGGACACGCTGCCGATTCAGTTCGTGCAGTACGACAAGCTGACGACAGAGCAAAAGGCCGAGTTCGAGAAGTTCACCGTGATGGTCAAGTGGAAGGCCGCCGGTGTTGCAAATGCCGGACTGTTAAAGCCCGGTGCTGTGGTCAAGGCTGTACAGGCCGCGCTTGGCAACCCAAAGGTCACGCGACTGACTGGCCCGGTGGACAAGTTCAATCATGCGACGCATGAGCGTTGTTGGAAGCGGTACGGTGTCAGACCTCCTGGCAAGAGCAAGACGCCTGCGGCAACGCAGGAGAAGTACTGTGTCTACGATGAGCCGCACAAGGACTACCTGTACACGCCGGCCTGGGTCGATTTCCTGATCGGCAAGATGCAGGACGACGCCGAGTACTCGGCGCTGTACAAGAAGCCGCAGTAGACCGACGAGGCGAACCACGATGTCCACCGCACTGCTGATAGGGGCCGGCTTCAGCCGCAACTGGGGCGGATGGCTTGCAAGCGAGGTCTTCGAGTACTTGCTCGGTTGCCCAGAAGTCATTGCGAACAAGCAAGTTCAGCAACTTTTGTGGCAGCACAAGGACAAGGGCGGCTTCGAGGCAGCGCTAGCCGAGGTGCAACTGCGGTGGACCCGCGACCCGCGAGCGAGTCAGCCAGAACTTGACGCGGTACAGGGCGCGATCACACGCCTGTTCACGGACATGAACGGGGCGCTGCTGTCGATCTCAAACTTCGAGTTTCAGCAAGATCGAAGCTTCATGGTTGCTACCGCGCTGACGAAGTTCGACGCGATCTTCACGCTCAACCAGGACTTGCTGCTGGAGCACCATTATCTGAACGACAACGTCTGCCTGCTCAGCGACAGAAGGTGGGACGGATATCAACTGCCGGGCCTGGCGCCTCATCCGTCTGCTGGGCTCCAGCACGTTCAGACGCCGGCGGGTAAGCAGTACATACCTGTCGAGCCAGCCGAGTTTCGACTGGTCGACAGGGCGCAGCCCTTGTTTAAGCTTCACGGATCGTCGAACTGGGTCGAGCGCGTTGGGGGCCCGATTCTGGTCATGGGTGGGCGGAAGGAGAAGGAGATCGAGTTCCACCCGATCCTGAACTGGTACATGGAGCAGTTCGAACGCGTCCTCTGTGGCGGCGGGGCACGTCTGGTCGTGATCGGCTACGGGTTTCGCGATGAACATATCAATCGCATCATCATCCGAGCGATTCGCGACTGCGGCCTGCGCATGTTCGTTGTCGATCCCGCAGGCGCGGACATCGCTTGGCGCGTCAACCCGAGTCGAGGCCCAGGTGCGAGCATCGGCGCCGAGTCGGATCTCGAAGCCGCCTTCAAGCAGGCGGTTCAAGGGGCTTCGCGGCGCAGCCTCCGCGAAATCTTCGGGGGCGATCGAGTCGAGCATGCGAAGCTGATGCGATTCCTGGCATGACGCTGCTTACAAGCAGCTCAGTACGCGAAGCGGGGCCATGAATTGGGCCATGAGGAGGGGAGAGATTTTCGGGAGCCCGCATGAATGCTCACTCTCCAGACGATTGGAAAGTGATGATCGAACATGTGAAGGCGTTCCACGGCGTCGCTTGACGCCGCGTCATCGTCGTGTGGCCCCTGGTTCCGTGGAAGGAATCAGGGGCTTCGTCTTTCCAGCGCGTCTCGCGCCAGACCACGAAACCCCGTCATGCGGGGTCGCCGGCAGCCGCCGGGACGTCAAGATCGGGCGCCACCCGGAGACAGGCGTGGCCGACGCTCGGGCGCGGCACTTCGGATTGCGGTCGTTCTTGGAGCGCGAGGCAGCTCCGGCCGAGCTTCGTCGCCAGGCGACGGCAACGCCTCGGCAGCGGGCGGCAGCAGGCGGCAGGTCCACTTTCAAGCCGCTTCACCCCGTGTCGACGCGATGCGTTCAGCAGATCCGCCGCCTTCGGGATCGTCAGCTCGGCACGGTGGTCGAGAAGTTCATGACGATGCGGACGGCCGACATGAAGCGGCCCACCACCGACACATGCGAACTGGCCCTTCCGCGCGTCACGCAGCGCGAAACCGAACAGCGCAGGCGGCTTGCGCAGATGCGGCTGGAACCGGCGCGCCCGCCGCTGCCGGCGTGCCTGGCTGGCGGCTCATTCGCCCACTGCCCGACCCCGCCCTGAACTCGGGTCTGTGGCCGTGCCGTTCGCCGCCACGGGCCGGCGTCGGCCGGCCCCGTCGCGAGCCCGGCATGCCGTCCTCGGCCGCATCCACGCGCTGAACGCCTCGAACGGGGCTTCGTGCAGTCCCGCGACGACCCTGCCGAGCGCCTGACGGTCCGCTGCCCCACGAAAGCTTGCGTCGGGCGACGCTGCGCACGAATGGCCGATGCGCAGCCAGGCCCGTGCCCTGGCGACACGTCCGGGCTGGCCCGGGCTGATGGCGCCGCGAGGCCGGGCGGCTCACCAGCGCAGCACGCGGCGGCCGAGGGCCGCGCCGACGGCACCGGTGAAGGTGATCCCCAGCGTGTACCAGAGGGCCACGAACGCCGGGGAGGCTTCCGGACAGGACAACGAATAGCCGAAGGCGCCCACCGAACCGGCGAGCAGCCCCGCCGCGAACCCCGCTGCCCGGGGTTGCGTCGGGGCCAGGCCGCGCACCGCCCAGAGCGAGGCTGCCAGTGCGGGCAGGGACAGCGCCAGCACGCTCCAGGGGCAGGTGGCCCAGGAATGGCCGAGCAGCGCGTCGAGTCGGGCACCCGCCGGCGTCGAGGCCAGCGAGACGCCGCCGACAGCCACCATCACCAGCAGCACCAGCAGCGTCATGCGCCGAGGCTGCGCGACCGGTGCCGCGGGGCGCGACAGGCGCGCCGTCCACCAGCCCGCAGCCAGCGCCAAGGCGCCGGCATAGGCCATCTTCGTCCACGGCACGGCGGTGGCGAACATCTGTGCGGGGATCGCGCCGAACCAGGTGATCGCGATCACCGCGCTCACGAGCAGACCGGCGGCGGCCGCCGGAGACAGCCGCCGCGCGGCGAGCGCGCGCGGGACGGGGCCCGCGTCGCGGGCCAGCAGGTCGATGAGGGCTTCGGTCTTCATTTCGAGCGTTCGTGCGCAGGCCGGCTCATGCCGGGATCGTGGGGGCGGGCCTGTTGCCCCACGCCACCGCCGGCATCACCTCGAACCAGGGCCGCCAGGCGTTTCAGGCCGCGGTGAACCTGCACCTTGATGGCCGACTCGGACGCGCCGGTGCGCGCCGCCGCCTCGGCGACCGACAAGCCTTCGAGCTTGGTCAGCACGATGGCCTGGCGCTGGGCGTGCGGCAGCGCATCGAACAGCGTCTCCAGGTCGCGCCGCGCGCCGCCGTCGTCGGGTTCCGCCGCCAGCAGCTGTTCGTCCACGTCGTCGATGGCGTCGTGCAGGCTGTCGCGGCGGCCGCGCCGGCGCCACAGGTCAACCAGCTTGTGGCGCGCAATGGCCACCGCCCAGGCGCTGACGGGCAGCGTCGGGTCGTAGGTGCCACGTTGCAGATGCAGGGCCAACAGCGTCTCCTGAACCAGGTCTTCCACCTCGTCGGGCAGGCCCGAAAGGCGGCGCTTCA